>Ga0307990_1001421_pt1 | contig 20222 bp, 11 predicted proteins | sample EllFjometagen129_FD_203168 | JGI IMG/M metagenome (GOLD analysis project Ga0307990, IMG submission 203168) | Marine microbial communities from Ellis Fjord, Antarctic Ocean - #129 | ecosystem: Environmental > Aquatic > Marine > Unclassified | place: Southern Ocean | collected 2014-10-08
AAGATAATTTCCAAGGTTTTCCCCGAATCGCTCGGTGAAGAGTATCGCGCCGGTTTCGGCATCTTTCACAGTGAAGTTGTCGATGTCGAACACTGATTCCTTCGACAAGATCTCGATGGTTTCCAGATGGTCCGTTGGACGCGCAACGGTTTTTATCCAATCTTTTTCCATGTGACGAAGGGAAAGAGATGTTTCGTCAATTTTGATTTCGATTGTCTGGCGCTTTCCCGGAATGCGGTCGATATCGTTGCCAACGATAAATGCTTCGGCGCTGTTGCCCTCGTGGTCCCATGCTCGAATGAAGATCATTCCGATCCATATTGGATTTAGATCAAACTCAACGCTAAGGTTCGTATTCGTCATTGACGCCGGAACGGAATATTTTAATGCGGATTTCCAAACCATTTTGACAACGCCGCCCCTGGGCCATTTTTCATCGCCCTCGGCGGATAGGGAAAACGGAGCTTCGATAGGCGAACGACCGTAGTACAGCGTGCAGGAAATTGTCAGAATCGCGGCAAGAAAGATAAGGCTTGGTTTGAAACTATGCCATCGAACGGGGCCTTGGTGCGTGATATCGACAGGATTTCGATAGTCCATGGCTATACTATGCCACAATTCCGGTCAAAGAGAATTGAAATTTGCAGGTCAAAGGGTCTGGGGTGAAAAAATTGAGAATGGCGAATTACGAATGGCGAATTCATTCAACATTCCGCATTCGAAATTCCGCATTCCTTTCCGCTTTTGCACTGACCACAAATCACTGACCAATTAGTATTGCACCGTGTCTGGGTGCGTGCCGAATATGAAGCGGTAGTTGAGGAATAGGGTGTAGGAATAATAATTATAATCCTGATCCAAGCCAAATCCTATATCCGCAGCGGCGCTGAGGATGTGTTTCGGCTGAATTCGCCAGTTCATGCCGCCGAATAATCCGAATCCATACCCGCCGTTTCCTTCCTCGATGTTGTAGGAGGGACTGACGCCGATGGAATAGTCGAAGGGCTGCGTTGGACGGTGATACCAGGTGATGGGCAGAGCATGCCCGTAGAAGGTTTCAGGTGCCCAGTAAACAGCAGCCTGATATGGAGTTTGGTCTTCGTGATCGATATACGAGAAGACGTAGGATGCAAGGATCGAAGAGTTCTCCACTTGGAAGGGCTGCCTGAATGTGTAGCCGAGACCGGCTGTGACGAGATTGGAGACCTGCGAATCGAGGTTGTAAGTATCGCCGATGGACTGGCTCTTGATGCGATAGGCATATTCGCCGAAAAGCTGGAAGTGATCCCAGGAAGTTCCGATCAGTTTCTTGAGGGTGAGGACGCCGCCGTAGGCGTCGGTATAAAGCATCTCACGCATCGACGACACAGTTTCGCGAATGTCCGTTCGTTTCAAATACAGATCAATGAGCGCGACATCCAGGAGGTTGAAGCCAAGGTGGCCTTCCCAGTTTGCGGTATTGTGGCTCACAGCGTCGCCGTAGAAGTTGATCGTGTATAAGCCCTTGAGAGAGACCTCGTTGAAAAGGCCGAGTTTCAGTCCGACGGTGGGTGAAATGTTGGTGACCGTTTCCTCGTTTTCCTGAAAAAATCGTCCGGCCTGCAATTTTGCGATGGCCTCCCAGCCTTCCCAGAAACGGTATGTGCCTACCACGCCGCCCTGGATGTAGGAAACGAGATCGTCGAATCGAATGCCTTCAGAGTAACCTGCGAAAACGTCCAAGGTCGGGGCGCTGTCGTAGACCACCTGTGTTAATCCCTGTTCGGCTTCCTGATTGCCCGGCTCCAACTGTCGTACAACTTCATATTGGTGAATGGCCGAGCGCCACATGCCTGACATACGATAAATGTTGGCTAAGGCCAACCGGTAGTATACGTTGTCGGGATTGGCCTCCACGAGCTTTTCAAATTCGTATCGCGCTCGTTTGTAGCTTTCCTTGTTGTACAATTCGGCCGCCAATTGGGCGCTGTACTTTTCTTCAGCCTCGCTCGCGAAGAGCGAGGCATCTCCCGGTGGAATGCCGCCGGGCCCTCCTTGGGCGCCGGACGAAGAGAAGAAAGATTCGAGAAGAGCCTGGTCTGTGTAGTCGATGGAATACAGTTGCAGGTATTGTATGGCCTCCATATTCGTAGGATTGATAATCAGTATTCTCTTGTATTGATCGATAGCGTCGTCCACGCGTCCCGATTGCTTATAGGAGCGGGCCAGTCCCGTGCGTCCCTCTACGTTCCAGGGATCGCTGGCCGCCACGTACTCCAGGTTGACGGTGGAATCCTGATATTGGCCGATGGCTAGAAAGCACAAGCCCACTTCGAGTCTGACCTCTGTGTTTTCAGGTTGCTGCTCGGCAAGTTCCGCGTAAATGGCGATGGCGGAATCGTAGTCTTCTCCGTAGTTATAAGCCCTTGCGAGTTCCAGCTTCAATTCAAAATCATTCGGATCCTGGTTGACGAGATATTGCAGGTGTTCGGCTGCCTTGGCGTATTGCGTTTTGTAGGCATACAACTTCGCCAAAAGGCGGCGCGTATCGGAATTTTCCGGTTCGGCGATGACGACCTTTTCGGCGTGGACAATAGCGTCATCGTAGCGGTCGGGATTCATGGAAAGAAGCGTTGCCAGGTAGAAATGAGCGTCCACATTGTCCGGTTCGTTATCCAAAACGGCTTTGAATTCATTTTCCGCCAGGCCATTTTTCTTCATACCCATGTACACTCTACCAAGCGCCAGATGGGCGTCTATGTTATTCGGCTCAAGCGTTATTGCTTCCTGATAGGCCACCTCGGCTTCGGCGAATTCACCCCTTTCAAGGAGAAGGCGGCCGAGTTCCAGGCGGGCTTCGGTGTTTTTGGGATAGCGGTCATACAAGTTGCGATACAGGTCGATTGCGCGCCCGTAATATTGACGATCCCATGAATAAAGGTTGGCGAGAGCGAAGCTGGCGTCGTAGTTGTTCGGGTCCTGTTTCAGGACAACTTCATATTGCCGCATCGCGGACTCAATGTGGTTGTTGTAGGTGAATAACTTAGCCAATGACATACGCGCTGGGATGTGCGAGGGATCTTGCGCGATGATGACCTGATATTGCTTGATGGCGGCGTCGTAGCGTTTGGCAAAGCCCAGTGTTTGAGCATACTCAGCACGCAGATCCAGATTTCCCGGTCGTCGCGACAGTAGCCACTGGTACTGTTGGATCGAGGCGTTGAAGCGCTGCGTCCACGAATAAAGCCTTGCCAGGCGCAATCGCATGTCGAAATTTTCCGGGTCCTGTTTCAGGATTTCAATACACTCGTAAATAGCCGCGTTGTATGTTCCCTTGTCATAGGCGTAAATTTCGGCAAGGGCCAGTCGCGAGGCTGTATGATTGGGGTCGATGTCGAGGATGCGACGGTATTCCCGAACGGCTTCTTTGTACCTGTTGTGCGCCTCGTATTCCCGGGCGAGCAAAAAGCGGATGTCGGTGTTGCCGGGATCATCTTCCAGAATCCCGCGCATCTGCACGATGTTCGCCGGATATTCGCCGTAAACGCCGTAGATGTCTCCCCAATTGTTTGAAAAAAGCCACCAGGCGCTTTTATAATCGCCGGTGACGGCGACATACCGGCGGGAAAGCAGATAATGATTGTAGGAAAGCTCGGTGAAAGAGTTGGAGTTGTTGGGGTCAATTTCAAGCGCCTTGCGGTGCATGACGATCGCTTTTTCATATTCGCCACTTTTTCGATCAATGACGCCCAAACCGTAATAAGCCCCTACCGATTTGTCATCGGCAGCCAGAACTTCCCGGTATTCCAGCTTCGCCTTGTCGTATTGATCCGTGATGCGATAGACATCGCCCAGACCGAGATGCGCGTTGATGTGCCGTGAGTCTATCTCCATCACTTGCTTATAAGTCAGTTCAGCCAGATCGTACTCGCCTTCCATCTGGTAGGCCTGGGCGAGGGCAATGCGAATTTCGGTTCTGGATGGATCCTGATTGAGTTGATCCACCAATTCGCCGATGACCTGTTCGCCGTGCCCCGCGTATATTCTGGTTCTGACCATCTCAATGTAGAGGTCTTCATCATGGGGGCTTTTTGCGATCAGGGTCTGGTATTCGACAACGGATTCGTCATATCGCTCGGTCCATGAATAAAGTCTGGCCAGGAGCAGGCGGGTTGTGTCGTCTTCGGGGTCCTGCGTCAGAATATATCGGCATTCCTGAATGCCCTTGTCATAGTAAGCGCTGTCCTGGGCGTAAACGTGGGCCAGTTTGCGGTGAAGATCCATGTCGGAAAATCTTAGCACGAGGGCCTTTTCCAGCGTGTCGATGGCTTTGATCACGTCCTGCTGATAAGCGTAGGCGTCGCCCAGGGCGCCGATGACTTCCATGTTTTGCGGTGCAATAGCCGCAGCTCGCCGGACGGCGTCAATGCTCTTTTCGTGGTCGCCCATTTTGCCGTACACAACGGATAGACCCAGATAACCCGAAATATCGTTCGAATCGGCTTTGATGGCTTCATTATAGTGTACAACGGCGTTTTCGTAATCTCGGTGTTCGGTATAGATTTCGGCTAGTTTGATGTGCGGTTTGGATTCGCCCGGAAACTCCTTGATCGATTTTTCTAGGGTCCCCACGGCTTTGTTGTAGCTCATGGTGGCTTCGATGCCGGCGAAAATCCAGCGGACTCGGTCTATGACGCCAAGCCATTGCTTCTCGATTTCGACTGACAGTTCTTCTTTGCGCTTTTTCGCCGCTACCGATTTTAAATTGTAGGCTTCGGCCAGTCCTATCTGGGCTTCCATGCGAACCGCGGGGTCGTCGGTGTCCATCGCGTCTTTGAACATGTCGATGGACTCTTCGAACTGCCCGCTTTTCGCATGAAGATTGGCCTTGAGCAGCTTGGCTTCAGCGTCCTGCGGCAAAGCGGAAATGGCTAGGTCTACCTCGTGGATGGCGCGTTCGTAGTCACCTGCGTCGCGCAAGGTCCTGACGTATTCCAGGCGAATACTCTGGTTTTCTGGGTCGGCTTCCAGCATGGCCTGGTATTGGGCCTCGGCTTCGGCGGTGTTGTTGGAAAGGGCATATATGCGGCTCAGCAGTTTCCTGGCCTCGAAATTGTTGGGATCGTCTTCCAGGATTTCATTGCAGGCCTTGACCGCCTTCGGATAAGTGGCATCTTCCCAGGAATACAGGTTGGCGAGGATAATCTTTGTGTCCATATTTGCCGGTTCCAGTCCAGCGGCTTTTTCGTAGGACTCAATGGCCTCGCGCGTTCGCTTCTGCGCGGCGTAGGCATTGCCGATACCGCGCAAAGCGACGATGTTGTCCGGGTCTTTTTTCAGGACCATGCGGTACGAGAGCACGGCGTCGGCGTAACGCTGGGAATAGGTGTAGGCTTCGCCCAGGCCCAAAAGAGCCCTGTCGGTGTACTTGGGTTTGAGGGAGAGGAGGTTGAACTGGTTGGTCGCCTCGTCATATTGCTTGGCGTACATGAGGACGTACGCATATTCCAGGCGCAGATCATCATTGTTCGGGTCGCCTTTCAGAATCTGCTTGTAGACCTCGGCGGCTTCGGTATGTTGTCCCATCCATGAGCGCACTCGCGCGGAAATGAGCAGTGTTTTTTTGTCCTCCGGATCCTTTTCGAGTATTTTATCGCAGGCTTCTATTGATTTATCGTAGGTGGCTTTATCCCAGGAGTAGACTTCGGCAAGTTCCCGAAGCGCGGTGAGATTTTCCGGTTCGATCTTGAGCAATTCGTTGTATTGTTCTACGGCGTTGGGCGAATCGTTTTCCCACTGATAAACCTGTGCCAAATGCAGGCGCACAACACCGTCATTCGGATCCTCTTGAATCACCTCCCTGTATACGGAAATCGCCATGGCGTTTTTTCCGAGCGCATAATAGCAGTCGCCCAAGCGCTTTTTGGCGTCAAGGTTGGCGGGATCATCTTCCAGGGCCTTCATAAAGAAACCGATGGCCTGGCCGAAGTTGTTCTTTCCATAGTGGCTGACGCCATCCTCATAATTGCCCGCCCATACCGGCGGCGTAAGGAAGGTCAACCATCCAAGGAAGGTGAGGAATACCGCGATGCGTTTCATTCCCAATACCCCTTATCGGGTTGTCGATGACGGTGATCGGCGTTCATTAGTTCGCCGGGCCGCCATGCTCGTTATAATATCTGAGCGCCAACAAGGCTTCCAGATTGTCGAACGAAAATACTTCGTCGTCGCAAAATGAGCCATACATTGGGCTGATCCTGTTTTTGCTTTGAAAATACAATAGTCTTTCGATGACTTCAGCGGCGAATTTGACGTCGCCGCAACGAAGCGCGTATCGGGCTAAAAGCGCATATACGCTTGACGACTCAAAAAATTTCGTCGCTTCGCCGCTCAGGGAGTTGTACTCGGCGTATATGGCGCCGTCTTCCTTCATTTTTTCCTTGAAAAAGTTCAGGAGTTCGTGGCGGTCGTCCGGCGACGCCGTTAAAAATAATCCGCAATATAATTGGTTGATCGTATTTTGCTGGTAACCGAAATACGCTCCCCGCGAAAAGTCATATCCCTCATAAAACAACCCTGCGCCGAGTTGCCCGTTTTTAAGCATTTCATAATTACGTTTCAATATCTTTTTCCAAGTTGGGTCGAGCCGTGAAAGTTTCAGCATGGTTGGCAAATCCAAATAAGACAACTGGACCTGTGGCGCAACCGTATGCTCTCCCCAATCGCGCCAGTTGACGAAATCCCTGAGTGCATCGTCCACGACTTCATAGTTTTGGATGCTTTGCGCTACCTGCATGGCATAATCCATATAGGGTTTCGATTTCCATTGCTCATAAGCGCCCAGGCACGCGCCGACGATGCGCAAATCATCCACGCTGGCCGTAGAGTTTGCCGTCAGTTCGCCGTCATGCGTTATTTTCCAAAAGAACAAGCCAATTTGTCCGACGAGCTTCTTTTTCGCAAATTGAAGTTGCCCGTCAAACAGCTCTTTGTCGTCTGCCGCCACAGCGTAATTCATCATGATTCCCGTGCTTTCCGACAGGAGTCCTGAACGTCTGAAATCGTCGAGGCGGAACTTTTTGAAAAAAAGATAATTTTTGACTTCCGAGGCTGTATATATTCCTCCTTCCGCAGTCATCATGCGCTTTTCAATGAAGCGCCTGCACGTCAATTCGGCCTTGACGGGATCAAGCGGTTTCCAGCACCATGCAGCCGACGCCAGGGCTGGAATGAGCGCTGCGGCGAAAATGATGCCATAACGGATAAATCGCGAATTCACGGCGCCGCGCTGTGCGGACATTCCTTATTCCGCCTCCTTTTCCTGAATTCGGTATCGTACGGTTTTAACCCACTCCGTCTTCTTTTTCCTCGTGACAATGTCGAGATAAACAGAACGAGACACGACGATAATCCATAGCTGGCAGTACGTAACGTACATAATGAAGGATAAGACAACGTTTTTAAACGATTCCTCCTCCTCCAAACTGACGGCGATAAGGGTCTGTAGGAAAAAGAGCATCATCGCCAGGAACCAGATAAAGGCGAAAGGTCCGATGAGTCCGAGTTTGACGACTCCCAACAGACCCATGATGGCGATGACGTCCGAGAGAAGCAGGGCGAAAAAGAACATGTAATACAGGCTGAACATATAAAAAAGATCGACCATGATCCGGCGGTTTTTCATTTGGAATGCGACGCGAAGGAACTTTCGCACGATGTAGCTGATCCCTTGCGCCCAGCGGGTTCGTTGCCGGATGAAGGTTTTCATATCCTCCGGCTCTTGTTCCCATGTCACGGCGTAGGGAATGAATTTGATTCGATAACCCATCTCATAGAGGCGAATCGAAAGTTCGGCGTCCTCGGCGACGGCGTCCTCATCGAAGCGCCCCGCCTTGTCGAGAACCTTGCGCCAGATGACGTAATTTGTGCCCGGCAGCGTGGCGAGACCGAAAAGCTTGTAACGACCGCCTTGTATGATCCACTGGAAGGTAATGAATTCGATGTTGATGAAAGGAGGCAGATAGCCGCGATCCCTGTTGATGGTGCGTACTTTGCCGAGAACAGCTCCCAGCTTTGGATTTTCCAAAAGGTTGGCGACCAGATTGAACAGTGAGTCCGGCTCCGGATGGTTGTCGGCGTCAAAGATCGCGATGACGTCGCCCATCGAATGCTCCAGGCCGATATTCAAGGCTCGACTCTTGCCTCTGCCGCCTTCTCCCTCCGGGATGTTGACGAGCTTGACTTCGCGGTGGCGACGAGCCATGCGCGTCGTGATTTCCTCTGTCTCATCTTCACTGCCGTCATTGATCACCAGGATCTCCATGCGCTCTTTCGGATAGAGCATGGCTAGCATGGACTGGATCGTTCTTTCAATCACAATGGCTTCGTTGTGGCAGGGTATGAGTATGGAAACGAAAGGGAAGGGGAATGGTTCGTTGGCGATTCGCTGTCGTTCTTTCTCGGCTGAAACACCGTTCAGGAAAGCAAAGAAAGTCAGAAGTACATTGAACAAAAGAAACAACCAGATGCCTATAGCAGCTGATAAAAACGCCAAGTCGATGTAAACGCTGGTGTACATCTTAGGATTCTTCCCCTTTTCGTGACGCCATCCACTTCCTGGCTCCGGAAAAGGTCTTGCGGGTAATCAGGAACACCCACAGAATCAGGAAGGTGATCAAGGTCAAAATTCCCAGGATGAGGATAGCCAGAGCCACCGGATTCGTCACCCCGGAGACGGTCGGTCTGAACAAGGTGATGTTCGATAAACCGATTTTTGGGCGTTGATACGAACCCTGCAAGACCTGCAATTCTCCCGGACGCAATGAGACATACTTATGGATATCGCCCGTGACAGTTCCGAAGGAATAGGTTTCGCCAAGAAGCTCTCCCTGGCGACTAATAGTCAGTTCGTGTTTATATTGCGAACCCAGAGTGAGAATGACCTCGCCGATTCCGCTGACGACGACCCGATCCCTTGTGGTAACTTTATTATTGAAATCCGCGAGGGAGGCGAATTCCCATTCCTGCGCGATCAGACCGTCCACGACCTCTTCCAGCAATTTCAAGTCCAGATAGGTGTGGAAGAAAAAACTGGCCCAGCCGTCGCGAACAACTTTTGTGGCCTCGGCGTCAATGAGGATCGCCTCAGGCGTGCGTCCGACTTTGGGATTCACATAACCCAGGCTTTCCGGGATGATAATCTGTTTGTGCTTGTCGGACTTTATCAGATAGGGAAAGAACTGGTCGGAGCCGAACAATTCCACGGGCATGCGCCGTTCCACCACCGTTGTGAAGTAATTGGCAAAGACGCTGTAATCCACTTGCCCCGCCGCGTAATGGGGCGTCGTCCATGCCAGGGGAAAAATGTCGTTCAGGAAACATTCATTGAGTGCGCGCTCGATTCTTACCGAGGCGAAGGTTGCGTCCCCGGCGGAAATCGGCCCGCCGATCTCATGACTCCAAAACTCGTAATCGACCGCCGTTTCTCCCGAAATCTGGTGCGTATAACCGTGAAGGATGACCGAACCGCCGCGGCTGATAAGATATTTGATGGTCTCCTGGAACTCGGGATCGTCCGAAAGGTAGATCGTTTCGTCCGTTGCAGGATTTTTGTAAACGGGGATTAGCGTAAAGGCGAAGGGTATGCCTCTTTCATAAAGCAGGTCAGCGGCTAGCTTGAGTGGTCCCGGCTGCCGCTTTGCGTGTATGTCCTCCAGGCGCACGAAGGCGCGATGGCGTTCTTTGTGGTTTTGGCCGAGGAAATCATGCAGAATATCCGCAAAAGCCAGATAGGCGCCGCCCTCAATGGAGTAAGCCAGCGCGTCCGAAGCCACGTACCAGAAATTGTCCGAATGCACGATGTAGGGCAATTCAATCGCGGGCGGCTCGGTGGGCGGCGGCGCGAGAAACTCTGCCAAATTTGAGGAATCGAAAAGATCATATGCCCGTATGGGTTTGACGGCCTGGCCGATGGGCATTACCGGCAGCATGGTTTCCAGGGGATTGTTCATGGGAGATTCCGCCGTACCGGGCGGGATGTCTTTTCCGTATTCTGCGGGTTTCAGGGGATCGGCGACGAAACGGGCTGTCGCCATAACCTTGGCCAATGCCGGTCTGGTCACGTTGATAGCGAAGGTGCGCAGATCGATTTTCGCCAGATGCCGTCCCTTGTATTCGACATCATTCGTAAGATGATTGTCCGAATCATCCACCAGACTGATGCCCCACTTATCCATGCTGTGGCGATTTTGCATGCGTTCCAGGTTGGCGCCGATCCACATGACTTGCGCCCTGGTGTCGAAAATGTCGTCGATCAAATAACTCGGCAGAGGCTGTCCGGTTTTTGTGCCCACATAAAAAACAAAAGACGCATCTTTAGCCATGCCTTTTTTGTAGCTTGCCGTTGAAATTTTCTCCAACGACACACTAAAATGGCAAAGCAATTGTGCAAGAGATTCGGCGCTGACGATTTCGCGGTTGAGACTTTCAGCGTTAGTGGGCTCATCATAGATAATAAGAACGGGTTTTCCGCCGGGGCCGAGAACTTCCTGTTCAGGCTTAAGTTGGATAAAAATGACGTACAGCACTCCCAAGATCAGCGCCAAAGCAATGAAGGGAATTAGGACTGTGCGCATTTAATGCAAAACTCCGCTTTCAATCATCATCAATTAAAATGCCTGATACCGTGAGTCGATAACGTTGACGAGTTCCTCCAGGTTGCCGGCGTCTTTTGGAAAATTGGAAGCTGCAATAGTCAGATCAGGAATAATCTCATCCCATTTTGATTCGATGGCCTCAATCAATTCTTCTCTTCGTTCGGCGACGCGCATCAGCACCACGTTTGTGCCGGCGGCGTTGGTTTCAGGTAGGATCAGGCCGATTTCCGTGTCCGAGTACTTGCCGATATAATCCGTGTCGCGCAGCATCTGGCGCATGAAGCGCCCCATTTCACGGAAGAGGGCGATTTCCTCTTCGGCATCGTATCGTTTTTCAAAATCTTCGAGATTGTTGATGCGCATGAAGATGAGAGACAAAGGGATATTGTAGCGTTTGACGCGTTTTATCTCGCCATTGAGCATCCATCGGAAACTTTTGAAATTGTACAGCCCCGATTCCTGGTCGGGAATGAAAGTTTCGACTTTTGTGACTTCCCGGAAAGAATCCGAGTGCCGGAAATCCAGCACTTCGGAAATGATGCCCAGAACGAATCCCACCGAAACAAGTACGCCGATGTTTGCAATACTTTCACGGATGAAGCCGGATTGCGCCGTTCCCTGAACGATCTTGAACAGGACAAGAGAGCCGTAAACCGCCGTGGAAAGAACGGATAACAGCGCACCGTGCTTTAGCCCTTTTGTGACCGCAAGAAAGGCAATCGGAAAAGACAGGACAAAAGTCAGCGCCTTATAAGATCGAATTTGAAAGAAGTAGGCGAAGAAAATCCCGAATAGCAAGCCCAGTATCGTCAGCGTGAACAGATCTCGATATTCAAAAGATTTTTTCGGGCCGCCTTGTCCGTTCATTTAGGTTTCTCCTCGTTGTTTGGACCGCGTCGAGGCAGACTCGATTGGGACGATGAGGAAGACTGCATCCTTTTATAAACGAACTTGGCCACATCTCTGACGAGAATGCCCAAAGTGATGACGATGATGATGACAACAACGCCGATGGCGATTGTAATTAGACAGGATTCAGATTCCACGATCAACCTTCCGTATTGCTAAATTTCCCGAATTTTCATCAATATCTATTGCAACCGCTCAATCCTTCTACCAGATATTGATTTATTTCGTCAAGTAATTCTTTCAAAGACAGATGCGAACCCCTTGAATTATTTAAGACATTACTGGATTTCAAACATCCGATATCTTTAGCACAGCCAGAGCATATTACATTTTTCTAAAATCAGCAATATTAGAAAACATGGAAGCTATATTGAGCAACAGAGACAGGCGGTTGGAGCGGACCTTTTCTTCTTTCGCCATGACCAGAACACTGTCGAAAAAGTCGTCAACCACCGGCCTGATCTTTGCGATAAGCTCCAGGGCCTCCAAGTGCTTTCTTTTATTGACCAACTCACCTGCTTTCGTCCGGATTCCCAGATAGGCTTCCCAAAGATTCTTTTCCCTATCGTCTTCGAACAAAATGGGATCAACCGTTGATTCCACATGGCCGCCGATGATGTTTGCCACGCGCTTGAAGGCCGCGGCGAAGGCTTCGTAGTCTTTGGATCCGGAAAATTGCGCTACGGCTTGCGTGCGGTCGACGACCTCGACCATGTCGCTAAAACGCACGGCAACGACGCCATCGACTATCTCCGAGGGAGCGCCTTCGGTCTTGAGCATATTCGACAAGCGCAATCGGAAGAACTCCGTTGCCAGTCGGAGAAGCTCGCCGGATTCCATGCGAATTTTATCCTTTGCGGCTTTGGCGGCGATGTCGATCAACTCGTCGATAGGGATGCGCCACTGTCTTTGACGCAGTATCTGGATGACGCCCAGCGCCTGGCGGCGCAATGCATAGGGGTCTCCGGCGCCGGTGGGGGCCAGTCCGACTCCCGCGCCCGCTACGATGGAATCCATTTTGTCGGCGATGGAGCATATGGCGCCAAGCTCGGTTTCCGGAAGAGCATCCCCGGCGAAACGGGGTAAATAATGCTCCCGAATCGCATCAGCCACCGTTTTAGGCTCGCCTTGCTTCAGAGCATATTCATACCCCATGATTCCCTGAAGCTCCGGGAACTCACCCACCATATTGGTGAGCAGATCGGCCTTGAACAGTTCCAATGCCCTCGCGGTCATATCCTTTAATTCCGGCGCGAGCTTTCCGGCTAACCACTGGCCGATGATTTGGACACGGTCGATTTTGTCCTTATAACTCCCCAGTTTCCTGTGGAATATGACGCCGTCGAGATTTTCGGCAAACTTTTCGAGCGGTGTGCGAAGGTCCTCTGCCCAGAAGAATTTCGCATCCGCCAAGCGTGCGTTGAGGACTCTTTCGTATCCTTTCGTGACCAGGTCCTTGTCGGAAACCTCAGTTCCGCTGACCGCGACAAACTTCGGCATAAGGTCCGGCGAGTCGGGACGCAGAAAGTTGAAATACCTCTGATGGCCGGCCATCGTCGTCACCAATACGGGCTTGGGCAGTTCCATATATTGGTCCGGGATCGAACCCACATGCACGACCGGCCATTCCGTCAGGCCCGTAACTTCATCAATCAACTTATCGGCGCTTTTGGCGTCGAATTCGCCGCCGATATCCCTGGCGACTTTCTCAAGGCCGTCAGCGATGAGTTTTCGTCTTTCATGATAATCCACGATAACCCGGGCGGCTTTGAGTTTGGCGCGGTAGTCCTCGTAGCCTTCAACGGAAATGGCTTGCGGACTATGAAATCGATGGCCGTAGGTGTTTGCTGTCGCTTTAACGTCGGCGAAGGACAATTCGATGGTTTCGCCGCCCAATAGTGCGGTTATCCACTGAATGGGACGCACAAATCGCTGCGGTTCAACTGACCACCTCATGGATTTGGGCCAGGGGATATCCTTTATCAGCGTTGCCAGCATCGGCCCGACAATATCCCGGGCCGGCTGGCCCACGATTTCTTTTCTGACTCCAGCTCGCGGACCCTTCGGTGTTTCTATCTTGATGAGATCCTCAGCATTTGCTCCCTGGCTTTTTGCAAATCCCGCCGCCGCTTTTGTCAAATTGCCGTCCTTATCGAAGGCGGCCTGCCAGGCGGGCCCGAGGCGCTCGGAGATTTCATCCTTTTGCACAGGCGATATATTATGTGCGTATCCGACAAGTCGCCGGGGGGTTGCCGTGACGGCGATTTCTTCAAAGTCCAGGCGATGATGGCGCAATCCTTCGGAAAGAAGTCGCTCAAGATCGGCCATGGCGGTTTTTAAAAAACGTGCCGGGACTTCCTCAACTCCGATTTCAAAAAATAAATCGTGCGCCATTTTCATTCCCCTTTTTTCAGTAGCGGGAACCCGAGTTTTTCTCGGGTTGCCAGGTATCCTTCGGCGCACAATTTGGCCAGGTTCCTCACGCGACCGATATAGGATACGCGCTCGGTGACGCTGATGGCGCCTCGCGCATCCAGGAGATTGAATACGTGCGAGCATTTCAGGCAATAGTCGTACGCCACGAGGGGAAGCGCATTTTTGGATATGTTTATGCACTCAGATTCAAATTTTTTGAACAGATCGAGAAGCATCGGAATATCGGCCAGCTCGAAGTTGTATTTTGAAAACTCCACTTCGCTCTGATGATAGACCTGCCCGTATGTCACATCGTTCACCCAGATAAGGTCATAAACGCTATCGACTTTCTGCAGGTACATCGCAATGCGTTCGAGGCCGTAGGTGACTTCAACGGAAATGGGATTAAGGTCAATCCCGCCGATCTGTTGGAGATAGGTGAATTGTGTAATTTCCATGCCGTCCAGCCAGACCTCCCACCCCAGACCCCAGGCTCCCAGCGTCGGGCTTTCCCAGTCATCTTCCACGAAGCGGATATCGTGCGCGCTCATGTCGATGCCGATTTCACGCAGACTGCCCAGGTATAGTTCCTGGATATTCTTCGGGCTGGGCTTCATCACGACCTGGAATTGGTAATAGTGCTGCAGGCGGTTGGGATTTTCGCCGTAGCGACCATCTGTCGGGCGTCGCGAAGGCTCCACGTAGGCCACGTTCCACGGTTCGGGACCAATAGCACGCAGAAAAGTGCTGGGATTGAAAGTTCCGGCACCCACTTCCAGATCATAGGGCTGAACTATCAGGCAATTTTGCCTCGCCCAATAATTCTGCAACGTGAGGAATAGATTTTGGAAATTCAAGGGGTTCTCCATTGGGATCATTTGCGATGGAGCTCAAACGAAGCTCGTTTCTATACAGATAGCTTTATCGACTGTCAATTGAAAAGGCAACTCCGAAATTCACTAGTGGAACGAGTGAACAAATCCTGTCATTGCGTTTTTTCGCATGATCGTTTTTTCGTCCGATATGCGCTGCTTCGCCTGAAATAAGAGAGCAAAAATCTACGGTATTTCTTTTTAAAATCACAAATATTGTGTCGGAATCCTTAAGTATTTTCTGATTTTTGCCGATAAGAAATATAGGGGAAGGCTCGGCAAAAAAATATTCAGGACGTAAGCAGAAATTAAGCAAGGAGGCTTGGGCCATGACTGTGGAATTTCGCCGAATCGTTGATCACTTCGCCAATGAGGCGGAAGCGGTTGTGCGTGATGAGGATTCCATCAGGCGCAGTTCGATGGAAATAGAGTTGCTCAACGGAGTGGACGAAGAGGGCGGCCAGATGCTCCACCGTTTCTTTGGGGAGCCGGTGAAATCATCCGGGAGTCCCGCGGAGGCGGATGTCATCAACAATCCCGTCGTTAAGCAATTGGGCGGCGTGTACGTCGATCAGACGGTTTATATCAGGCGGGGTGAGGACAAAGAGTGTTTTTATGCCGCGCTTTGGCCCTGGCACATACGCCCCGGCATCGTCACTCTACATTTGGGCGTCCATGACGGAATGCAAAACCGCGATATGAAACGGATGCTGTCGGACTGCCTGGAAGAAAATCCTAAACAAGTCAGAGAGAGTGCCTGAGCTTTAAACCGCATATTCCGCACAACAAATGTCCCAACAGTTTTTCGATAAGTCCAAACTCCGCAATGGGTTTGTTGCGAGGTTCATCTATTACTTGAAAGATTCAATCTCGCTAGCTGGAACGGTTCTCATACCGAATACTATCTCGATACGCACGCCTGCCGGAGAGCTGGCTTTGGTCGACTGCGCAGAATTTGGCACAGCCGTCCCGGCTGTGTTTGGAACTCATCGGCGTCTATCGCCATGTTGGGAATGGCAAAGAGCCATCTTTTTTAAGCCAGTTTTTTCCTGGCTTGGATCACTTTCTCTATCTTGCTCCCATGACTTCTTTCTTGACACTTTCGGCGTGTGCCTTGTATATTTTGATCAGAAAAGAAAAGCAGTGACGTGCGAAGCAAATTTTCAGCACTAAGGGCAATGAAGCCAAAGCCCACAATGGCCGATTTTGTTTTTCGGCCAAAAGAGAGGAACAGACAAGATGACAAAGAAATTCTGGATATTGATGCTGGCTCTGATTATGGCTCTGGCCGTGGCGTTCGCATGCGGCGGCGACGACGACGACGACGATGATGGTGATGATGACGATGATCCGGGATTGGGAGATTCGGGAGTGATTCATGGTTTCGTTCGCGATTTCCAAACGAAGGTGGAAGTTAATAACGCCGATGTGGAAGCCGTTAACGATGAGACGGGCGAATCTTTCGACCCACCGCTGACCTTTACAACCGGCGCCGACGGCGAGGTGAGTTTTGAGATTTCTTCGGAAGAGGAGTTCGTTGGAATTCTCGTAAAGAAGGAAGGCAGCCTGGACACAATCCAATTCCATTTCAAGGTTGGATTGGCAAATGAGGAGTTCCTGCTTATCAACGAAGGCACCAGGGACCTGATGCTGCTTTCATTGGACATTGACATGGATGAGTCGAAGGCAGTTGTCGCCGGGGGCATTTATTGGGGCGATCCTTTGGATGAAGACGCCGTAGGATGTTCTATGGTGAGTTTTGAGCCGGATGATGGCGTGGGCGTCTATTACTTTGGCCCGGACGCTTTGCCGAACGCGGCCCGCACCGTTCCTGACGGCCAAACATCCTCAAACGGCCAGGGAACCCTGGAGGGTTACGCCCAGTCCGATGACCATGCATTAAGCTATTACGTGAGCGTCAACAAAACTCCCGACACCGATGTGAAACTCTTTGCATCCATTTATAGTGTGGAGAACGCCGACTTGGATGGGGCAAAGGACGACGACGTCGATGGCGATGTGGATGACGACGTAGATGATGACGTCGATGACGATGCGGATGATGATGCGGATGATGATGAACCTTCGTTCACGTCGGTGAGGGAAAAAAACGTTATTCCGTTGCTCAAGGCCAACACGGCGACCATCGTGAATGTTTATTTTCCAAGGACTACGTATGACGCAAATCCCACTCCGGCCTGGTGCACGGAATAATCAACCCAATTGTGCCGTGAGGTTTTTTGCCTTATCACTTTGGGACGAAAAATCTTTTGATCGAAAGAGAGAAAAACCTGACATGGAAACAATGAGTCCAAAATTTCAACGAAGGGAAATCAAATGAACAAAAATCTGTTTATGGTCCTCGCATTTCTGATGATGGGGATATTTGCCGTAACGGCTGTATTTGTCGGCTGCGGCGACGATGACGATGATGATGACGATGACGATGATGTGGTTGACGATGACGCTGACGACGACGATGTCGATGATGATGTCAACGACGATGTCGATGACGATGTCGATGATGATGTGGATGATGATGTGGATGACGATATCGCGGACGACGCCATCGCTGGTGTTGTCGTGGACTTCAAGGAAAGGACTATCCTGGCCGGCGCAACGGTCGAAGCCATTGATGATGCCACAGGCGCTTCATTCGATCCGGCCATTACGGGCGATTCGAATGCTGAAGGCTACGTTTTGCTGGAAGGCATTCCCGCAGGCAAAGGCGCCGTTGGACTTAAGGTGACCAAGGGCGGTTACGTTGACACCATTCAATACCATTTCCCGACCGGCGTAAGCGACACGGAGATTCTGGCCGTTTCTTCCGCTACGCAGACCTTGCTCGCGGGTATTTTGCTTCTTCCTGTTCAAGCCGGCAAGGGATTCGCATCCGGCGGCGTGTATTGGGTTAATGAAGCTGGTGAAGAAGAGTACATTGGCTGCGCTGAAGTGACCGCTGATCCCAATACGATCAACGACGGCATTCACTACTTCCAATACATGGCATTGATGGACACTTTTGTGCCGACCCTTGATCGCGACATCGCTACGTCCGGTGATCCGCAGGACGGCGAAGGAACGAATCCCGATACGAGTTACTTTCTCGGCGCCAACGCCGATCCCGGCGCATACACGATTACGGCGACAGCCGGCGACAACAACGATCTGACAGCCACCTCGGTCATTCCGATGGTTTTCGCCGACAGCATCGTTATCACAACCGTGCTGTTCCAGTTCGAGGACTACCCCACGAACCCGACAGCGACCTGGTGCACCTCCAAGTAAACATGTGCAACCGGGCGGCATATTGCCGCCCGGTTGTTTTCTTCTAGTTTGGCGAATTTTTTTAAGCGATTTCTTCTGGTTAAGCCGAATTTTCTTGTGGGACAACCAACCTTTATTCAATGATGAAACAACCGCGGGAGGTGCTCAATGCGCTGGGGCCGATTGTGTGTGGTCGCCTTGTTCGCCGTCGTTCTTTTGCCATCGCTGGCTGCGGCGCAGGCTGACAAGTTCGACCTGAACGGATACTTCCAGGCTCAGTATGGATTGTTTACCAATACGGAGTATCACAACGAATCGGATATTGACGGTTTCCCGTCGAATCACGGCGACAGAGTGGGGAAGCCGTCGATGCTCAGGCACACGCTGCTGTTGGAAGCGGACTGGCGACCTTTTGACAACGTCAAGGTTCATGCCGTTTTCCGTGGTGTCAGATCGGGGGCTTTGGGCGCGGACCGTTTCGCGCAGACCCCGGATATGGAATACGATTTAAAGTACAACCACGCCCCCGAAGTCATGGACGCGAAAATCCAAGCGACGCATAAGCGTTACTACAACGAAAACGAACTTCGTGAGATCTACGTGGACATCGACGCGACGGATAAGATCAACCTTCGCGTGGGTCGCCAGCAAGTCAGTTGGGGCGACATGGCGACCTATCGACTTCTGGACGTGGTCAACCCCGTGGACGGAAGCTGGCATTTGCCGCCCTTTGAAGCTTTTGAGGACACGCGCAAACCCCTATACATGGCCAAGCTCCTGATCGACGTTCCGTGCCTGGAGGGAAACCTGGAAACTTTGTACATTCCCCTGATGGACGATCCTGAGGACACGGTGACCACGCCGGCCACATTTTACGGTGCATGGGGTTTGCCCGTTGGGTCGAAAAACGATTACGTTTCGGACCTTAGGGTCGTCAATAAGATCACGCAATATCCCAAGAACGATCTTTCAGATGCACGCGTCGGCGCTCGTTGGAAAGGAATTCTTGGTGGATTGACCTACACGTTGGTCGCCTATCACGGGCATCAGTTGACGCCGCCGATTCCGGATTACGTCGTCAAGTCCTGGGAAACCGACGATGAAGGGTTCCACAATGCTGATGTCTATTTGCGTGTTCCAAGGTTGAACACTTACGGTTTCTCGGTCGATTACGCCTTCGAGTCTCCGGTGGGAATGGTGGTGAAACTGGAAGCGGCGGTGACTCCCGAAGTGCAATACGCCGTTAACTCGCCTCTTTCGGCTGGATTCACCACCGACAATCGCGTGGACAGCACATGGGAGGCCATTGATCCTTCGGCGGGCGCAGAGTCCGATCTCCGGGCCGATATGCACAGCGAAGAGAGGCACCACGCAGCCTACGCCCTGGAGCTGTTTCGCTCCAACCAGATTCGTTTCATCAATCCCAAGTCTTCCATCATCACCGTTTTCCGTATTTTCCAGGATTACTATTTCAATCCTGAAGACATCAACGAAGATGAGTACAAACTGGGGAATCCCTACGTCCTGGAAACACTCGAGGATGGTTCGCGGGAAAGAAATGAAAACTGGTACATCGTTTACGTGCCCGGGTATGACAGCGCGCTGGCTGCTCCCATCAAAACGACGTTTGTGGCCGCCGCCTTCACGTCATATTTTCACGGCATGTTTACGCCGGGCGTCGTGGCTGTGTACCTGCCGCGCTATCCTGCGGAAATCGTTGACAGCAGTGATGTCTTCGACTGGGAAACCATGGAAAATGGCTCCGGCTTCGTGAGCGCAACAATGAAATTCAGTTTTGGAAACCACTGGCGATTAGCTACGGGATATAATTACCTGCAGGGGGCTGATCCCTATTACGATTTGGGATTCTTCCGGGATCGCGACGAGGTTTACGCAAAGGTTCGTTATCAATTCTAGGCTGTTGCGAAAAGCTTCGACAATCGCCAAATGGAGGTTATGAAATGAGGTTAAAAAAAATTGCTCTGTTATCGGCTGTGGCTGCGCTGGTCATAGGGGTAGCGACCGTGGCCGTGGGACAGGGGAAAATAACGCGCGGCAACTGGGCTGAATCCGTTGGTTTCAAACCTGACTTGTCGGGTATGCCCAAAGCCGGAGAAGTTATCAG
>Ga0307990_1001422_pt1 | contig 20188 bp, 9 predicted proteins | sample EllFjometagen129_FD_203168 | JGI IMG/M metagenome (GOLD analysis project Ga0307990, IMG submission 203168) | Marine microbial communities from Ellis Fjord, Antarctic Ocean - #129 | ecosystem: Environmental > Aquatic > Marine > Unclassified | place: Southern Ocean | collected 2014-10-08
GTAATCCCATCTCATGTGATGAAATGTGATGACGACCTTCATATCCTGTTTTCTTACGGCTCTAACCATCTCCCCGACAATATCCCGGCACGGCCCCATGTCCATGGCGTTGTACGGGTCGTACTGCGTGTCCCACATGGCAAAGCCGTCGTGGTGTTCGGCAATGGGGCCGGCGAAGTCGGCACCCGCGCTCTTGAATAGCGCGGCCCAACGATCCGGATCCCATTTTCGGGCCTTGAACATCGGGATAAAGTCGTGGTACCCAAACTCTGTCGGATCTCCATATGTGTCGCAATGATGCCGGTAGACCCCAGAATTCGCTTTGTACATGTCGCGCGGATACTTTTCACCCCCGTAGCCAGGAACAGAGTAAACTCCCCAGTGAAAATAGATCCCAAACGCAGCATCCCGATACCATTTCGGTGCGGCACCATGTTGAGCAAGTGACTCCCAGGTCGGCTCGTAGATTCTCTTAACGCTCGCTTGGACTGCATCCTCCTGACTCAGAGCGTCTTCGGTGTGATGTTTACGAATGGGATTTTTATAAACTTCCACCACGATGGCGCCGCATATATCCGCGTCCCCCCCATCCTTGAACCACGTCCTCAGGTTCATCTGTCTGTGTGCAGGCAATTGCACCGTGAAGGTGCTGTGGACATCAATATCCGACACGTCCTGCGTCTTATCGAAAATGACACCATCACCATCACTGAATTGTAAGCGTGCCTTACGGATGTCCAGAGCCTGATTGGCGTTGTTTACATAACCCCGGATTGGAGTCTGCCGAAAGGGCGCTACCGGAGGCCAGCGATAGAGAGAGACTCGGTATTCACCGGCGGTTTCTGCCTTCACGATCAAGCGTCCATAGCGCCCAGCAGGATAATAGACGGTCCGCAGGAAGGCAAAGCCTTGTCCGCCATCTTTACGGCCATAAATCGCATTCAGTCGTGTCGGATTTGCTCCCGGATGACCGAGGATGGATGGATCGTCATTCGTATAGACCGTCTTGACCAGCCGGGCGTGGTGTGCCTCCAGGTCGGTAGCCATCTGTCGCTTGATGGATCGGTAGGCCGGATCACGCGAGAGATTGTTTGTTTGCGTCGGGTCTTGAGACACGTCAAAAAACTGCCCACTGTTGTAAAGCAGTCTGTACTGATCCCTTGCCACACATCCTCCCGGTCCAGTGGGTGCATCTTGGGACAAGGCATACCCGATGAAGAGGCTCCGAGAGGGAGGCACCTCCACCTTTTGTGTCAGAAGGTCCTCCAAACTAATGCCGTGCCAGCCCGTGTTGGACGGCGGCGTAAGGTTGCATAAATCAATCAACGTCGGCATGACGTCGATGTGGGCCGTAAGCCCACCGATCTCAAGCCCTCCAGTCAGTCCACCGGTAGGCCAGTAGATAAAGAATGGTACACGATGTCCTCCCTCTGTTGTGGCCCCCTTTCCACCTGTGAGTCCACCGTTCCACACCCCTGCTCCTCCTGCCGATCCATTATCGCCCATGAAAATCAGGATTGTGTCATTGGTCAGGTCCAGTTCCTTCAGCTTGTCTCTGAGACGAACCAGATTCCGGTCTACGCTGGCAATTTGGCCATAGAACGCTGCGACTCTACTATCCTTGTCCGTATTGGAGAAATCGATGTCCTTGTATGGAGCACTATCAGGCGCAGGAGCGATATGGGGATCATGAGGTGCATCCGTAGCCAGATAGACAAAGAACGGTTTAGACTGGTTGGTTTCTATGAATTTGATGGCCTGGTCGAACCAGACATCGGTCGTGTATCCAGGATATTTTTGCCAGACATCATTGTGTTTGAAATGGCAGTCATGCAGAGAAATATTTCCGGGCCAGTCGTTTGCCGTGTTGACCATCCCATTGGTCATGGTCACGGTTTCCTGGAATCCACGGTCCATGGCACGGAACGGGTAGTCATCACCGAGATGCCATTTTCCGAAGAGACCCGTCTTGTAACCGTTGTCATCAAAGATATTGCCCAAGGTGGGCACATCAGCCCGCATCTGATGCCGTCCTTGCCAACAACGAACAGAAAAGGCCTCGCGTCCGCTCAGAAGCGCTGCTCGTGTGGGAGCGCAAAGCGGATTGACGTGAAAGTCGGTCAGGAAGATCCCTTCATTGGCCAGTTGATCCATGGCTGGGGTCTTCAGGTACGGGTGTTTTCCCTTAAATCCCCAATCGCCATACCCCTGATCATCTGTAAGAATGAGAATGACGTTGGGTTTGTCTCGTGCAGTTGCGATAGAAAAGGGAGACAGACTGAAAGCGGAAACCATGATGATGATTGTAGGTACATATCTGACGAACATATTCTTGTCTTTCCGTTTAACTGCTGATTGAACGATTATGTTCATTTTCCGTAGATGGAGCAGATGCAGGACATCAGACACCAAGGCAATCGAGTTCCACTTGGTAGTACCTCTCCATCTACTTCCCGATCTCCATCGCCTCCTTGGCATATCCGATACCCAGAATATCCCAACGTCTAACCTGGAATGTCATCCGGCCCTTGAAATCGTCATAATCCTTACGATCGAGTGCTGTCCAGCCAACCTCGGCATAGGCGCTGAGACGCGGATAGACCTGCCATTCCATATGTGCTACCTTGGGAATCCACTCACCCCACATATGGCAACCAAAGCCCTTGATCTTATCGTGGTATTGGGGCTCCAGCCCCTTGAATACCGGATCAAAGTTGTAGGCCTTGGACAGTGGGATCTGTTTATATGTGTAATCGAGATACGTATACAAATGCCAAGAGTTAATCACATCATGTCCGGCACGAATGGCACGCGTGGCCAGATCAGAGTTCCCCTTCCAGAAATGCACAAGGGCATTCGAAGAAAGTGATGCCTTGTCACGAGTTTGGCCCTTGAGGAAACCGTGTAAGTCGTCACCCAGAATCTCGTTCCACCCCATCATACGGCGTTCCTTTGCTTCGATGATCCGGGACATGCGGTTGGTGAAGTAGATCTGCACGTCAGCAACCGTCTTGAATCCTTCACGCTCCATGAGCTGCTTGACGTCGTCACTCTGTTTCCAGTGGTCAAAACGAACTTCATCACCGCCGATATGAATGACTTCAGAGGGGAAGAGGTCCGCGATTTCATCCAGAATGTCACTGAGGATCCTGTATACATTCTCATCAGCGGGATTGAAGGCAACAGTGTGCTTACCGAAGACCGTAGCCACTTCAACCGGCACACGCTGGGTGCTCAATTCCGGATACGCGGCCGCGGCGGCACTGGCATGACCAGGCATTTCGATTTCCGGCACAATAGTAATATGGCGTTCGGCGGCATAGGCCACGATTTCCTTGATCTGCTCCTGAGTGTAAAATCCCGAATGTGCCTGGCCCGACCGTTTCTCGCTGTTCCAGAAACCGACCTGACTGTCTTTTCGTTTGGAGCCCACCTCCGTCAACCTGGGGTATTTCTTGATTTCAACACGCCACCCCTGGTCATCTGATAGAGAGAAGCAGATACCTGTATCAGACGTCCCCTCTCTGACCTCAAGATCCAGGCCAGTTGGGACGAGCAGAAATTCCGCCAAATAGCGAGCTTCGCTTAGAAAATCCTTGCAGGAATGAAGAACTGTTTTCTTGGAAACAGGATACCTTTTCTGGTCTTCATGAACGATCAGGTCGAGGGGCCTGGGAATGATGGCCGGTCTCAACCAGGCGGTTTCATCTCTGGCCGGCTCTGGGACAGAAGCCCTATCCGAGGCATGACATGAAGCGATAAGACATAACGCGATAAGTGAACTGAAAATAATGACCGTAGTTTCATGAACCATTCTAGCTCCTTATTTTTCTTTGGACTTCTCATGAAGTGATACCACAGTGGGGAAGTCCCAGCGCTTCTTCTGGTTCGGTCGGACTATGACATCCACGCCCTCGATTGTATTAACCAACTTCCGCGACTCGGGCAGATGCAGGACAATCCGCTTGGGCAAAGCACGTTCAGGCCGTTTCAGATTGACCTTAACCCCCTTCCTGGTTCCACGTATCAGTAGATCCATTCGGCCAAAATGTGTAGGGGCCGACTCCACCCGGATGGTCTTACCTTCATCAAGCCACCAGTCGGGCACCGCCGAGAGTAAGTGGAGTTCGTCACCCGCCTCGTGAACCAGCATGTGCCGAAGCATGATTGCATAATTGCAGGCACCGGTCACATGAGGGATCGTGTGATTCCAGGCCATACGATCCTTATAGTAAATACCTTCAGGAAACGCGTGAGCGGCCGTTGTATGCAGTAGATACCAGTAGAAATCCTCGACAACCTGCTCGTGCCATCCGCGGATCATGTCGGCCATTACCGTATAGGCGCCCATATAGGTAAAGTCATACTTGACGGCTCCATCTGCGGTTGTGACATGCATAATCGGCATCCACCCGAAAAGGGCACGTTTTCCGTATTTGCGTGCCAGCGGTGTTACATCCATGCCAAATCGGATCTGGATCGGTGTCTTGCCTGACAGCAGTAACTCGTTATCCGGTGTGATACGGCAGCCATTGACATAGTCCTTGAGGCCAATTACATTCCAGTTGTTCTCGAAATAGTCAAAGCTTAGAGCCTCTTCATTACTGATCGCAGAAAAACTGACCTGGCTGATCAGGCCAACAACAAACAGAGTGAATCCTATTCTCATATTCTGTCTCCTTCTACGATGAAAACTGTTCAACCACATCAATAAGTTTTTCGTAATTACGTAGCGTTAACTCAGACAGTTTTCGGCCATAGGGACATGCTGCGCTTGTCAAGCGTAAATGGGGCCGTGGTGACATCTGATCGAACCTATTGAATTTCAAGCCTTTGCGCATACAAGTCCGCAATTACCATTTTCAGCAATTTTATACTATAATGCTCTCTCTGCAACTGGTTTTTACACGTTTTAGAGGAGCCAAAATCAGTCTCATGGACAAGAAATACGTATATATCTCAAGGCAAGATGAGACCAGCGCGAAACCGATGAATCTCCGATGCAATGTTTCCGGAAGAAATAGAATTCATGACAGATCAATAGGTCATTGAATACGTTCATTATTTACAGCATTCCATAAAGCCTGTATAATAAACCACTTATGGAATGCCCAATTTTTTATATTGGTAGATAACGGGTTTTCTGGTTGTAGTTCGGTTGTAGGCACCAACTGACGAAAATGGTGCCAGTTTGAGGGCCCTTTAGAGAATCGGATGTTGTCCGCGTACAAGCTCGGGTAGGAGACGTAGTGGCTGCCAAGGCGACTGCTATTTCAATCGAGTCTCTGGACAAAAAACCTATGGCCAACACGCAATCACTTTCGTCCGAGATGACGTTATGTTGGGAGAATATTTACACCCCACGGGGCCTCCATACAGAGGCCCCCTTCATGCCGTCCTTTACTTCACACTAAAATGAGGCTGGAACAGTCTCCGTCAGACCCGCCAGGCCGGCGATTTCGGCATTGGACAGTGCACGATTGTACACACGAACAGCATCAATCTCACCTTCAAACATGACTGCCATACCCCGGTTGATACCCACGGCAATCTGGCCGTACTGGGTGTTGGCTACATTAATGGATGTTACAAACAGGCCATTGTAATAGATGTTTGTTGTCGTGCCGTCACAGCTTATGGCCAGATGGACCCATTCGTTCGTCACAGGGCCAAACAGGCCGCTGCCACCTATACCATTGTAACGGTAGGCACCCGGATCGCTGCCGTCCATATCAATTTGAAAATCATTGGCTGCGCTGTTGTTGTTAAAAAGGCCTGAATTAACCGCTTGTGTCAGCATGTCCGTCCTGGCCCAGAGACTCACACTGGTGGCCGACCAGATCTCTTCAGCGTCAAGGGTGTGAACCGCATAGTCAATAAATCCGTCCAGGCTGATGGCTTGACCACTCTTGCCTTGGGTGTACAGGGGTGCCCCCTCCACTGTGGCATGTTTGTCTCCAACACTGTCATCCGCATTGCCTTCAAATTCATACAGAGCAACCAGGTTCGGATCACTGTCATTTGGCACGACAGGGTCAATCGTATCTGGTGTCATGGGATACAGGCGAACGTCGTCCACGTAGATCAATCCCGCAGCACCGGCGTCTTCAATGCCGATGGCCAGGCTTGTGACATTCTCGAGACCAGTCATTTCAGACAAATCAATATTCCAGGGAATCCATTGCTGTCGCTGCAGGGCATCCGATAGACCAATGTAGTCGATGCGCGTGTCGTTAATCTTGAGATACAATTGGCCGCTGTTGTCCGGCTGACCGTAGAGGTTCAGAGAAAGCGACTTGATACCATTGGCAGTCCAGTCCTGGGCCCGGGCAAATGTCCTCTCTGTTTCAGAGAGACTCAAGCCATTGGTGTTATTGAAGTAGAGAGGCATAGACTGGCCACCCTTGGCAATCGTGCCTTCCATGATCTGTCCATTGTACTGAGGGCTGCTGACACTCCAGATATCATGCCCCACACCGGACCCCGTACCATTACCCAGATAATCTGTAGGGAAGAACTCGTCAGCAGAATAACCGAAACCATCGAGCCATGTCTGGAATGGACGATCCGGTGAATCATTGCTGTAACTATCAAAATCATCCACCACAAAATACGCCTGGGTTGTAAAACTCCACACGTCACCCGGATAGGAGGCAGGTTCTTCGGCCTCGTTCACCTCAACGATTTGCCAGAAGTATGTTGTATCGTAATTCAGAGAGTCGATACTGGCTTCATTCTCGCCAACGGTCTTGGCCAGGGAGAGCTCGTTGCTATCGGTTCCCAGATAAATCTCATGCGACACAGCTTCTCGACCAGCACGCCAACTCAGGACAGCATCCGGCGCCACGTCACCGTCTCCAGCCTCAGGCTGAGGTTCTCTGGCAAACGTGGGAATAGACTTGAATTGCACTTCACTAAGGCTGTAGGCCTGCAAAAAGCCACCCCAGTTACTCTGGATATTCAAACGAACCATCTTCGCTGCCAGACCACCCAAGGCGATTTCATCGTACTGATTATAGATGGGTACGCCGGTTGCCCGGCTGAATTCATTGACATCTTCGAACACGTCCCAGCTTTCGCCATCCTTTGAATACTCAATCAAAACACCCTTGACACCATAGCCAACGAAGCCTTCGGCTGAACTGTTGGAGTTCCAAACCTTCATGGTGTCCAGTTTTTTGACTGTGTCAAATTCATATTGAATCCAGGGTGCCTGATCACCGGTTTCCGTGAACCACATCGTCTCAGTTTTGATACCATGCGTTTCATTTTCACCCAATCCAGAGCCATCAAGGGTCTTCTCTGGTATTGAAAAGTCATTCGAAAAACTGGATGCCGTGGCAATAATGTCAGAGCCTGGTATCTGAATCGAGTAGGGCTCAACCGTAAAGCTCCAGACATCCCCTTTAAAGATCGTGTTATCCGGGGCACAGTTGACTTCATCGACGCGCCAGTAGTAGGTCTTTCCAAACTCAAGCACACCCACATCAAGTGAATTGGCATCCAGGCCAGGCGTGGTTGGTACAGTCGCAGTATTGACATCTTCAAAACTGGTGCCAAAATAAACATCATGTGTAACAGCAAATTCACCCGCGTTCCAGGTCAGGATCGTATCGCGCAGCACGTCCAGGGCCTGATCCGCAGGATCTTCTTTGCTGGCCCGCCCGGATGCCGGAAGAATATCACCGTTCATAATCCTCGCCACGTCTTCTGGCGTGAGCACCTTGTTGTAGAGCACAACCTCGTCTATGGACCCGATGAAAGGTCGGTCCTGGTTTGTGGGTCGCCAACCTATAGTGAGATCCAGGGTGGCGTTGGGCGTAATATGCCATGTATCCGGGTCAGTCTTGGCCTGGGTGTCGTCCTGACCGTTCACGTAAAACGTGACATCTCCACTTGAAGCGCTGGCGCCGTCTATCACAGTGACTGCCACGTGATACCATTCACCGCCCGTCAAATCAGTGTCACCCTGAACATTGCCGTTGCCATGCGAGATGCGCAGCCTATTGCCTTGGATCCGGAATTCCACCCTTTCACCGTTGGTTACATCCGAACCCCAATGCATGATCTGCCCGTCTGCCGTGTTCGTCGTTTTGACCCAGGCCGCGATGCTAAATGCATGCGTGCCCAGAATACCCTTGTAGCCGTCAATGGTGACATAATCGGGATTGGCTTCCATTTCCAGGGCTTGCCCGAAGACGCCTGGCTCAAACGTTGGACTACCCTGGAGCGCACCATGACGATCATGGCCCGATGAATCAAGGGCATCACCGTCAAGTTTCCACCAACCCATCAGGGCAGGATCATCTGCGCGTACACTGGGGATGCTCAACAATAACGACGTCCCCAGGGCAAAGACCAAACACAGTACCTTTTTGTCTATCCTATTTTGAGTTTTCATGGCTATCTCCTCCAGAAATTGTCTTGTGCTGTGTAACACTCATTCTAATGGGTACTCTCTGGTGGCAGGAGACCATCTACCGCGTCAGAAGTCCTCGATCCCCAGGGGACCTTCGGTTTCTTCCTTGTTTCTGATCTCCTGGCACGGCAAGATCACCCATCATTATGCCTGTCACAAAGCACTAAATTGTCAGACGCCTCAAGAAACCTCGAGGCGCAAGGCAAGGATAATGTCAACTAGGTGTTATCAAGGCATTTCGTTAATGCCCTGAACAGCAGCATTGAATCAACCTGACTATACTAGTGTAGCAATCACCCCAGGCTTTTTCAACCCTGTCCTACTCAATAATTCGAACTTGTTTGGTTTCAGAAGCTTATGTAAACTCTCTGAGTAACGATTAGGCATGAATTCTACGGAAATATTAGGGAACAATCAACTTGAAATTCTTCTCCAAACTCATCTTTGAGTTTCTAAGGCTCATATTCAGAGACAAACATGACATAGTCCTTGAAAACCTTGCTCTGCGCCAGCAATTGGCTGTCCAACAACGCAGTATCAAGAGACCGAAGATCATGAACCGCGATCGCGTTTTCTGGATCTGGCTGTCAAGATTCTGGAATAATTGGAAATCGTCGTTGATCATTGTCAAACCCCCTACTGTTATTGGCTGGCACAAAAAAGGATTCAAGTATTACTGGAAACGGAAATCTCGAAGAGTCGGTAGGCCGAACATTGACTGGGAATTGATCAAGCTCATACGCAAAATGCAAAAAGAAAATGCAACGTGGTCAGCTCAACGTATTCAGGGCGAACTCAAAAAGCTTGGCTTTGAAGTTTGTGACAATACTGTGGCAAAATATATGACCAAAGACAAAGACGATGATAATTCCAAACAGCAGCGATGGCTGACCTTTCTAAAAAACCATGCAAAGTATATCGTCGGCATTGACTTCGTGGTTGTACGAACAGTTTTCTTCAATGCTATATATGTATTTGTTGCCATATCACACGATAGACGTAAAATACTGCACTTTGCGGTTACTGCAAATCCTCACTCACAATGGGCTATTCAACAACTTCGTGAAACCTTTGCTTTCGATGAAACCACCAAATATGTTATCCGTGACAATGATAGAATATTTAGTGACGATTTCAAAACACACATAAAGAACTTTGGCCTGGAAGACACGCCTACTGCGCCACGAAGTCCATGGCAAAATCCTATCGCCGAGCGTGTTTTGGGTACACTTCGCCGCGAGTGTCTTGATCACATGATCATTCTCAATGAAAAGCATTTGAATAGCGTGCTGGACGAATATATCAATGACTATTACAACATCAGCAGAACCCATATGTCGCTTGAGAAAGACTCGCCTGTTCCCCGTCCCGTCCAGGCCAATGGTAGGATAGTAAGCAAGCCGATTCTTGGCGGATTGCATCACGTCTATAGCCGGGTTGCTTGAAACGTTGGATTCTATCCGTCATTCCAAAACAGAGAATGTCTGCGCCGATTGCAGCACCTCAATCAAAATGCGCAGTTTGATCGGAATCACTCTGCCAGAATCCGGCAATACTCAGTTTTCAATGAACCTAATTTTACTTTTGATATTCGAAACTAAAACGCTTTTTGGCACCATTTGTATTTTTGCGTAAGACAGGGGTATACAGGCTGGTTAGGAAGGGCGCGTTGCATCCACGTAAGATTGCCGGACACTATGCCTTCAGCAAAGCGGGGCTGGATCTGGTCGCTGCAAATGGGGATCAGAAGCGAGGCAAAGGACGCCCCTGCAAGTACCATTCTGCACAAAACCTGCACAAAAATAAATAACTTCAAATGCTGAATTAACTTCTGCGCAAGCAATAAGCCTATATAACTATTTGTGTTATATAGGCTTATTGGATATGGGCGATACAGGACTCGAACCTGTGACTCCCTGCGTGTAAAGCAGGTGCTCTAGCCAACTGAGCTAATCGCCCGAAGAGTCGCATACTATACAGGGTTCGATTGACCCCGTCAATAGCCTCTATCTTAGGATTTTGGCCATAATCCCTGACTTTTTTCGGTAGCCACTTGAGTTTTTGCCTGATTGGGGTACAATTCGAGGTCTAATCCCGTCAGGGGCCGTGGTGTAATGGGATCACGACGCGGTCGCATCGCGTAGATGGGGGTTCGATTCCCCCCGGCTCCATTGATGGTTTACCCCTGCAAGCTCACGATCTCATTGACAGGTCTTCTGTGTGTAGCTACCATAGAGCCTTTTCATTGCTAACTTTCAATTTTGAGGTTTTAACAATGCCAAAGAGTAAAATAACAGTCGTGGGCGCCGGCAACGTAGGTGCCACAACCGCTCATATTGCGGCATGTCAGCAGCTAGGCGACATTGTGTTGCTGGATATCGTGGAAGGCCTGCCACAGGGTAAGGCCCTGGATATGGCCTGCGCCAGCCCCATTTATGGCACAGGTCAACATATCACAGGCACCATCAACTGGGCTGACACGGCAGACAGCGACGTGGTTATCATTACCAGCGGTGTGCCACGTAAACCCGGTATGAGCCGCGACGACCTGTTAACCACCAATACAAAGATTGTCAAGAGTGTCTGCGAAAACGTCGTCAAGTACTCACCGAACAGCACCGTGATTGTGGTGTGCAATCCGCTGGACGCCATGGTGCATGTGGCCTCCAAGGTCACAGGCTTCCCCCCCCAACGGGTCATGGGCATGGCAGGCGCCTTAGACGCAGCCCGCTACACCACCTTCCTGGCCCACGAAATCAATGTCAATGTTTCAGATATTCAGTGCGTCCTCATGGGCGGTCATGGCGATGACATGGTCCCCCTGCCCAGATACACCTGCGTTCGAGGCATTCCTGTATCACAATTTGTGAGCCAGGACACACTTGACGCTATTGTAGAACGCGCACGCAAAGGCGGCATCGAAGTGGTCAATCTCATGGGCACTAGTGCCTACTATGCCCCAGCTGCCGGTGCCGTTAAAATGGCCGAGGCAATTCTCAAGGACCAAAAGGCTGTGTTCTGCTGCTGTGCCTACTGTGACACAGAATTTGACGCAGGCGGCTGTTTTGTCGGCGTGCCCGCGATCCTCGGAGCCAATGGCGTAGAAAAGGTCATTGAACTCGACCTCAATGACACGGAGAAAACCGCATTCAAGGCCTCCCTGGACCATGTCAAAGAACTGGTTCAAGTGGTGGAGAAGTTTATGTAAGGCAGTTTTTGGTTTTTAGTCGGTAGTCTTTAGAAACAAAGTTTCACGGTCAAGGCGTTTGCCTTGGCCGTTTTTTTGTCAACCCATGGGGCCTGTACAACATGGCAGAAAACAGTTGTCATTGCGAACAAAGTGAAGCAATCTTCCATTGTTCCAAAGTCATTCGTTACGGATTAAGCACAAGTTGATATTTCAAGGCTGTTGAGACTGTGAAACATTGATAAACAACGGAAGATCGCTTCGTACCTCGCGATGACAACTAGTTTTATATCAATTGGCAGAGCCCATTGAGACCAGGCACTTCCAACCGAATAACTTCAGTATAGTCACAAGACACGCCCGCAACGCAACGAAACCTAACACATCAAGAAGAGTATTACCCTGCTTCGGGGTGTATCCACGGGGTACGATAGGACCGTCGCAACAGCTTGTTGGCAGCTGAGTCACCCACGATCAAACGCTTCGCTGGGTTATAGACCAGAGGACGCCCCACGTCCATGGCCAGATTGGCCAGGATACAACTGGCTGTAGAAATGTGCCCCTGTTCAATATCGGCAATCGGCCGACTGCGGTCTTCAATGGCCGCCAGAAAGTCCAGCATATGACGGCGCGTGGCTGGGGCTGCGTGTAATTCGATGTCCTTTTCTTTGCGATCCTCTGGAAACTGTTTGGTTTCATCCAACCAGTCCTTGTGGATGCGTTCACCCCGGTTGGGGATAAAGTCATAGCGTGTGACACTGGCCTTGAGTGTACCTTTGTCGCCATAGAGAAATAAGGCCCAGGGATAATCGGGATCGGGCGCAGCCCCCCAGGTTCGATGCTGCCAAACCACTGAAAGGTCCGGGTATTCAAAGGTGGCCGTCTGTGTGTCAGAGATATTGGACTTGCCCTCCTTTTGTACAAAAATGCCGCCGGATGAGCTGATACGCTCGGGCCAACCCAGGTCCAACATCCACCGAACCGTGTCGAACATGTGGACGCACATATCCCCCACGATACCATTGCCATATTCCCGGAAGGTTCGCCACCAATGCCTGTGGGGCAGGCCATCGTAGGGACGCATAGGCGCCGGCCCGGTCCACATCTCGTAGTCGAGAAAATTGGGCACGGCCTGTACAGGCGGGTTGCCATTGGCACGCATGTGGTAATAGCAACAGATTTCGGCATGGGACACCTTGCCAAGCAGGCCTGCATCCACAATGTTTTTCTTGGCCTCAATCAGGTGGGGTGTACTCTTTCGCTGCGTGCCCACCTGCACGACCCGATTGTGTTTCCTGGCAGCGGCAAGCATGGCCTCGCCTTCGGCCACATCCACGCTTACAGGCTTCTGCACATACACATCTGCCCCGGCCTCTACCGCTGCAATCATTTGCAGGGCATGCCAGTGATCGGGCGTACCAATGAGCACAATATCCAGGTCGCTTTCTTTGAGCATGAGCCGGTAGTCCGTATAGGTCCGAGGCACCTTGTGAGATTTCTGACGTTGACTCACCATCGTGGCGGCCTCGGAGACCAGGTTACGATCCACATCACACAGAGAAACCACTTCCACGGGTGCCACCTGAATCAAGCGGAACAGATCGCTCTTACCATACCATCCGGTCCCGATGAGTCCGACCCGTTTGGGTTTCTGATTGATGAGATCCACACCCTTGGCACCCAGGGCAGACATGGCCAGGGCCGCGGAAGTGGTTTGAAGAAAACGACGACGATTAATCATAAAACTCATAGGAACCTCCTTGAATTTAGAAAAGAACACGGGTCAACCTGCTTAGAAGCTATCTCAATCTTGGCCCAATAGTTGCCTCAAAAGCCCAACCACTGGGTTGATTAACCAGATCAAGTTTATCATGCTCTGGCCTCTTCCCATTGAGTGCGGATCAGATTATCCATGCGAAGTGACTCCTTCTAAGATTAGCAGAGATTCTAATTCCAACAAAGTATTCCACAAATGCGCTGAAAAAGCAATATTTTCATCCTATCCAGGTATGGACACAAAAAACATGGCATTCTCCACAGTAAATTGTGGCAAAGTTGGCACAATTCATCTATTGCTCTATAACAATGTCAACATGTGAGAGTTTTGTGGATGTCTATTCAATATGAAACAAGAGTTTAGATCATGACACGAATTGGGGTAGTCTGCCTGATGATAGGGGCCGTATCCAGTGTGAGTTTTTCTGCTGACACAGGGCATGGCACCTTGTCCAAAGAGATCAAAACCATCACCAATCCCGTCATAGCATCTGGTGCTGATCCCTGGGTGATTCGTAAAGACGATCACTACTATCTGTGTCAATCACGCCGCGGCAGTATTTGGGTCAACCGCTTTTCACGTCTTCAGGACATGGGCCAGAACCAGTGGAAATGCGTGTGGACGCCCCCCATCAACACGCCCTACTCCAAGGAACTCTGGGCACCAGAACTACATTACATCAACGGCAGGTGGTACATCTACGTGGCTGCTGACGATGGACACAATCACAATCACCGAATGATCGTGCTTGAAGGCACGTCCAACAATCCACAGGACCCCTTCACATTCAAGGGAAAAATCGCCGCACCTTCAGACCGATGGGCCATTGATGGCACTGTGTTGCAGATGCCGGATGAACGTTTGTACTTTATCTGGTCCGGATGGGAAGGCTCTGAAAATGTGGCACAGCACCTCTACATCGCACCCATGAGCACTCCCTGGACCCTCTCGGGAGAGCGGGTCAAGATCTCCTCACCTCAGCTTGATTGGGAACTCCATGGCAGGCCGCTGATCAATGAAGGCGCCCAGGTGCTGCGGCATGGTGACAAGCTGTTTATTATCTACTCAGCCAGTGGCAGCTGGACCGACGACTATTGCCTCGGCCAATTAACCTGGACTGGCGGCGATCCACTCGCCCCTGCAGCCTGGGTAAAAAAACCGACGCCCGTGTTCAGTCGCACTGACAATGTGTTTGGTCCGGGCCATTGCTCCTTTGTAAAGTCGCGTGACAACAGAGAGGATTGGATTGTCTATCACAGCGCCAAACACAGCGGTGCCGGCTGGAATCGTCGGGGCAATATGCAACGCTTCACCTGGCACCCCGATGGATCGCCGAATTTTGGCCGCCCCATGGCAGCGGGCGTACCCATGGCCGAACCATCAGGCGACTCGCAGGAAAAACTTTAGCGTATAAAAACCAGGCCTCACAAAGCTGCTTCAAGAAGAGCAGGCTATTCACGCCAGTCTGGCATGTCGACGGCTCTGGCCTTGACCGGCCAGGTTGCACGTGAAGCAGCCTGATACAATCCGATCTGATCAAATGGAATGGGCTTAAAACACATCGTTTGAAAGAGCTTGGCATCCTTGCGAATCAAAAAGTTTCCCAGCTTGGCATCCACAAAACCAGGGTCTTCTTCAAATACAGCATTTTCAAGCTGATCAATATTGGCCGGGCGTGTGGCAACCTTGCCACAACGATAGAATACATTATGCCGGAGGTGGTTTATGCCCGGGTCATCCAGCATCGTGGCGATTTGGGGGTAACGAGCAAGATACAGTTCGTTCTGGAAAAATCCTTCAGGCGTTTTCCCGTCACGTAATAACTTCCACACATTGTTGCCCGGATACCAACCTCCGCTGATGCCCTGTTTGCAGTCAATAAACATATTATTCTCTATGAGGTTGTCACGTCCACTGTTCATCTGGACAGCGCCAAAGTTTCCATTGGCACATTGGTAAAACACATTGCCGTGGACCAACATACCGCTAATCGCATCATCGAAGCGAATGCCTGCCTGGCCATGCACTGAGACTTCACTGCCCGTCTTGCCGATATGATGCAGGTAGTTATGCCGGAACACCACACCCCGATAGGTTGGATTGCGAAATAGCTCCATGGCCCCCTGGTCATCAGATTCCTGTACCACACTGTGAACTTCATTCAGTTCAATCACATGATCATTGCCCTCAATTCGCATGGCACTGCTGGGCCCATCATACATCAGATTATGGACCACTCGGTGCCCAACACCCTCCAGCTGAATCGCCGGCGTATAGGTCCTATCAATCCTGCCAAAGTTAAAGATGCGGCAATTCTCCACCAGGTGACTACCCGGTGTCAGCGTGGCTCGATCACCGCCGAGAACTTCTGTGCCCCGTCTGCCCAGGGTGTGGATGTCACAACCAATAAGCTGGTTCTCCTTGCCACCGTGAATCATAATGCCATTACCGGCCATACGGCTGACAGTACATCCGATCAAAGCACAGCGGTGACAGTCTGTCGCCACGATACCGTTGTATCTTGCCAGGTCAAAATTCAACCCTTCGATGCGAACGTACGACACCCTGTCCATCGTAATCATGGGCGTGGAAAGCATACCAATCTCTACCGTGGCTTTTTTGAGCCCGGACGGCGGATACAAATAAAGCATGCCTGTGGTCCGTTCGAGATACCACTCGCCCGGCACATCAATTTCTTCCAGCAGATTAAAGGCATAGTACTGGATACCCTGTTGCGTGCTCATGCCCCGCTCGCCATAGTGATAGGGTTCAGCCGTGGTGAGAGTTTTTGTGGAGGGGTCGATCTTTCCAATCTTGATGGTGGCATCCGCCCAGAGAAAATGGAAATAGCCAAACAACCAGGCATCGCTGGCCTGGGTCCAGCGTTCATGTCGATCCGCTTTATATTCAAAAACAGAAGGCTCACCTGTAGAGTGCGATCCTGATTTGATCAGGGTGTTAATTCCCACAAACCCTTGATTGGGCCACCTTGCAAACGTCATGGCGACACGGTCAACAAACAATTCCAGCGTGGGTGGCGAGGGCGGCTGAGCAAATCCGCGAACCTTTAGCTGGCCATACTCATGAATACCCAGTGCCGCTAAGTCACACTGTCGGACTTTGCCTCTGGCTTCAGCAGGCAAACGTTCAAGAATGTCGCTGTCAGTCACAGGGTCAAAAGCCGGCAGGGTTTTCCCCCCGTAGAAAACAACGGTGCCCTTCTCCCTGGCTCTGTAGATCATAGGTGCTGAGATACTGCCTGAATCTTCGGTGCTTAGTGTCAGGCCCCTTTGCACGGGATAGTGCCCGGGCATCACAGTGACTGCCATAGGCCCATTAACACCGCGTTTTTTTATGGTCCGCAGGTGATCACGTGCCCGAGTCAACGTCGCAAATGGACTCTGCATAGAACCCATATTGGCATCGTGGCCCTTGGTCGACACAAAGACTTCCGCAGTAAACCTGGGAGCAGTTGCCGTTTGAGCCCCCACTACCGTGCATAACAAAGCCATCAAGGCTATCACAACTTTTATAGAGGCATAACTCATCTCAGTGGCGCCTTTCTGTATGGCAATGAACAATTGTTTCTTACGGTTCCGGTGCGTTGAGCTTCCGGCGTAAGACCGTGCCTGCAGGCCTGGTTTTGTCAATGGGGATGAATGCTATTTCATAGGTATAGTCACCAGGCATCACGCGATACTGGGGCAACGTCTTGATGGGTGTTCCGCCCACACCTGACACTTTGTGATCCAGGTTGACGGTAATGGCAGGATGTTTTCTCAGTTGGAAGGGATAATATGCCCGATCCAAGTGATCCGTACTACAATGGTGAACGCTCATGTTGAGAAGCGCCTTGCCAGCCACAAACCACCCCACACCGTTGGCATCCGTGATAGAAGCCCAGGACACATCGGTTTTATTGCCATAGTCCTGGGGCACCAAATAGGGTGTAAACTGCTCATCCACAGTGCCATGGTAAAGGCCGACTGGGGCCCCTGTCTTTCTGTCCGGATAGGTTTCATAGGGCCCCCGTCCATACCAAGTGAACCGATCAAGCGACGGCGGCAGTGTCATTTCAAGGCCCAGCTTGGGGAGCCAATCTTTGAATCGCCCTTGGCATGACACGTGATGGGTCAGGCGAATTTCACCGGTGCTGTTGACCTGATAGGTATACGTGTTCTTAAAACTGATACGGGTGTCTTTGGCCCCTGTCACCGAGTCTATGATGACCTTGACCACCGCAGGATTGGACGCATCCGTGTCAAATCTGCTCACCTTGTGCACCAGACGATCCAATCCCATGGCACGCCAATTCTCACTCAAGCAAGGACTCCCCCAGTTTCTTTCCAACTCATTGGCAGTGGGCGCCCTGAAAGGATTGAACTGCGGGCCCGATTGCAGCAGAAACTTCCCCTTGTATTGGGCAGATCGCATGGTCCCCTTTTGTTTATCCCAGGTATAGACAAAATCGGGGCCAGAAAGTCGTAGAAATGCGTCTGTTTGCTCAACCTTGACTGGCGATTTGGCTTGCATGGGTGGCAACGACACAGCAGGCATCAGAAGATCAAGCTGATCCCACGCCACTTCATGGCCCTTGCGTGCCCAGACAGTATCTTCCAGCAACAGAAAACGGAGAGTGAGTCGATACTCTGCGCCAGGCACTGCTTTGGGCAATTCAAAGGGGACTCGAATATTCTTTCTCGTTTGCGCGGGAATATCCAGCGTCAAGGCACCTGATTGAATGATTTCATGATCTTGCATCACATACCAGGTACATGCCAGATCCTTGAGATTCTTGAAATGATGCCTATTAAACACATCCACCAAACCCTGTGCTCGATCATGCCACCTGGCTGTCACAGGTTGGGGCGTCTTCTTGAGTTGATACAGTTCTGGCTGGATTTCGCGACCCGGCCAAACCAGACCATACGATCTGGCACCCAGGCCCAGGCTGTAAAATTCGCCTGACGTCTTCACAGATTCAAAGTCGAGCTTCAACAAGGCATCCTTTTCAGAATCTGCCAATAACGCCGCAGCCCCCACAGCCTTTCCAAAAATGCGAACCCGATCCACCACAGCAGAACACAGGCGTCCATCATGCTCCTGCCCAATCAGCTGCGTATTCCGACCAATACCCACGGCATAGGCCGTATTGTCAAGGAGCCCTGAATGTTTGACCTGCCCCACTTGCTTGCCGTTCACAAATAACCGCACGGTTTTCCCATTGTACACACCTGCCAGATGATGCCAGGTAGAATACCAGTTTTGAGGTACAGGGGCTTTGACGACCACAGGTTTGCCTGCCCTGATGGCAAACTGCACCGTGTTTTCATCTGCTTGCCCCAATACAAATTGATTCTCGCCCTTTGAAAGCAATTGGCCATAACCGGACCAGGTCTTGGGATACACCCATAGCGACAGAGTCAACTGATCTCCAGTCACATCCAGACTGGGATCACGATATATCTCGACCCACTCATCGTGACCACTCAAAGCCAGGGCCTTGCCAAAACGCCCTGTCACCAGATGTGCCTTACCAAACAGCGCACCCTCATTGGCATACCCAGAGGTATCCGGCGTAACACGAACTGGCTGGATGATCCCGGGGCTCACCCAGTCCCACACCGTACCGCCGGTGAGCCTGGGATAGGCATAGATCAAATCCCAATACTCGTCCAACATACCGAGGCTGTTGCCAGTGGCGGCCAAATACTCATCCATGAACGAGGGCCTGGCATCTTTTTTGACTGGCTCTTTGCCAATCTGCTCCAAAGCCTTGTGCGATGGATAACGCGGTCCAATGATGTCTTCAAAGGGTAAACGACCGGCATTACCGCCATAGAGCCAGGCCCTTTTGCTGGGGTCCAGCTTCTTTCCGGCCTCAATAACAGCCTTGATATTCTGTCCTGAGCCACTTTCATTACCAGCACTCCAGATGACCACACTGGCATGATTGCGATCCCGCCTTACGAGCTTCTCAGCACGGTCCACGTACATGGCCCGCCAACCCGCATCTTCCGATAATTGCGTGGAAATGTGCGCCTCATCACCGGTTTCATCCACCACGTATATGCCCAGCTCGTCTGCCAGATCAAGATATTCGATATTGGGCGGGTAGTGACTGGTACGCACGCAATTGATGTTAAACTGCTTCATGAGCAGGAGGTCCTTGCGCAGGGTGCCCACATCCATGGTTCTTCCGGTCAGGGGATGATGCATGTGACTGTTCACGCCATTGAACTTGATGGGCACACCGTTGATCAAAATCGCCCGATCCTTGACAACCACTTCTCGAAAGCCGATTCGACAGGCCAACGCTTCGACCAGACTTTGATGACTGTCCAACAGTTCCAGGGTCAAAATGTACTGATGGGGAAATTCGGCACTCCATTTGCGAGGGCGTTTGATCTCGCCTGAAAGCGTCACACCTGTAAGTCGACTTGATTTTAGTGAGACAAATGCTTTGGTCAAGCCACTCTTGAGCAGCCAATCCCCAGTTTTGAGATCCAACACATTCAAACGTAATTGATACCCATTGGCATCCATGGGCAGGTAATTGGCCAGGGAAACCTGAACTTTTAAGACCGCATCTTCATACTGAGCATCCAAATCAGTGGCCACGGCATAATCCTGAATATGAACCTTGGGTGCCGCATACAGATACACGTCGCGATAAATCCCCGACAATCGCCACATGTCCTGGTCTTCCAGGTAGGTGCCATCACAATATCGAAACACTTGCACTGCCAGGGTATTGTCACCCTGCGACAGCCAGGGCGTCACATCATACTCGGCAGGTTCCATG
>Ga0307990_1001423_pt1 | contig 20187 bp, 16 predicted proteins | sample EllFjometagen129_FD_203168 | JGI IMG/M metagenome (GOLD analysis project Ga0307990, IMG submission 203168) | Marine microbial communities from Ellis Fjord, Antarctic Ocean - #129 | ecosystem: Environmental > Aquatic > Marine > Unclassified | place: Southern Ocean | collected 2014-10-08
ATTTTCTCAGGGGATTTTCGTCACAAATTGGGTCACCGTAGGTTCCATGAACGAATCTGCCATCTATGTTTCAACTCAGACCGGAAATGACAGCAATAATGGGACCGAATGGACTTCGGCAAAGAGAACAATCCAGGCAGGAGTGGATGCGCAGAGTTCATACGGGGGTGCGGTTTTTGTTAGCAATGGCACGTACAACCTATCCACGGAAATCGTTATCGGAACTCTTGTTCAGGTTATAGGGGTTTCTGGAAGAGATGCAACGATTGTGGATGGCGGGAATTCTGTCAGATGTTTCAATCTTGGATCAACGGTTTGTCGGCTTCGAGGGTTAACGATCACTCGGGGGAATTGTGAGTACGGTCACAGAGATGAGTATGGTGGAGGCGTACGTTGCACTACATTAGATCCACAGATTGAAGACTGCCGAATAGTGAGCTGTGTCGGGCAATACGGAGGAGGGGTTTCTTATGGAACTCTCAAGGATTGCGAAATCAGCTATAATTCAGGTGGTGATATCAATGATAGCAGCGATGGTGGCGGCGGATATTATAGTGACGTTGAAAACTGCACGTTTGTTAGTAACTCAACAACTTTTTCAGGTGGCGGTCTTTACTCCGGCAGAGCAAAGGGGTGTACGTTTAAAGGGAACTACACGCTTTCAGCAAGTTCCTCATTTGGGGGGGGAGGCATGTGGAGCGGATCGGCTGATCATTGCGTTTTCGATGGAAACTATTCTGCGCGAGGAGGGGGGATGCTTGAAGGAGAAAGCACCGCATCTGAGTTTGTTAATAATAGAGCCTCTGCTGGTGCTGGGATGTATGGGGGAAGGGCTGACGAATGTTGGTTTGCCGAGAATGAAGCGTCTTCCGCCGGAGGTGGGAAAGTAGGGGGAACTGCTCAAAGATGCATTTTTACAAATAATGTAGCAGGAAGCGGCGGCGGGATGTCCGGCGGAACCGTGTTTGACTCATTATTTGTAAATAACTCAGCGACTCATGGGGGTGGGGTTGAAAATATCGAGGCTGCCGGCTGCATTATCAGGGGAAACCGCGCTAGCGAGAGTGGTGGCGGAGTGTATGACAGTTATGTGGAAAGTTGCTTAATTTGGAGTAATCATAGTGATGGTTTTGGGGGTGGAATTGGCTTTAGCGGCGCGGTGAATTGTACAATCGTGAATAATGATGCGGAGGAAGGAGGCGGCGTTGAATCTGCATTGCTTGTAAATTCAATTGTATACGACAATCACGCATCAATATCCGGCGGAAACTATCAGGATTCACTTTTCTACGAAAGTTGCTCGCCTAATCTGAGTACAGCAGATGATAGCGGAAATATTAGGAATGATCCTGAGTTTGTGAATGCTGAGGGTGGAGACTTTCGTCTGCAGATTAAGTCGCCTTGCATCAATGCTGGAGATAACGATGTTGTTGTGGAAATCAGAGATGTCAGCGGTAACCCGCGCATCAATGATGGATCCGTCGATTTAGGTGCTTATGAGTTTTATACCTCATATAATGATCTGGATGGTGATGGCCTCTCCAATGATGAGGAAGAGAGGATTGGTTCTGACCCGCTACTGTCCGACACAGATGACGATGGGATAACGGACGGTGTTGAAATACAAAACGGTACGGATCCTCTAATTCCCGATCGAAAGCCAGTGAAAGCCATGCCGTGGATCAACCTTTTGCTACTAGACAGCTCATCTGGCGGTGGTGCTGACGCGGGTGGCGGAATGGACGATAACCCTCCTGACGGCGATATTCATGATAACGATATACCAGGCACCCCTGTCTGATTGAAGAGTTAAGCCTCTCTCGTGTCGCTCGGTGAGTAAGATTAGGATTACGATTAAGAATTAAATAATCCATCATTCCAACATTCCACTCTTCCTATCCCATCGTTAGCCAGACGGTTTGATAGGGCTCGAGGGGGATTTGCTTGTTTGCGCCGGAGGTGCGCGCGCCGGAGAGGAGGTCGGTGAGCGGCTGCGGGCTGTCGAGTTCGGGGAAGCGGCTGTCGACGGCAAGGGTTTTCCGAACATTGGAAACATTGCTGACGCAGGTGATGATTTCAGAGCTGTCAACAGAGACACGCACGAAGCCGAAGAGTCCGTCGCCGAGTTCGACGACGCGTTGATGGGCATCGGGGTGGAAGGCTTTCTGGCGGGTTCGGATTTTAATGCGGCGACGGTATTCGCTGAAGACCCGCGCGGTCGCGCCGTTGCCGTTGAGTTCGCCTTCCAGCTCGTCGATGTCCCACTGTTTGCGGTTGATGGAGCGGGCGCGGCCGGAGGCTTTCACGCTTTCGTCATCGTTGGGGGTGGCGGTGAGGCTGTGGAAATAGATGGCGGGCACGCCTTTCAAGGCCAGCATGACGGTTTGCGAGCAGAGGAAGCGGTCGATTTGATGGTCGTCGCCACCGAGTGCGTCGAAGTAGGTGATGTTGAGTTCGTAGGGGCTGTCGGTGCCGTCGGAGTTGCTTTTGGTGGAAACTTTGCCGCCCTGCGTTTTGACGTGTTCAACGAGCGCGTTGAGTTCCTCGTCCGGGATGAGTCCGGTGAGGGGGCGCACGCCGATGCCGTCGTGCGATGCGGTGAAGTTGAGGTAGGTGCAGTTTTCGGAGCAGACGGAGACGGTCTGCGCCCAAGCGGTTAGATAGCCCGCATTGCCGGTGGTCAGCGCGTGCAGAAGCAGCGGCGGCAGGCTGAACTGATAAACCATGTGCGCTTCGTCGTTTTTGCCGAAGTAGGAGATGTTTTCTGCGTGCGGGACGTTGGTTTCGGTGAGTAGCACAACCTCGGGCGCGATCATATCGAGCAGGTCGCGGAAGAGTTTGACGATTTCATGCGTCTGTTCGAGGTGGATGCAGGAGGTGCCGGGCTGTTTCCACAGGTAGGCGATGGCATCGAGCCGGATGATGCGCGCACCTTTGGAAAGGTAGAGCATGAGGATGTCGAAGAACTCGAAGAGCACGTCCGGATTGGCGAAGTTGAGGTCGACCTGATCGGAGCTGAAGGTGGTCCAGACGTACGCTTCATCCATGTCTTTATGAACCGCAGTCAGTACGGGCGTGTTGCGTGGGCGCATGACGGCGGAGAGATCGGTGTCTGGATTCATTTCAATGAAATAGTCGCGGTGCGGTGCGACATCCGCGGTGTAGTTGCGGAACCATTCGCTCCAGCGCGAGCAGTGGTTGAGCACGAGGTCGAACATGAGGTTGAAGTTGTCGCCGATAGCTTGCACATCGTTCCAACGACCGGCATCGGGGTTGACTTGCCGGTAGTCGATCACGGAAAAGCCGTCGTCGGACGACCACGGACAGAAGGGAAGGATGTGAATGCTGTCGATGACGCCGCTCAAATGGCGGTCGGCAAACTGTTTGAGCGTGATGAGCGGGCGTTCGCCGTCGCGCTGCACCGTATCGGCATAGGTGATGAGCACGGTGCGTTTTTCGTCCCAGCGCGAATCGGTGGAGAGGCGGTCGTACCCGATGCCGTAGCGGCCGATCATGGCGGCGAGCCGTTCGACGCATTGGTCGGCGCGGCGGATTCCATAGAGCCGGTTGAAGCGTCCGCGCATCCGGTCGAGAAGGTGGGAGGATAGGTTTTTAATCATGGTTTTCCACTCCCGATACGTTGGTGATCATCGTGCGCAGGCGTCGGCGCAACAGGGCGTAACTGTAGAAACGTTGGGCGACCGCATAGTTGTGTTCGACGACCTGTTTCCGGTATTTCTCATCGTTGAGCAGGTGCCGCACCTCTTCGATTACCTGCTTGGTGAGGTAGCCGTCCATTAGCGGAACGCGGAAGCCTTTGGGTTCAATGTCGCGTGCAAAGATGGCATAGCGGTTGATGAGAATCGGCAGGCGGAAGAACATGGCTTCGAGGAAGGCGTTGCCGAACCCTTCGTAGAGGCTGGGGTAGGTGACGAAATTGACGTGCGGGTAGAGATCCCACAGCGTGAACATTTTTTCGCCCGCCGCATTTTTTTTGCGGATATCGCCGATGCGGTCATCGATAAAGTGCAGGTCGATGCCGGAATCGTGCGCCAGCTCGGCGAGCATGTTGCGGTATTCATAGCCCTCGTCGCCCGCCGCATGGGAAATCACCAGTTTAGCGCGCGGCTCTTTGAGCGCCTCGACCAGCTTGATGGAATGTTCAATTCCTTTGCGCGGCACAATGCGCGTCGGCTGAAGGATGATGATATCGTCTTCGCCGAAGCCGAGATCGGCGCGGATGTTTGCTGTGTATTCGTCCGGATCCGGCGGATGCCCTTCGAAGTCGAACACATTGGGAACCAGTGTGGAGGGAACCCCTTTGCGCCAGGCCAGCTCTTCCTGCGCGGCTTCGTTGATGACCACATGCTGAATGCCGCTCTGGCGCGGCGGGAAGGCGAAGTCGAGATAGTCGTTCACCGCGTTGACCGAAAAGCGGGTGCGCTCCCAGTAGAAGTCGTGGTGGTGGGCAATCGTCGGGATGCGCGTTTCGGTGATGAACTCGGTGAGCGCCACGCCGAGTGGGACGTTCATCGGAATCGTCAATGCGTTCTGCGCGACTAGAATGGAAATGTCGAACCGTTCCACAAAATCGTAGAGAGTCGATTTTAGATAGCTGGCCATTTCATGGATGCGGCGGCTGACAATCGGGTCGCGTTGGTGCGCCCCCCAGATTCGTTCGTTGATCCACAGGTTTTCCGGATGCTCAAAGTGCGCCTCCGGCACGCAGTGGCTTACGTCAGGGTCGCGGTCGAGCAGGCCAGCGTACCAGAACGACTTGTGCTCGAAGTCCCACAGCACCTGTGCCCACTTCGCACTTTCCAATGATACGCCGTCCGTGCCGGCAAATCGTGTTGAGATAAATCCAATCCGCTCACTCATGATCATAAGAATAATCTCGAATTCAGATTTATGAAGAGGAAAACGGTTTTATTAACTCCTAGACGCCGCGGTCTTGCGAGCCGTTGGTTTTTAACCTATAGATAGAAGGCATTGGGGGGAACGATGAGCAGAACCTACGCAAGTGTTGAAGAAATCATTAGTGATTTACCTGCGATTCGCGAGGTGTGCGCTTCGTTGCGCGAAACGCTGCTGGCCAATTTGGTGATGATCGGTGAAATTCCGGCACCGACCTTTAAGGAAGAGGCGCGCATTGATTTTCTGCTCCAGCGCTTCAGTGAATGCGGGCTCAATAATACGTCGACGGATGAGTACGGCAACGGGGTCGGGGTGCTTCCCGGCAAAAACCGGAAGCGTAATATTTTGCTACATGCACATGCTGACACGGTTTTTTCTGAACGGCGCGACCACAACGTTTCTGTGCACGCCGACAAAATATGCGGCCCCGGTATCGCGGACAACAGCCTCGGCCTCGCGGTGCTGGCTACGTTGCCGACCCTGCTCGAAAAACTGGGCGTGGAGTTGGATGCCGGTCTGGTGCTGATGGGAGGCGCCCGTAGCCTAGGGCGCGGTGATTTGGCCGGAATCCGCTTTTTTCTCGAGAACAACAAGCTGTCGCTGACGTCCGGCATTTGCGTAGAAGGCGTACAGATCGGCCGTCTCAGTTATGCCTCCGCCGGCATGCTGCGCGGAGAAATCACCTGCCATGTTCCGGAGGAATACGACTGGATCCGCCGCGGAACCACCGGCGCGATTCTGATTTTGAATGAAGTCGTGAATGGAATTCTCGGCATCGCCCTGCCTCGCAAACCGAAAACCTCTATTGTCCTCGGCTCCATTGAGGCCGGGGAGGGCTTTAATATTATTCCCACCGAAGGGCGGCTTTGTTTTGAGGTGCGTAGTGAATCCGCCGAGATCGTACAGAGGATTGCGGGCGAGCTAGACGATATTGTTGAAAATGTAATTTCTCAGACCGGCGCGGAGGTTGATCTGGATGTGGTCGCCCGTCGCGAGCCCGCCGGCCTGCCGATCGGCCATCCGTTGGTGAAGCAGACGCGGGAGATTATGAGTTCGCTCAGACTGCTGCCGCATATCACGCCCAGTATCTCTGAGCTCTCGGCAATGATCGCGCACGGGTTGCCAGCCGTTACGCTGGGCGTCACTCAGGGCGACCGGCTCCACGAACTGCGAGAATCCGTGAAGATCGAGTCAATGTTTACCGGGATTGCTCAGCTAGTCGGCGTGTTGCTGGCCATGGATGGAGGTTTCTGCGATGACCCTGAATAAATGGATTTCTAAAAACACGTTTCATCACTCTCAGTTCTGGGACCTCAAACAACTGATTGAGGATAAGAAGAAACAGGGCCTCACCATCTCCCTCTGCTTGCCGACCCTCAACGAGGAGAAAACCATCGGCAAAGAAATCATCCTGTTCAAATCCGAACTGATGGACCGCTATCCGCTGCTCGACGAGATTGCGGTGATCGACTCCGGCTCCACGGATCAGACCCGCGAGATCGCCGCTGCCTACGGCGCGGACGTCTATCTCTCCGCCGATATCCTTCCGCAGTACGGAGAGAAAAAGGGGAAGGGCGAAAACCTCTGGAAGGCGGTTTATCAGCTCAAAGGTGACATCATTTGCTATGTCGATGCCGACATCGCCAATATTCACCCGCGCTTTGCCTACGGGTTGATTGCCCCGCTGATCTACAACGAGACGATTAAATACGTGAAGGCATTCTATGACCGTCCCCTCGCTTTTTCGCAAGGCGTGCGCCCCTCAGGCGGCGGCCGCGTCACCGAGATTTTGATTCGGCCGCTTTTCTCACTCTTCTTTCCCGACCTGACCGGCCTGATCCAGCCGCTATCCGGCGAATACGCCGTACGCCGCGAAGTGCTCGAAAAAATTCCGTTCCCGATCGGCTACGGCGTTGAAACCTCCCACATCCTTGACGTCTACAAAGAGTGGGGGATGGAGGCGTTCGGCCAGACCGACCTCGACCAGCGCGTTCACCGCAACCAGGAAACACTCAGTCTCGGGAAAATGGCCTTCGGCATCCTGCGCGCCTTCCTCGCCCGTTCCGCCACCATGGGGCTGGATATTGACATGAGCAAATTATCGAGCATCATGCGCCAGTTCCAGGCGCACGATGAAAAATACGAACAGATCGAATACGAAATCGTTGAAGAGGAACGCCCGCCGATGATCACCCTTCCCGAGTACCGGGAAAAATTTGGAAGAAAGTAGGACAGGCATCCTGCCTGTCTCTGGAGTTTGGTCATTCACTTGTTTATCTTGTTCTCTGTTTTTTAACTCTTTTTAGGCTTGGCCTAAATTATGACTTTTACATCTAGTATATATACTAGATATAGTCTGGTTTAAACGAAAGGAGTTCGCCATGGGATACCCAACGAAAGTCTAGCTCATCGCTCGCAAAAAAGGGGCGGATCAGTACTACATCAACTTCCCCACCGCGGTGGCCGAGGTGATGGAACTGAAAAAGGGCGAGACCATTGAGTGGTTCGTCGAGGACAAAGCCAACATCATTGCCCACCGACCCAGCGTGCCGCCCAACCCGATCACGGTAAAAAAACCTTCGCCGCTGCTAACCCAATGGGAAGCACTATGGAATGCGGCAGCAGACAAGGCATGTTCCTGTGCTTCGTGCAGGGAGCGCTTCCATGCACACCTGCTTGCCCAGCTGGTTTGTCCGGGACGACACACGCTCACCTTGTTGATCACGACCGGCGGAAGGCAGTTCCGCGATTGGACGGCGGACTACTCGCTCTACGCGAAGCAACGCGTCGAGCCCGGAGCTTTTTTTCAGTCAGGTTCGCCGGGAGATTAAGGCACTGAACCCGTCCTCGCAACCGTCGGTCGTGGCGCTCGACGACACCATTCTGCGCAAGACCGAAAAGAAAATCCCGGGAGCCGCCGATCGCAAGGATCCGCTCGGTCCGCCCTTCAACTTAAACCTCGTCTGGGCACAGCGCATGATCCAGAACTCCGCCGCCGTCTTTGGCCCAAATGATGAGGCACGAATGATTCCTATTGCCTTTCAAGATGCCTCCACGCCGCGCAAGCCCCGGAAAACCGCTGGGGAAGAGGAAGTCGCGGCTTACCGTGAACCCATGAAGCAGCGCAATCTCAACGCGCTGGCCATCGAAAGGTTGGCCGCCTTACAGGCAGAACGAACGCAACCCGGTGAGAATCCGCCGCCGTTACATGCGGCGGTCGATGGCAGCTACACCAATCGCAAGATGCTGAAAAAACTCTCCCCGAAAGCCGTTCTGATCGGACGCCTCCGCAAAGACGCGCACCTCAGCGCAAAGCCGGACAACCAAAAGCCACACGGACGAAAACGCATCTCCGGCGAAGACCTTCCAACGCCCGCGCAGGTTCGCAAAGACGAAAATATCAATGATGCCCTCAAAGGCGTTTGGGACATTTCCGCCGGCCAGTTTTAGAGCGCGTGGACGAATGCCCAGACAGACCTTTTTGCCGTTCCATCCCTCAAGCATCGAGGCTTTGTCAGCGGGCAGGGGGCATTGAATGGTGTCCCCGTCGAAGATCAGCTCGCCCTCTGTGCCGCAACGCAGTTGCCCTTCGAAAATATTCATGGGCGGTGTGCCGATAAAGCGGGCGACGAAGAGAGAGGCAGGGTGGTCGAAGATAAGGGTTGGCGGACCCACCTGTTCGATGACACCCGCGTTCATGACGCAGATGCGGTCGCCCAGCGTCATCGCCTCAATCTGATCGTGCGTTACATAAATCATGGTGGCGGCAATGCGGCGGTGCAACTGTAGGATTTCCTTTCGCATTTCCACCCGCATTTTCGCGTCGAGGTTGGATAGCGGTTCGTCGAACAGAAAAACGGCCGGCTTGCGGACAATCGCCCGCCCCATGGCTACGCGCTGGCGCTGACCGCCGGAAAGGGCCTACGGTTTGCGCTTCAGCAATTCTTCCAGCTCCAGAATGGCCGCCGCTTTCATGACGCGTGTATCGATCTCAGCCTTTGGGATTTTGCGTAGTTTGAGGCCGAACGCCATATTGTCGTAAACGCTCCTGTGCGGGTAGAGCGCATAGTTCTGAAACACCATCGCGATATCACGATCCTTTGGGGGAACGTTGTTAACGGTGCGGTCGTCGATGCGGACAATTCCGCTACTAATCTCTTCGAGTCCCGCTATCATGCGCAGTGTGGTGGATTTGCCGCATCCGGAAGGACCGACCAAAACAAGAAACTCGCCATCTTCGACTTGAAGATTGAAATCATGAACGGTCTCGTGTCCGCCTTCACAATATTTGCCGACTGTTTCCAGGTGAACTTGAGTCATCGGACATCCTCTTTTTGTAACAGTCCGCATAGTAGCCCCGTGTCTTAATGCAAACAAGTAGACGAAACAGATATTCTCGTGTAGTCGAATCCGGTTGCTGGTTGGATGATCTGATAACTAATTCGTGACAGATTTAACTGTCAATAAAGTGTGACGTTGGTGGCATCGGAAGAAAAGATGTGCGCGATGAACGAGTAACGAGGTGGGGGTAGACGATGAATAACAGGGGACGAAAGATAGCGGAGATTCGCAATACTCGGTTGCTGGAGGCGTGCGTACTGGTGTTGTTATGATTTTCGTGCCCCAAGGTCCCGGAGTCCATCGAAGCGCCGAGAGAGCTTCGTGTCTCGGTCACGGATGAGATGACTGGCGTGAACCCCAATATGATCCAGCCACATTGATGCATTTCGGGTCTACTGAAGCATCCACTCTTCACACGGGTGAAACGTCGCTGGACTCATGAAAACCCGGCGGCTGCCGAGGTGGATAAACATGAGAACATAAGCGTCAACTTTTCCTTCGAACGTGGAACAGGCTTGATGATTTGGTCGATTCCAGCTTGTTTGGCGATCTTATGCTTCATTCGGTTCGAGCATAATTGGGGAAAGCGGTCCCAGAATATTTGGGTGCGGCTATGCCGCGCTGAGCTGATTTGAGCTGATTCTCATGGCGGTCTTTTTGGATACGCCGGCCTCTTCGGCGAAGCGTTGCCATTCCGACAGGGCAGAAGCCACTTCATTGATGATTTTCCCTGCCTGCTTTTTTGAAATCCCCGCTCCCTCGGCGATACGCAAAATGTGTGTGCGCCCTGGCGCCCGGCCTTCGCCGACAACCGTCATCGTGTGTTCGCCGCCGGGGCCATGTGTAAAGGTCAAATCATAGGCTGGGGCGAGGTGCCACTCGTTCTGCCCATTCAGTATGAAGGAAAAGTTTTTAACGTGGTCGTCGCGGTTGTGCGAAAAGATGTTGAAGACCATCAGGCGAAACGCCGCGTTAACGTCGGTTTGGTTTTTGGTCAACACGCGGGTGATTTTCATCAGTTGTTCATAGTCGCACCCCGGAATGCGGAAGTTGGAGTGGATGAGGTTGCCGAATGTCTGAACATGAATCCGCCGATTTTGCTGGCGGTCAAAGCGTTCTGTGCCGAAAAAGGCTTCGTCTTCTGTGGTGGTGAACAGGCGGGTGGCTGGCATGTGCAGACCCGCGGCCTTGGCCATGTTTGAGTAGGCATACTCGATGCGTCCGTCATCGACGTCATCCTTCTTGGACGGGAACTTTACAATCCAGCCGGTGTAGCCATCGGGGAGGGCGTCTGCTCCGGAGATCATCGAGTGGTCTTTCAGTCCGATCAAGACCTTCGGGCGGGCTCCACCCGGGCTGCCGCCGGCAATCCTTAGTTGTGGAAGGATTTCAGCGGCGGTTCCTTCCAGTACCCGATAGGCATTCCCTGCCAGTTTGTGCAGGTCAAGTACGGCATCCTGTTTGTTATCGGTTTGGGCAGGTGGGTGATAGGTCAGTGCGCCCATGGTGCGGCTTCCCATATAGGCCAGCCGGTCAAGCGGCGAGAGGGTTTCCGGAGGAATGCCCTGTTTCCGGAAATAGCGATCCATCAGAAGCAGGCCCCATCCATCGGGCAGGCTGTCATCAAAGAGACCGAAGAGCGGTCCGAAGGAGAGATCTCGGTGTTCGTGCAGGCCCGGCTCTGGTGGTAGCTTGAACGGGGAGAGCCAGAGAGGGTCGTTTAGAAATTCCGGATCATATTCAAAATAGATTTTATGGCCAGATTCGGCCAGTTCACCGACGAGGCGGCGTTGATCAGGACCGGTCGATAAGTGGACTGCCAGTTTTTTCATTTCGAGCCTCGTTTCGGTTTATGTACTTCATGGGCGGCCTCAAGTTCCGCGATACTTCCTGCGTCCGGCGGTTGGAGCAGTTTTTCGAAATCATCCAGTCTTCCCATGGCGAAAACGAGTTTTAAGAGGTTTTGCAGAGAGATTTGGTTAGTGCGTTCGAAGCGCCGTAGCGATGCCATCGTCACCCCGGATCGTTCTGCCAGCGTGGCTTGTTTCCAGTTTCGTGTCAGACGCAGCGCCCGAACCTTCTCTGCCAGTTGTTGCGCCGTATCTTCCGGTGTTAGCAGATTGAAATGTTTGTTCATAAGGGCAATATATCGACGTTTAAACTTTACAGCAACACTTAACGCTAATATATTGACAGTTGAGTGGGTGAGGCGTGTGGGGTCCTGAAATTAATCCATGGCGGAAATGGGCGAAAACATGGTTTGGAATGAAAGAACGTTTCTGAAAAGAGATCCGCTTGGATCTGATGGAGTAGTAAAAACACGAATCTGGAAGAGAAGAACCGGCTTGGATGAGACCTGAATTGATATCGACTCAACTGGGGATTTGGAGAGAGCCAGGTTCGCATCGCCAGCCTTTCATAGGTGGCGCGAGTTTTGTCAGGCTACTCCATTTTTTCAGGTCGTTTTTGCATTCACGGCGAGTAGAAGCAGATCCCGATGCCTGAACGTACCGGTTGGGATTTCAAACTTTTCTTCTTTGAAAATCTGTTTAATTATATTGTCGATTCTTCGCTTTGTGAACTCGCTCATGGCAGGCCATTTCGATCTCGAACGAGGCGAATGTCCGGAACAACAGTAAGGGAGTTTAAGGGCAGTCCGAATACAAAAAAAGCGCCCCCGTAAGGGAGCGCTTTTTTTGCTTTCCGATGGATGAGCGGATTACTCAGCGGGAGTTTGGGCCATTCCGGCATCCATGTCCTGTTTATGCATGACGATATCGGCGGCTTCTTTGAGCCCTTCGATATAAGCCATCAGCATTTCCTGCTTTTTCTGGCCGGACAGGTATTCAGAGAGCTGTTCGGCGACTTCGGGAAGAGGGCGAACGCCTGCGGCCTGATGGTCGTTGACTTTGATCAGGTGGTAGCCGAATTGGGTTTCAACGAGGTCGCTGACCGCGCCGACATCCATCGTGAAGGCGGCGGCTTCAAATTCAGGAACCATCTGTCCGCGGCCGAAGGAACCGAGGCTACCGCCGCGCTCGCTGCTGGGGCAGTCGGATTTCGACGCCGCGAGTTCTTCGAAGTTGGCTCCGGCGTCAACCTGCTCTTTTAGGGCCGTGAGCTTCGCTTTCTTTTCGGCTTTGGTTTCATCGGTGTCTTCTTCGGAGAAGGCTAGCAGAATATGGCTGGCGGTTACGCTCTCGGGCACCTGGAAGGAATCAGGGTTCTGCTGATAGAAGGCGGCGACGTCTTCGGGGGTGGCTTCGGTGGCACCGGCTGTTTTTTCTTCAACCAGTTTGCCGACGAGCATCTGATCGCGAAGGTTTTCTTTCCATTCGTCAACGCTTATTTCATTTGCGGACAGAGCCTCTTCGAGGGATTGCCCTTCAGGCGCACCGTTTTTGATCTTGGCGACTTCTTCATCCAGTTCCGCATCGCTGACAGCCAGACTGGAGTTTTCAGCGGCTTTTTCGAGCAGGGTGTTGGCGATGAGGGTGTCGATCATATTCTGGTAGACCTTCCCGTACATTTCGGAGAGCTGCTGTGGCGGCATCTGGCGGCTCATCTGTTGCATGGTCATTTGCACGGCCTGCATGATTTCGCCGTGGGTGATGTCTTTACCCTCTACGGTAACAATCACATCTTCGGCAGTCGGGGCGAGCGGATTGGGCTGTAAGGGCTGTTCAAAAAGATCCGGCACCTGTGTCAGATCGATCTCTTCGGTTGTTTCGGGTGCTACGGTTGTAGCGGGTGTTGCGGGTGCGAGCTCTTCTTTTGAGCATCCGGCTACGAATGCAATCAGAACGGCTACCGCAATGAAAAGGCTGGCTCTTTTTGTCGTCATCATGTCAGAATTCTCCATCAGGTTAATCATTTTTCGGGCTCTATCCGGCTCGAATGGAAGCGGATAATCATATTTTAAGCGGGGTGTTGTCAATTCATTCGCCCCAAATAACAGTCGGGGTTATATGACACAGCAAACGGCAGAATGTTCATTTAAATGTCAGCGATGCGGCATGTGTTGCCGCTGGACGGGGCACGTGCTGCTTACTAGCACGGATATTTCGCGCATGGCTGCAGCCACCGGGTTGTCTGAAACTGAGTTTATTGATCGCTATACCCACTTGGCATCCAACCGCCGTCAGCTGAGCCTGACCGAATATCCGGACGGACGCTGTATTTTCCTTACAGAGGAGGGGTGCGCATATTATGAGGCGCGCCCAGAGCAGTGCCGCAACTTCCCGCACACGTGGCGTGTGAGTGAGGGCTGTCCTGCGCTGGAGGCGATGGACAAAAATCAGCTTAAGCGTTGAATCGGCAGGGACTTTTACAGATAATCACTCCTCAATTTGAATTTGATGAAGGAGATGAACCGTTATGCCAGCACTTAACTCACAGGAAATTCTTGAAATTCTCCCGCACCGCTATCCCTTTATGCTGGTGGACCGCATTCTGGAGTGCGACGACGAAAAGAGGATTGTTGGCCTGAAAAACCTGACCTTCAACGAATCGTTCTTCCAGGGCCACTTTCCTGGGCAACCGGTGATGCCGGGTGTCCTTCAGATGGAGGCCATGGCGCAGGTCGCCGGTGTTTTGCTCAATCGGATGTTCGGCGGCGAAGGTAAGATTTCCTATTTTGCGGCCATCGATAACGCCCGCTTCCGCCGTCCGGTGGTGCCCGGCGATCAACTCCGCATGGAAATTGACATCATCAAAGCCAAGCCGCGCCTTTCCAAAGTGCACGCCAAGGCCTTTGTCGGCGAGCAGCTTGTCTCTGAAGCCGACCTGATGTTCAGTTCCGCCGGATAATCATTATGAGCGATATTCATTCCACTGCTATCGTTGAAGAGGGCGCCGTGCTGGGCGAAGGCGTTAAACTGGGTGCCTACTGTGTGGTTGGCCCGAATGTTAAAATTGGTGACAAAACCGAGCTGATGGCCCATGCGGTCGTTGACGGCTACACCACCATCGGCAGCGAATGCGTCATCCATCCGTTCGCCCGTATTGGCGGGCAGACACAAGACCTTAAATATAAAGGCGGCGCGCCCGGCGTGATTGTCGGCGATAAAACCGTCCTACGCGAATGTGTCACCATCAACGCGGGAACCCACGACGGCGAAATGACCGAAGTCGGCTCCGAGTGCCTGCTGATGGCCTATAGCCATATCGCCCACGCCTGCAAAATTGGCAACGGCGTCATCATCGCAAACGGTACGCAGCTCGCCGGCGATGTGGTTGTTGAGGACTTCGCGATCATCGAAGGGCTGGCCGGAGCGGTTCAGTTCCGACGGATTGGGAAAATGGCGTTCCTCGGGGCGTATACCAAAGCCACCAAAGATGTTCCGCCGTTTATGATCGCTGACGGGCTCGACATCCAGATCCGGGGTTTCAATAAGATCGGAATGGAGCGCCACGGTGTTTCGGAGGAGTCGCGCGCTGCCGTCAAAGAGGCATACCGTATTTTGTATCGCCAGAAACTTTCGCTGGCTGAAGCCCTTGAAAAAATTGAAAACGAAGTATCACAGACTGCGGAAGTAAAATACCTGCTCGACTTTATTCGTAGCTCAAAAGTTGGTATCGTTCGCTAAACGGAGCGCAAAAAATGCAAAACAGTCAACTCGCCACTCTGCTTCAGCAGACCGAACTCTTCTCAGCCGAACAGGTTGAAAAGCTTCTTGCGGATGTGGTCGCAGGCGGGGCGGACTTCACCGTAAAGGTTGTGGAGCAGACCGGCGTGAAAGAAGAGCTCTACCTCGAAAAACTGGCCGACGCCATGGATCTGCCGTTTATGCGGCTCAAAAACGTTGAGATCAAGGAGGAGATTCTCAGCAAAGTTCCGCCCAAGGCGGTGTTCTTGTACAATATTATGCCGGTTGAGGAGGAAAACGGGGTGCTGCGCATCGCCACCTCTAATCCGTTGCAACCCGGCTTGATCGACGCCATGCGCTTGGTCACCAGCGGGCGGATCAAACTCGCGCTCAGTCCGTCGGACGACATCGAACTCTCGGCCAAACAGCTCTACGGGGTTGGCGCCGAAACCCTCGACCGCATGATGCAGGACGACGACCGCATCGACCTCGATGGCGATCCCCTGATGAAGCAGGACCTCAACGACCTCGATCAGGAAGCCTCCGTTGTTAAATTTGTCAACCAGATCATCTGGGAAGCCCATCAAAATCGCGCCACAGATATTCACATCGAACCGATGGAAATCGACCTGCGCATCCGTTACCGCATTGACGGCGTGCTGCACCAGACGCCCGTGCCCGCCACGCTCAAACGCTTTCAGTCTTCCATCATCTCGCGCATTAAAGTGATGTCCAACATGGATATTGCCGAAAAACGCCTGCCGCAGGACGGTCGCATCAGCCTACGCATCAAAGGCGAGGATATCGATGTGCGTGTCTCCACCATGCCCACCGTCTACGGCGAAAGCGTCAGCCTTCGTCTGCTGCTACGCGGCAGCGGCATGATTGGTATGGACCAGCTTGGTCTGGCTCCGAACGATGAAAAAGTTCTCAAAAAAATGATCACCCGCCCACATGGCATCCTGCTTTGTACCGGCCCGACCGGATCCGGTAAATCCACCTCGCTCTACGCTTGGTTGCACACCATTAACTCCGTCGAGTTGCGCATTATGTCGGCTGAAGACCCGATCGAGTACGAAATGGCCGGCGTCAACCAGGTGCAGATGAAGCCCGAAATTGGCCTCACGTTCGCCCATGCCCTGCGCACCTTCCTGCGTCAGGACCCCGACGTCATTATGGTTGGTGAGATTCGCGACCGCGACACCGCCGAGATCGCCATTCGCGCCGCGCTCACCGGTCACCTCGTGTTTAGCACCTTGCATACCAACGACTCCGCAGGAAGCGTCAACCGTCTGCTCGATATGGGCATCGAACCCTTCCTTGTCGCCTCGTCGGTTGAAGGCATCGTCGCCCAGCGCCTCATTCGGCGCCTCTGCCCGAACTGCCGCCAGCCGATCGAAATTGACGACGCGAAACGCGAGTTTCTAAAAGGCGAGGGATTCCCTCTCGAAGAGCTCGAAACTAAATCCATTTATGAGCCCGTCGGGTGCGATGATTGCCGTGGCTCCGGCTTTAAAGGGCGTACCGGCATTTATGAAATTCTCATTGTCGACGATCACATTCGTCCGCTCATCATCAACCGCGCCTCCTCCGGCGAAATTAAACGCGAAGCACTCAAGCACGGTTTGTGCACCCTGCGCGACGATGGTTGGCGCAAAGTCCTCGAAGGGGTCACCACGGTCGAAGAAATCCTGCGCGTCAGCGAAGACGACGAAGAAGAGATTTGAGTCCTCGCTCTTCGGGTTTTTTTTCGCTCTTAAACTCTTTTCCGTTTTCCGCATACCAACGGATTGCGTTGTTTACCGTTTCGATGCGAAACTCATCGGTCAGTTCGTTTTTACCGAGAAGTTTACTCATGATCCGATTTGGAGTGAACTCCTTCTTAAACCGGAGGAGGTATCCTAGCCGTCTTGCAGCGAAGTATCCGGTTTTCAAATCCTTTTTTGGCAGTTCATTGAGGATCTCGAATCCTGCGGCAACCACCAGTCGTTTGTTCTGCAAGCTAAGAGAGAACAGACGATGGCCTTTGTCGGTCGTCAAATTGAACGCTCGGCAGCGTGGCAGGCCCTTTTCGTAGGTCAGTATAATTTCGAGGGCAAGCGGCATGTAGGTGTTTACTTTACACCGGCTCAATAATGCCGATACCGCTGCTCTGCGTACGTCAAGATCTTCCTTCTCGTCTTCAGCTATGCCCAGCAGCACTTCTTCTGCTTGAGAAAACCATTGGCTGTTCATCATGGTTCCGATGATGACGAGTTTTTCAAGCTCCACAGATGAATTTTGGAGAAGGGATAGCAGGATAAACGCCTTTGCCGGTTCGTCTTTGGGCAGTATGTGATGTTGCCAAACGGCGAGTGCCATTAGATACGCCCTGTCTTGCGGTTCCAAATTATCATTATTCCAAGAGGTGCTTCCCCATGGATTGATGTGGTAGGACGGCTGATAAGCAACGCGCAACTTCAGGAGGCTGGGAATGATCGTGTGAAAAGGCTCCTTTTTTCCCATTTCAACAAGTTCTGTCCGTTCTTCCGGAGTGAGGCCTGACTGGGACCAGACAGTCTGGATGTCCGGTTCAGCGCCACTTACTAGCGATACGCTTAACATCAACAGGATCGTTGTGATGATTGCCTTCATGGATTTTATTTCTTCAACTGGACCTTATGTCTGAAGCGGAAGCTTCGTCTTTTTTAACCAAGTGGTGTGCTCCTCGGGGCAATGTCGCGCAGATGATCCCGGAACGGATTGGAGGCTCTTATTTGCACAGCCTTGTTTTTAATGGATTTTCCGATCCTTGGAAACATTGAACTGCGGATGATTATCCGCCCGCACCCAAATAGCAGAGAATGCGCGGAAACGCTCGCCGCGGACGGATGCTCCAGCCGCCGGCTTCCAACCCTTGGAACCGACTGCGTCGGGGCGTCTGTTTCTTTTCCAATGCTCGGAACCGATTGCGTCGGTCCGTGCTAGAAAGCATCTGTTGGAGCGTTATGCGCGAGCGCGTCATACACCACCTGACTCAGGGTCGCTTGGTTGAATGGTTTACGGAGGAAGGCGAACAGCCCTTGCTGCTTCATGGCCTGTATCTCTCCTTCTTTGGAGAAGCCGGAGGAGATAATAATCGGTTGCGCGGGGTTGATTTGCTTCAGGGCCGTAAAGCAGTCGCGTCCATTCATCACCGGCATGATCATGTCCAGCATGACCAGATCAAAGCCCCCCGGCTTCGCTTTATAGATCTCAAGGGCTTCAGCTCCATTGCCCGCAAGCACGACTGTGTAGCCGAGATGGCATAAGATGGCTTCCGCCGTCATGCGTATGACGTCCTCGTCATCGACCACAAGAATGGTGCCACTTCCTACAACGGCTAGCTGGTCGGGCGTTGCCTCTCCTTCTAGCTCATCCGCAATGGGTAGGAGAATATGAAAGCCGGTTCCTTTGCCGATTTCACTGGAGGCGGTAATGGAGCCGTTGTGATGTTGGACCGTGCCATATGCGGCCGATAATCCCAGTCCGGTTCCTTTGCCTTGTCCTTTGGTGGTGAAGAAGGGCTCGAAGATCCGGGGCAGGTCTTTTGTCGGAATCCCGCAACCGGTATCGCTCACTTCAATCTGTATGTGCGGCCCGGGCGTTAAATCGAACCTGCTTGCTATGCAGGTGGCTTTATCAAGATCAATGACACTCGTGCTGATAGAAAGGATGCCTCCATCCGGCATCGCATGGGAGGCGTTAATGCCGAGGTTTAGAAAGACGCTCTGGAGTTGAGAGGGCTCGCCGACGACAAAGCTCGGACTGGCAGTAAGCGAGGAGTTAATTTCAATGCGCCGGTCGGTTGTGCTTTGGAGAAGGGTTAGAGCCTGCTGGATTGTGTCGTGCAGATCAATGACGGTAGAAGCCGCCACCTGACGGCGGGCGAAGGCCAAAAGGTTTTGTGTCAATTGGGCGGCTTGTTCAGATGATTTAAGGATCATCCCATGGAACTTTCTGGCCGTGGGATCATCCACTAGGTATTTCCCCAGCAACTCAGCGCATCCCATGATGCCGCCGAGCATATTGTTAAAGTCATGAGCAATGCCGCCGGCCAGCTGGCCGACCGATTCCATTTTTTGACTCTGCCGCAACTGTTCCTCAAGGGCATGTTGCTTGGTTATATCACGCACAACAAGAACCGCGCCCAAAATTTCCCCCGTGTCGGATCGGATGGGCGCGGCAGAATCTGCGACCTGATATTTCCTGCCGTCTTGGCTGATGAGTAGGGTGTGGCCGGTGAGCTCGACGGTTTCGCCGGTTGCGAGTACGCGATCGACCGGGCTTTTCAGCCGCTCTCTGGTGGTTTCTGAGACAATGTGGAAGACCTCCGTGAGTGGAAGGCCCTTCGCTTTTTTACTGGTCCACCCGGTCAGCTCTTCCGCGACGGGGTTCATGCGGACAATATAGCCTCTTGTGTCGGTTGCAATGACGCCGTCTCCGATGGAGTTGAGAGTGATGCGAAGGTCCTCTTCGGCTTGTTTGCGTTCGGTGATATCCCGGGCAATTCCAAGAACACCGATCAGTTTTCCCTTCGAGTCGAACATCGGTGTTCTCAACTTTTCCAGCAGTTCCCGGTGGCCATCATCGGCGTAGACAGCTTCCTCTTCATTCATGCACGGCTTTCCTGCCTGAATGGCCGCTAGGTCACGCGCTCTAATGGAGTCGGCACGTTTTTTGTCACTAAAGTCATAATCGGTGCGGCCGATAATTTGATTCTCAGTCAATCCCATATAACGCCCGAATTTTACATTGCAGGAAAGGAAAGCTCCGGCAGGGCTTTTGAGCCAAATTAGATCTGGGATGGTTTCTATCAGGGTGTGGAGATGTGTTTCGCTGTCTTTCAAAACTTTCGTGTAGTAGCTCGCAGAAAGGAGGGACACCCCCACAATGGTGACTAATATGCCGAGCACGAGAATGAGAAGGGGGTGTCTCAAGAAACGAGTCTGTGCCGCTATTGCCATGCTGGTGTTTTCGAGGTTGCGCCCGAGCACCTCTCCTGAAACTTTGAGGTTCGTAATGTTGTCCTCAAGGCGATAGAGAAGCCAGAGTTCCCGGGTGACCGAACCCTCTTGAACGGGGTCCGCGAACGCGCGTCTGACCAATTGGCCGTAATCCATGCTGTTCAAGTTTGGCGAGGGTCGTGCGTTGCGCTTCCTGAAAGAGCAGATCCCCTTCCATGAGCTTGTTTTTGATCATATGCCAAGCGGCATCGGTACGCGCAAAGCGGTCGGCTACCGAGTTCCCGAGAAGCCAGAGTGCGCGAGAGGTCCTCAGCCGGCCAAGCGTCTCCTCAATGCTGCGGATGTCCTGATTCCAC
>Ga0307990_1001424_pt1 | contig 20186 bp, 15 predicted proteins | sample EllFjometagen129_FD_203168 | JGI IMG/M metagenome (GOLD analysis project Ga0307990, IMG submission 203168) | Marine microbial communities from Ellis Fjord, Antarctic Ocean - #129 | ecosystem: Environmental > Aquatic > Marine > Unclassified | place: Southern Ocean | collected 2014-10-08
TTACGGATTTGATATTTATAAAAAGCAAATGCTCGGAAAATTGCTTAATGAACTTTCTAAAATTGAAAAATTAGAATGGATTAGAATTCATTATACTTACCCTGCAAACTTTCCCGACGATGTTTTGCAAACAATAAAAAAACATAAGAAAATTTGTAATTATATTGACATTCCTTTTCAACATATCAGCGAAAGCTTACTAAAATCTATGCGAAGAGGATATTCCGAAAAAGATACTTATAAATTAATTAATACATTAAAAACTGAAATTCCTGATGTTGCAATAAGAACAACATTAATTGTCGGTTATCCCGGTGAAACAGAAGAAGATTTTAGAAAACTCGTTGAATTTGTAAAAAATGTTAAGTTTGACAGATTGGGGGTTTTCACTTATTCTCACGAAGAAGACACTTTCGCATATTCTTTGAAAGACAATGTTCCTGATGAAGTTAAGCAGCAAAGAGCAAATGAAATCATGGATATTCAACAACAAATATCTCTGGAAAAAAATAGCAGTAAAATTGGCAAAACATTTAAAACTTCAATTGACCGAAAAGAAGGGAATTATTATATCGGCAGAACAGAATATGATTCTCCTGAAATTGATAATGAAGTATTAATTAAAGATGATAAAGATAAATTAAGTGTTGGTGAATTTTATGATATTAAAATCATAAAATCTGATTTCTTTGACCTTTACGGGAAATTAATGCAATAATTTTCAATTTTATTCTTCCGAAATTCTTATAATTGCATAATGTTATAAATAAAAAAAAATACGATGAAAAAATTAATATTAATAGCATTCGTAATAAGCTTATCATATAATTGCTTTTCTCAATCATTGAAAATTGTTAATGGAGATACAGCAAACAGAATTGACAAAAACAATCTAAAGCAAGGATACTGGGAAGAAAGAAAAGGCTCTGTAGCTTTTAAAGGATTTTATATTGACGGTAAAAAAGAAGGAAATTGGGTAGCCTATCATGCAAATGGTATTGTGAATTTGATGGAAGAATATAAAAACGGTAAAAAAAATGGAATAACAATCGTAATAGACGGAAGAGGAAGATTGCAAAACGAAAGACATTTTATAAATGATGTTTTACATGGACCAAATAAAGCATATAACCAAAACGGAAGACTTTCTCAGGAAACAAATTTTATAATGGGAAAAGAAAACGGGAAAAAAGTAGTTTATTATAACAATGCCCAACCTCAAGAAGAATCATATTATATTGACGGCAAAAAAAACGGCACATCAAAATGGTTTAACCTTCAAGGGCAATTGATTGCTGAATACAATTACGAAAACGGTTTACTTGAAGGTGAACAAACGACTTTTTATGTTAATGGTAAAGTGATGAGCAAAGAATATTACAGAAACAATATTCCTATTGATGAATATGAAGAATTTTATGAAAATGGGAATGTTAAAATATCAGGGGCATATAAAAATGGTAAGAAACATGGTGATTGGATTGAAAATGATGAGGACGGAAATAATACTAAAATTACTAGATATAAAAATGGAGAAATAAAATAAAGCAATTGCACTTATGGGGAAAAATTTTGAACAAATTAGAAAAAATATTATTGGAATTAATCAGGAATATAAAACTCCTTACGGTTTAAAAAAAATATTATACGCTGATTGGGTAGCAAGCGGAAGATTATATGCTCCAATCGAAAAAGCTATTTCAGAAAATTTCGGACCTTTTGTTGCAAACACTCACACCGAAGCAAGTGAAACAGGAACAATAATGACAAAATCTTATTTTCTTGCTCATCAAAAAATCAAAGAACATGTTAATGCTAACGAAAGGGATGTAATTATTACGAGCGGCGTTGGAATGACAACTGCCATTAATAAACTTTTGAGAATTCTCGGATTAAAATACTGTGGAAAAATAGTAAATAATAACTGCATACAAGAAAAAGAAAAACCCGTTGTTTTTATTACCCATATGGAACACCACTCAAATCAAACCGCATGGTACGAAACATGTGCTGATGTCGTTGTGTTAAATCCAAATAAAGATTTGCTCGTTGATTTAAACGAATTGCGCAAGCTACTAAAAAAATATTCAGAACGTAAAATTAAAATAGGGTCTTTTTCTGCTTGCTCAAATGTAACGGGAATAGAAACTCCCTATTATGAAATGGCTAAAATAATGCACGAAAATCAAGGATTGTGTTTTGTTGATTTTGCTGCATCAGCACCTTATGTAAAAATTGATATGCACCCCAAAGACCCTTTAAAAAAAATTGATGCTATCTTTTTTTCTCCTCACAAATTTCTTGGAGGTCCCGGCAGTTCGGGAGTATTGATTTTTGATTCAAAATTATATAAAAATTTTCCTCCTGATACTCCCGGTGGCGGAACAGTTGATTGGACAAACCCTTGGGGTAATTATAAATATTCTGACGATATTGAAACCAGAGAAGATGGTGGAACACCTGGATTTCTACAAGCAATTAGAACAGCTCTTTGCATAGAATTAAAAAATCAAATGGGTGTTGAAAATATAAGAAAAAGAGAAGAAGAGCTTGTTGAAATTGCTTTTCAAGAATTGGATAAAATTCCTGAAGTAATGGTTTTAGCAAACAATACAAGAAAACGATTAGGAGTAATTTCTTTTAATATTGAGAATTTACATTATAATTTAGTTGTAAAATTATTAAGTGATAGGTTTGGAATTCAAGTCAGAGGTGGTTGTACTTGTGCCGGAACTTACGGTCATTTCCTTTTAAATATGAACTTCGACCAATCAAAAACTATTACTGATAGAATTAGCAAAGGCGACTTATCTAATAAACCCGGTTGGGTAAGATTGTCAATGCACCCTACAATGACAAACGATGAAGTTTATTATATTTTTGATGCTATTAAACAAATCATTAGTAAGCAAAAAGAATGGGCTAAAGATTACACTTATTCATCAGAAACAAACGAATTTGAAAGTACCATAGAGGAGAATAATGAAGCTTCTAAAGTTGTTGAATGGTTTAATATATAATTTAACAACAAGAAATTTTACATTTTTAGCTTTTCAAATATAGGATAAAGAAAAAAATTTGTCAATTTAACAGAAAAAATCTAACACTCTTTTATATTGTTCTAAAAATATTATTAGTTTTGCAAGCTAAAAATTCTGGCGAGGTAGCTCAGTTGGTTAGAGCGTCGGATTCATAACCCGGAGGTCATGGGTTCAATTCCCATTCTCGCTACAAAAAAACTCTTGTATATATTTACAAGAGTTTTTTTTATTTGGAAGATTTTGGAATAAATAAATTTTTACTCTTCAAAAATTTCTAAAGATTCGTTGATGGATTTATTTGAATAAAATTCTTTCCAACATTTTATATAGCCATCTAACAATTCTTTTTCGGTAAAATTCTTTGGTTTAAACACCACGTTTGATGTATTATATTTTGTCCAGTTATAGTGAAGGATTCTATCTTCTTTTCTTAATTTATGCCAAACAGGAGACTGTGGAAATGGAGTTAGGATAAAAAACTCTGAAGTTTTAATATTTGCACGTTCAAGAAATTCTAATGTAATATCAAATACAGAATTATCTTGGTAATCAAAGCCATAACCAATTGAAGCAAATACCTGTATGCCTGCATCCTGAATATTTTTTACAATTTGTAAAGCCCAGTTAAAATATTTTGTTTCGCCTTTTGAAAAAGCCTTCTTCGAAAAAGGGTCCGAACCGGTTACTAAATATAAATTTACAACTCCCCCATCAACAAGTGTTTTCAAATAATCGGAGTTAGTTGTCATATTTAATGAACCCGACATAAATAGCCTCGGTTTTTTTGGCAACTTGGAAAATGCACTCATAAGTTCTTCTCTAAATTCGAAACACTGCCTATGAGGAAGAACTAAAGTATCATCGATAAGATAATAATCTCCTTCAACATTTGTTAAATTAATTTCTTCGATAATTCTATCGATTTCTTTAAATCTGAATTTCTTGCCAAATTCAACAGGAATAATACAATTTTCGCAGCTAAAACAACAACCTCTCATGGTTTGAATCAACTTTGCACTCCAGTCGTATCCTGTCTTTTCCATATAAATAGATCTGTCGGGAGTGGGAACAAGACTCATATCGGGGTGTCCACCATGATATATATTTTTCAATTGTCCATTCTCAAAATCCGACAACATTTCTTCCCAAACTCCTTCAACCTCGCCAACACATATTGCATCAAAATGTTTAACAGCTTCTTCGGGTAAAATTGATGGGTGCATACCTCCACCTATTACTGTTTTGCCTTTTGCTCTAAACTTTTTGGCAATTTCATAAGCATAACATGCTTGTGGAGTAAAAAAACTAACAGCAATTAAATCAGAATCATCATCATAATCTATCTCTTCAACATTCTCATCAAAAAGCTTAATCTCATGTTTGTCTTTACTTAAAGCTGTAAGAATTGGTATTCCTAAAGCTGATGGCATTTTAAAATCTCCAAGATTTCTAACATAAGCTATATCACGGAGCTCTGGTGTGCTTTCAAAAAACTTTTCGAATTTTGGATAAATAAATCTAATCTTCATAATTTATTTTTCTTTCTAAAAAATCAGCTAATTTTTTGAAATTCGCAAGCAGAAAATTTCATTCTCCATTATAGCTCTTAAAACTTAAATTGTTATGACTAATAATTTATAACTTTTAATTATAAATATTTTTTAAAAAATATTACTAACTGCAAAGATATAAACATGTGGAAAAAAAAATAGAAAAAATGATTATTTTGGCTAATTATTATTTTGGAATTAATAAATTAATTTTTTTATATTTTTGTTAGTATTAATTTTTATCTATCTGGCATAATTATTGAAAACACAACTCAAAAAATATTTTGTGAAAAGATTTCTTATCATATTATTATTATCTTTCTTTCTACTTCCAGGGGTTTATTCTCAAACCATTAAAGGATTTGTAGCACGCGCAAAAATTGTTGGCAAAGACACAATACCTATTTTAGAACTCTCTCAGGTAACAATTTTTCCACCCCTTGTTTTTAAAAGCAAGCGTGCAGCAAGAAAATTTGGACGACTTGTAAGATATATTAAAAAAGTTTATCCCTACGCTAAAATAGCCGGTATTAAATATAATGAATACAATACTTTGCTTGTTAATGCTAATAATGATTTAGAAAGAAAAAAATTGATGAAACAAGCCGAAAAAGATTTAAAAGAAGAATTTGAGGGAGAACTAAGAAAATTAACTTTTTCTCAGGGGAAAATACTAATAAAATTAGTTGACAGAGAAACACAAAACACATCTTATAAATTAGTAAAAGAATTTCGTGGAAGAGTTATTGCCGGACTTTGGCAAGGTTTTGCCCGAATTTTTGGATATAATTTAAAAGTTAAATATGACCCAAAAGGAAAAGACCGAGATATTGAACGCATAATTCTAATGATTGAAGCAGGTGCTCTTTAAGCTAAAGCAGATAAAGGCTGGGTTAAAAAAATTATTCTTATTTTCCTCTTCCCGAAATAATAATTAAAACGGTATAGATAAGGATTTTTATATCCATTGCAAGCGACATGTTTTCAATATAAAGGAGGTCATATTTTAGACGTTCAATCATCTCTTCAACATTTTCAGCATAACCGAATTTCACTTGCCCCCAAGAAGTAATTCCGGGTTTAATTTTTAATAGCAAACGATAATGTGGAGCTTTTTCAACAATTTGGTCAATAAAAAATTGTCGTTCCGGTCTGTAACCAACAATTGACATATCACCCTTAAGAACATTATAAAATTGGGGAATTTCATCAAGGCGAACTTTTCGAATAAATTTGCCAAAGCGAGTTATTCTTCCATCAGTTAATGAAGACAATTGAGGTCCATCTTTTTCAGCATCCTGATACATTGAACGAAATTTGTGCATTCTAAATGGTTTACCCTGCAAACCTATTCTTTCATGGGAATAAAATATTGGTCCTTTTGATGTAAATTTCACTCCAATAGCTGTGAATAAATAAAATGGAGTTAGAATAATAAGACAAATGATTGAACCAAAAAAGTCCATTCCTCTTTTTACAGTCTGTTGCCAGGCAGGCATAAGTTCAGGATAAATATGAATTAAAGGAGCATGAAATATTGATGTCATTTTCACAGAACCAAGCAAAATGTCGTGCATATCGGGAATTACTTTTATAACAACATGAGTTTGCTCTAATTCAGTAATTATTTTTCTTATTGAATCATGTTCATTCGGGTCAATTGCGATAATAACTTCCTCGACATTTTTATCTTTTATTATTTTTTGCAAATTCTCGAAACTTCCGAGATGAGGTAAATGTTCTGATAATAAAAAAGTTTTTGAGCTGTTAACATGAACGAAACCAATAAATTTATTTCCGGATGATTTATATTGATTTTCAATTTCGTTGTATATCGAAAAAGCATTACCGTTACTACCAATTATTACAGTATTAAATCCAATTATTTTGTTGTGAATCAAATAAGCAGTTCTTGAAGAAAGAATAAACCTAAAAAGAAATGTAAATGAAAAATGAAGAATAAATAAAACACCTACAGACTGATAATAATCTTTGTATGAAACAACAATATCATCAAGAATAAGAGTAAAGAAAATCACAGTAACACCAAAAATTGAAATTAATAAAGTTTGTCCGAGTTCCTTTAACCTTGATTTCCTGTATATCTTATTATAAGTTCCTGTTACTGCGTAAAGTGTTATCCAAAACAAAGAAACGATTATTAAACCTACGTATAATTTATTATCCGTAAAAATCTCTTGAAAATTGTTTAAGACTTCTGTATTTGAAGTGTATTTTCTGTATATAAAAAACAACCCCCACGCAATTACAGCTGATAAAAAATCAACTATAACATATTTAGCAACCTGAATTTTTTTATTCATTTATTTTATATTTCAGAAATGAACAAGTTTTATATTATCAAAATATATTTCTGCTTTTCCAACATCATCGTCAAGCAATGCACCGAAAAAAATATTAAAATCAAGTGCTTGAGTTTCGCGACTAACTGTTGGTGTTAAATTAATATATATTTTATTCCACTCATTGTTTGGATTAATTACAAAAATTGGGTGCTGGCTACTCTCGCCAGTAAAAAGGTTGTTGGCAAAAACGCCGACAGTAAAATGATTATTAGTTTTATAATTTAATTCTAAAAAAACATAAGAACCTCCTCCGGGCAAATCAAAAGCTTCAATTGATTTTGCTTCAAAAAAATTAATTGAATCATATAATGTTACTAAACCCGAATTATTACCTTCAAACACATCAAGAGAAGTTACTGTTATTCCTGTTTCGCTTCTATAGGTTGAATCAATTGAAACTCCACTTTCTTCGAAATCTTCTTGCCCAACATTACTCCATGGAAATTTTGTGTCTCCATAATATGCGGTCTTTAATGTGAATAAAGAGTCAAGAACAATAATACTATCTTTAGATAAATTTATATTTTTTATTATTGGTCTATAAAAAGGATAAATTGCACGTGTAGGAGCGATGCCATTTAGTTCAATTCCGGGTTTAATGATAATTTCATGATTACCTTCTGAAAGGACAGGAAATGTTGCAGGTAGTTCAAAAGCACCTATCAGCTCATCATCAACATAAATCCAGGCATCAGTAATTTTATGAGAAGATGTGCCTTGACCATATTCTGATTTCAAATCAATTTGATTAATTCTAATGTAAGATGGGATAGTTTCTTCAGGATTGATTATTTCGCAGGAGCTAATTATCAAACTAATAGCTAATAGTAAAAATAAGTTTGTGTGTGTTTGTAAATATCGAATCATTAAATAAGTTTTGTTTATCTTATTTCTATGTTTTTTAACGAGAAATAAATAATAAATATTGTACAGATTTTTTTAAATTATTAATATTTTTTTAAATAATTTATTTTAAAGACAATAAATTTAAAGTTATGCTTTATAAGAAAATTATTTTTGAAATCTAATGGGTTATAAATTAAGTTTATCCAACATTTTATAAGCAACATCAAGAGCATAATAGCCATCGTTGATAGTTACCAAAGGAGTTGTATTATTAACAATTGCCAAATTAAAACTTTCTAATTCCGATTTGATAGCGTTTGTTTGTGTTATTTCGGGTTTATTAAAAGAAATTATTTTTGATTTTTTGTCTTCACCTAAATCAATCACCATTGCCATAGGGTCAACATCACCTTCAACATCTTTAAGGCTGATAATTTCAACATCTTTTTTATAAAAGTCAACAGATATGTAGGCACTTCTTTGAAAAAATCTTGACTTACGCATATTTTTCATAGATATTCTGCTAGCAGTTAGGTTTGCCACACAGCCATTATCAAATTCAATGCGAGCATTTGCAATGTCGGGAGTGTCGCTAACAACAGCTACTCCACTGGCACTAATTTTTTTTATAGAAGAATTAACAACACTTAGAACAATATCAATGTCATGAATCATTAAATCAAGAATAACCGGCACATCAGTACCACGATTGTTAAACTGAGCTAATCTATGAGTTTCAATAAACATTGGTTGGGAAATGTATTTTTGAGCTTCGATAAATGCAGGGTTAAACCTTTCGACATGCCCAACCTGAACTTTTACATTTGCTTCATTTGTTAGCTTAATCAATTCCTTTGCTTCTTGCGGAGTTGTAACAACAGGCTTTTCAATGAAAACATGTTTAGTCATTTTTAATGCTTTTGAAGCACAATCAAAATGAGATATTGTAGGAGTTACAATATCAACTACATCAACATTTGCAATTAATTCATCAGGGTCACTGAAATATTTAACATCATATTCTTTTTCAACAATTGATGCATTTTCTTTGTTTGGATCATAAAATCCAATTAAATCATAAGCACCAATTTCTTTAATACATTTTAAATGTATTTTGCCAAGATGCCCGGCTCCAAGAACACCAATTTTCAACATATTCTTTTTTTTGCTAAAATAGTAATTTCAATAACTATAAAAATGTAATTTTGTGAAAAATATGAACAGGGAATTTGTTAAAACAGTTCATAAATATATTATAAATTGTTTTTCAGAGTTTTAAATAAAAATATCAAATTAAGTATTCAAATTTAAGATTAATTGAATAATAGCTGAATATTTAAATCATGGTTAAATTGCTAAATTGTTTTTTATTGAGCAGAAGTATTTAAAACTAAATAATGCAAATCAAGGCTTATGAATTTTTTTGCCACAAAGACACGAAAACACAAATTTTCACTAAGTTGCAATTTGCATTTTTATATTTTCTTTGTGAATTTTTTTTGAGTCTTTGAGCCTTAGTGGCTATAAAAAAATAAATTTATTGAAACAGTTAATTTTATTTCTGAAAATATTCAGAAATATATGGTCCTTATCTTAAAAAAAGATATAATTAACAAATTAACAAATTAACAATTTAACAATATAACAATTTAACAATTTGTACTCTCACTAAATAATTACCAAGATAGATAACTCTCAATAATGATAGATTCATTCAAACACAAAGGATTAAGAAAAAAATTAATAGACGATATTCGCAGAAAAGGAATAAAAAACGAAAAAGTTTTAAGAGCATTAGAAGCAATTCCAAGGCATTACTTTATGGATTCATCCTTTCTCAAATTTGCTTATGAGGACAAACCCTTTCCTATAGGTTCAGGTCAAACAATTTCTCAACCTTATACAGTTGCTTTTCAAACTGAATTGCTTAACATCAAAAAAGGTGACAAAGTTCTTGAAATTGGCACAGGTTCGGGATATCAGGCATGTGTACTTTTAGAAATGGAAGCTAAAGTTTTTTCAATTGAAAGATATAAAAACTTATATCTTAAAACAAAGTCATTTTTGAATTCTATAGGTTATAATCCAAAACTTTTTTATGGAGATGGATATAAAGGGCTTCCAAATTTTGCTCCTTTTGATAAAATAATTGTTACTGCCGGTGCTCCGTATATTCCTGAACCATTGCTCAAACAATTAACAATTGGTGGAATTCTTGTTATTCCTGTTGGAGAACAAGGAACTCAAGTAATGAAATGTGTTCATAGAATCGATGAAAATAAATTTGAAGAAAAAGACCATGGTCTATTTAGTTTTGTCCCATTGCTTAAGAACAAAACTGATGAATAGCATTAAGTTCATAAATATTATTTGTACTGCTGTATTTTAGCAAAAATAAAAATATTTTAATATTCAATAAATTCCAAATAGCAAAAGACAAATAACAAATAAAACCCAAACTCCAAACTTGTCCGACTGGATGTTAAAAAACTCAAACTATACAAGTACTAAATCAACACAACACCTAAAATTTATTTCGTTAAAATGTTTTGGTTTCACGATTTATATTTACATTTCTGTTTTTTAATATGTAAATAGTTTTTAAAATTGTCCCGATACTTATCGGGATGATAAATTGGAAATTATTTGTTTTTTGTTATTTGTTTTTTGTTATTTCCACTAAATTCGTAGAAGTACCGTATTATTTACATAAATATTATAATGTAAATTATTAATTAATTCTTAAATTTGTAATCTCAAAATTATAGTTCTACTTAAAATATAAACTAAGAAATATGAAAAAGATAAAAACCTTTATTTTAATAATCATTGCAACTGCACTTTTAATTCCATTTAATCAGGGTTGTGGAAAATATGAAGAAGGTCCAAGCATAAGTTTAAGAACTAAAACAACAAGATTAAAAGGAGTTTGGAAAATTAAAGATTATGCAAATTTTGATTTCTCTTTTATTGATAACTGGACTTTTGAATTTGAGAAAAAAGGAGGCTTCACTTCAACAAAAAAACTCGTTGCAGGAAACACAGAAACAATGAGTGGCGAATGGGAATTTGTATCCGATAAAGAAGCCATTGGTATTAATTGGGAAGACGAAGGTGAAGCTGATACTGAATATAAAATCATTATGCTGAAGGATAAAGAAATGATTCTTAAAGATGTAAATGAAAAGGAAATTAATTTAGAAAAACAAGAATAATTTTTGTAACTAATTTTTTAACTTCCTCCCCTACTCTAAGAATAAACATTTAGAATAAATTCTAATTTTTTATCATCAGATAAATTACCATCAATCCAGTGAATTTTAAATCCTGATTTTTCCATTCTTCTGAACCAGGTCATCTGGCGTTTTGAAAATTGGTGAATAGCAGTATTTAACAGTCGAAACATTTCATCATAACTGATTTCTCCAACAATATATTGAGTAAGAAATTTATATTCTAATCCATAAAATTTTAATTGTTCAGGGCTTATGCCTTTGCTTAAAAGATTGTGTATTTCGTCTAACATTCCTTTATCAAGGCGATATTTCAATCTTTCAGTAATTCTTTTTCTTATTATTTCTCGTGTGAAATTTATCCCAAAAATCACTGTATTTATCTTCGGAAACTCTGTGTTTACATTAGGATGTTTTTCATAATATTCCTGAATTTCTATTGCTTTAATCAATCGTTTGCGGTCTTGTGTGTCGGTAACATTATGAATTGATTTATACGACTTAAAAAGCTTAATTAATTCTTCATCGTTTATTTCTCCAAGCTTTTTTCTTAGCTCTATGTTTTCGGGAACTTTTATCAGTTTATATCCTTTCAAAACCGCATCAATATACATTCCGGTGCCACCACATAAAACAGCAAGTTTCTTTCTTGAAATAATATCCTGATAGATATTCAAAAAATCTTTCTGAAATTCATAAACATTATATTCATATCCCGGCTCAACAATATCAATCAAATGGAAAGGAATATTTTTGTTATTAACAATATAATCATCCAAATCTTTACCGGTACCAATATCCATTCCTTTGTAAACTTGACGGGAATCGGCACTAATAATTTCACCACTGAGTTTTAGTGCTGTTAGTGCAGCTAATTTGGTTTTTCCTGTTGCTGTCGGACCAAGAATTGTAATCATGTAATAATAATTTTTAAAATTTTCTCACACATTTATCAATCTTCCAATTATGTAAACAATATTTATTTGCAAAGAATTGTTTTTTAGAAAAGAAGACACTTTACAAAATTCTCATCATTCTAAAGTTCCCATAATATGTAAAACAATTTCGGGAGTTTTGGGGTCATTTGAAATTATTGTAACAGTTTTGTGTTGTTTTCCTTTTCTGCCTTTTGTATTAAAAACAATTCCAATACTACTTGATTTTTTCTTTTTTATAAGTGTTGATTCAGGTTTTATGGCAGTACATCCACAACTTGCTTTAACTTTTCTTATGGCAAGATTTCTTTTCCCACGATTTGAAAATTTGAATTTATATTCAATTTTAGAACCGGATTTAACAGTACCAAAATTAAAAACTGTTGTATCAAAAACAATTTTTGGAGCTTTTATTAAATCTTTTTCAGATATTAAAGAAAAATCTTCTTTTATTTTTGCACTAACATTAAGAGTTTTTAATGGCTGTGAAGAGTCATTAGTTTTTAAAGCAAACCTGTCAAATATTAATCCGTAATCTTTTCTTTTTGCTGCATAATAAGTAACAACAATATATCCTTCCTGATCGGGAAGAAGATTTTCGGGATTTGCTTTTAGAGTTAAAAATTTCGGAATATTATTAAAGCCAATATTTATAGCTTTCTTACTTTGATTGTAAACTCCTAATGAATCTGTTTTGGTTTTGCCAACATATATATCCATAAAAGCAAGATGATTTGACTTGAATCTCAAATTTCCTATAACAGTTGGATAATAATCGGCTTTGGTTTTTGTTCGTGGAACAACTTTGCCTTTAATAAACAAAGCAACATTTGGTACTTCTTTGCTGTTTGTCATCACAGTTACAGCTTTATAAAAAGTCCCCGGGCGGTTTTTTGGATTATAAACAGCAGTTACAAAGCCACTGCCACCGGGAGGTATTGGTGTTTTTGTCCAGTTCGAAGCCGTACATCCACAGCTTGGTCGCACGCGTGTAATTTTTAATTCTCCAGTTCCTTCGTTTGTAAAAATAAATTTACAACTTGCTTTTCCATCAATTTCTTTGATACTTCCAAAATCATGAATTTTTTTATTAAATTTAATTTTACCATTTTGTGAAAATCCCTGGAAAACGAAAAAGTTTAGAACAAGAATTATTATAAAAGTTTTTTTCATGTATATGTAATTTAAATATTTATTTTACAGTCCCTTGAATATGAAGAATTTTTTGAAAATGTTTCGGGTCGTTACTTATGACTGTTATTGTTTTGTGTTGGTTCCCTTTCCGTCCTCTTGTATTAAACACAATTTTTATTCTACTACTTTCACCTGGTTTTAGAATTTTTTTCTCGGGCTGAGTTGCAGTGCATCCACAGCTTGGTTTAGCTTTCCTGATTATTAAATCTGTTTTTCCTTGATTCGAAAATTCAAAACTATAAGAAACATTTGTTCCTGATGTAACTTCAGGAAAATTATATTTTTCATTTTTAAAAACAATAACAGGTGCATCAGCAAGCTGTTTTGGTGTTAATTTCGAAAAGTCTTCAGATATATTTGCATTTACATTAAAAAGCTTCATTGGTTGAAGGCTGTCAGTAGTTTGAACTCCTAATCTGTAAAACACATAACCAAAATCGTTACGTTTCGGAGCGTCGAAAGAAACCAATATAACTCCTGTTTCACCAGCTTTCAAGGTGCTGGGAACTGCTTTACAAATTATATAATTAGGTATGTTTTTGAAATAAAAATTTATGGGTTTATACCAGTTGTTGTAAACTTTTAAAGTCTCTGTTTTAATTTCATAGCTTTTTATGTTTTGAAAAACAGCATAGTTTTTATCAAAAAGCAAATTCCCCATTCTCGAGGGATACTTTTGTTCAATTTTTTGTTGCTCGATAGGACTTAATTTCTTTTGTCCGAAAATATTTATATTGAAAATAAATATTACGGACAGGAATACTAAAATTACTTTTTTCATGTGTTTATTTTAATTTAATTTTTTAAAATTTTATTAGCAAATTTTTGAAAATCTAAACCGTCGAAATTTCCTGAACTCATCAACAGAAGGTTTTTGTTTTCCCAATCAATTTTCTCTAAATGCTGTGCAAATTTATTAGAACTTGTATAAACAATCAAGTTTTTATTGTTAAAAGCTTTTTTAATTTGCATTTCTGTTATTGGTGGAAGCTTCTTTAATTTAATTGTATGAGGATTAAAATAAACGATAGCAATATCAGCATCGTTCATAGTTCCATCGTATTGTGCAAGAAATTTTTCGTTTAAACTACTAAAAGTGTGCAACTCAATACAGGCAACAAGTTCCTTGTTACTAAATTGTTTTTTTACGGCTTTTGTTGTAGCCATTAGCTTTGAAGGCGAATGAGCAAAATCTTTAAAAATAGCTGTGTTCTCGTTTCTATCAACCAATTCCAAACGATTTGAAGCACCCTTAAAAGTTTGAATAGCTTGATAAAAATCCATGTCAGAAATTCCTAATTGATTACAGACCAATCTCGCCCCGTTAATATTCATAAGATTGTGATTGCCAAAAACCATCAGATGAAATTTTTCCCCACCGTAAAAAATTGAAGTAATGCCATTTTCAATGCTATGCTCTGGTATTGAATAAGGGAATTTTTTTATGTTAGATTCAATTTTATCAGCAATTTTTTTTACTTCTTTATCATCTTCGCAATAAACCAAAGAACCATTTTCATGGATAAGTCTTGCAAATATTTCAAATTGCTCAACATAATTTTCAAATGTTGGAAAAACATTTATATGGTCCCAGGCAATTCCGCTTATCAAAGCAATGTCGGGCATATAAAGATGGAATTTCGGTCGCCTGTCAATCGGTGAAGTTAGATATTCGTCTCCTTCGATAATCATAATTTTTGCAGTTTCCGAAAGTTTCACCATAACTTCAAAACCTTCGAGCATTGCTCCAACCATATAATCACAATCAATTTTAAGATGATTTAAAACATGAAGTATCATTGCAGTTATAGTAGTTTTTCCATGACTTCCACCAATAACTACTCTAATTTTGTTTTTTGATTGCTCGTATAAATATTCGGGATAAGAAAAAATTTTCAATCCAAGCTCCTGAGCTTTTAGCAACTCGGGATTATTTACTCTCGCATGCATTCCAAGAACAATAGCATCAAGTTCTTTCGTAATTTTAGAATCATCCCAACCCACTTTCTCGGGCAACAAATCATATTTTTTAAGCCGACTTTTCGAAGGTTCAAATATTTCGTCATCAGAGCCGGAAATTCTAAAACCTTTTTTGTGTAAAGCTATCGCAAGATTGTGCATCGCACTTCCTCCGATTGCAATAAAATGAACATTCATGATTGTTGGTTTTGATGCAAATTTATTAATAAAACAACATAAAGTTATTCCATTTAATAAAAAAAATTTAAATTTGAAATATATTAGCTCTTTGACATCTTGTTTGATTAACTCATAAAATCATAAAAAAAATTAATTCAATTCATTTACCAAAATACTCTAACATAACGAAATTAAATGCTTAGATAAAAAAATGGAATAAATGATATTTTTTAATGATAAATACGAAATCTATAAAGAGTTGTGGTTTGATAAAAAAATGGAATAAATGATATTCGCAACTACAGTAAATGATGCTTGTGCTGGGTTGTGGTTTGATAAAAAAATGGAATAAATGATATTCTGACAGTTTGACCGCCAACAGAACCATAGGTTGTGGTTTGATAAAAAAATGGAATAAATGATATTACATAATCATTATAAATATCAGCTGGTGAGTTGTGGTTTGATAAAAAAATGGAATAAATGATATTTCTTATAATACTTCACATCAGTAGTTGAATGTTGTGGTTTGATAAAAAAATGGAATAAATGATATTTTTGGTGGGATCTAAGAATTTAAGCGGTGAGTTGTGGTTTGATAAAAAAATGGAATAAATGATATTTTCAAATTTGCATTCTCCACGCTTTCCACGTTGTGGTTTGATAAAAAAATGGAATAAATGATATTGATTTTTAATTTTGAAATCCTTAGCAGCAGGTTGTGGTTTGATAAAAAAATGGAATAAATGATATTTTTTATTTTTACCTTATCGGTAACTATTTAGTTGTGGTTTGATAAAAAAATGGAATAAATGATATTTATGACTATGCAACTGCTGGATGCGAATAGTTGTGGTTTGATAAAAAAATGGAATAAATGATATTTTTATATAATGATTTATGCCTAAACCTTAAGTTGTGGTTTGATAAAAAAATGGAATAAATGATATTTATTTCACTTTCATTGATTCAGGGTCAACGGTTGTGGTTTGATAAAAAAATGGAATAAATGATATTAGCAGGAAAGCTCGTCCTTGGAGAAGTCAAGTTGTGGTTTGATAAAAAAATGGAATAAATGATATTCAATTGCCCTTTTTTGACCCCCCAACTGAGTTGTGGTTTGATAAAAAAATGGAATAAATGATATTTGCCGATATTGGTGTACCTCGGTTAGAGGAGTTGTGGTTTGATAAAAAAATGGAATAAATGATATTTGATGGTCTTAACGGGCAACCACCTGCCGGGTTGTGGTTTGATAAAAAAATGGAATAAATGATATTGATTCTTCACTTTAAAATCTTGAGCAGCAGGTTGTGGTTTGATAAAAAAATGGAATAAATGATATTGCTGTCATTGCTATAGTTGAACACGTAGCAGTTGTGGTTTGATAAAAAAATGGAATAAATGATATTCTTGCAGAATGCGTCTATATGATAGAGATTGTTGTGGTTTGATAAAAAAATGGAATAAATGATATTTGGAATAACAAGAGTGCCGTTGTCTACGTAGTTGTGGTTTGATAAAAAAATGGAATAAATGATATTAGTTGGTCTTGTACCTTCTAATTATCAACAAAATCAAAAAGAAATATCATTAAAAAAATGATGGCAGTTGCTTGCATTTCAGCAAATTTCTGCCATTTTTTTTAGAATAATTCCAATTGTTTTGGGGCTTCAGGTAATGGATTTGCTTTACTTCCCCAAAAATTAAGAATATTACCATATTGCTTATCGGTTATCATTAATATGCTAATTTGACCAAGTTCTTTAATATTATTTTTCACTCTCTTAATATGAACATCAGCACTTTCGCGACTGGCACAATGCCTTGTGTAAACGGAATATTGCATCATCGTAAAACCATCATCAATAAGACTTTTACGAAATTTTGATGCGTATTTGCGTTCTTTTTTTGAATTGGTTGGTAAATCGAAAAAAACAAATAACCACATGATATGATATGCATTTAAACGTTTATAAGACATTTTTTCATTAAACTAAAATAGGATAATTAATTTTTTTTTCTTCTCCCGAAAAGCATTTAACCAAGGAAGCTGTCGTAATACTTATACCAATCATAAGCGGTCTTGTAAACTTTTCGAACTTAACATCCCTATTTAACAGATTCAAAAGCTCTGCTTTATTGTTTTTATCCATTATATGATAATCTGCATTTTTACTAATAATCTCTAAAACACATTCATCAACAAAGGGACGATAAGGTTCCATTATATCATCGGCAAGACAAAAAGCATTATATTTATTGTGATGGTGAATTCCCAAAGTTGATAATAATCCTGAGCCGGATAATGCTCTTGCAACTGCTGCTCTTAAAATTGAATAACCATAATTTAATTGAGGGTTTGGTGGCATTCCGAATCTTTCTCTTTTGAAATTTTTAGTATTAAAAATATTTTGCCAATAATATCTTGATGCCTGTGCTTCACGGTTTGTTGTATCTCCACTTTTTACCTGTGAAGCAAACAACAATAATGGTTTTTCATTTTTGCCGATTTTTTTTATTATTGATGCTTGATTTTTTATTTTTCTTTCTATTATTTGTTTCCAAAGATTTTTTTTTAATGGCTCTTTTGTATTTATCTGAGAAGTAAAAATTTCACTTTGAACACTGTTAGTATCAAGATGAAACAACATGCTTGAAGGATGATGTTTTTTATTACAAAAAACAACTGCTGTGTTATTTTCGGCTAATGCCTGCATAACAGATTGTGTAAAAGTTATTTGTTGATTGTCCAAAACAAGAAATCCCAAATCTTCTATTACTGCTTGTTTTGTTTCCCCAGTATCTTTTGATGTTATTATTAATTGATTGTTTTTAAAAGATAAATGATAGGGATTTGAAAAATGCAAAACTCGTTTAATCATAATAGTAAATTAATCTGTATTAAAATTTTTTGATATATTTTATCTATATTTAAAACCAACTATTATTATAAAATCCCACAGTTATGATTTTTTAAATTTTTGTTATTTTACCTGTAGGAGAAATTTTAAAATCAATATCTTGAACAATAAAATTCCAATTCCCTGATGTTAAACGTAACCAAGGAATAGATTTTTCAAAATTTACTTCTGAATTTTTTAAATTATTTTCTTTCATATATTTTACAATAGTCATCTCTTCTTTATTTTTACTGCTTTGTTTCATCGCTATTTGATGATGTCTAAATTGTATTCTTCCATCAGATTCAAATGCAATTACTTTGTATAATCTTTTTCTTAAGTCAATTTCTGATAATTTCCAGACTTCGTTACTATTTTTTTTATACAAAATAACATTAGTACCTTTAGTCAAAATAAATTTATATGGAATCTTCTTTTCATTAATTGGTGCAATGGGCTTTTCTTTTCGATATTTTTTATTACTCAAACGATAGTATTTGCCAGCATCAATCATATTAACCGGTTTAAAAGTTCTTTTCAATTTACCTTTTTCATCTTTTCCTTCATAAATAGCCATACAATAATTTTCTTCATTTGCTGCATAAATATATTCTTTGTATTTATGACTTTCTTTTGACAAATCCCTATGCTCTTTTATTATTAGTGGTGATTTTATATTTGTCTTTATTCTTACTTTTCTGATGGGGATTTTTTTATTTTCATTCATCCATATTGTCCCATCAATTTTATTTTTTTGATTGTCATTGCTTGTAATGGTAAATATTTTACTACTAATTGCATCTTTTATTTTTTGTTTTACAATTGGGTCAACAATTTTTTCAACTTCTGATTTTTTTATTACTGATAAATCCTTCCTTACAACATAAGCAAGTATAGGATTGCCATCTCCATCATTGATAAATTGCATTCTATTATTTTCATCTCTTTTTATCTTTTCATTTTTATCTTTTACTGTTTGTTTAATAGCTCCATAAAATGTGTCTTGATGCAAAGACCCTCTTACAGTATCGCCTTGTTGTATAATTGCAGATTTTTTATAAACTATTTCGCTTTTTTTGTTTTTCACAAACTCATAATATTTAGCACCCTCTTTTGTTTGTTTATGAAAATAATCTTTGCCTTCGATTTTATTATTTAAATCTTGTTTGATTAATTGTTTTCCAAAAACAGGTATCTTATTCCCTTGTTCATCTTTTTCGTAAATGTATCTATCAATTATTTTCTTGCCATCTTTGTCAAGAATATTTTTTCCTGTGTTATCTTTTTTATAAATAACATTAGGAACAATCTGTCCTCTTTTTCTTAATTTCTTTTTACTTTGTTTTTTTACATTATCGGGTGTATGGTGTACAATTAAGACTTCGTTACCTACTTTTGTTACTTCTTCTGTGAATGTATTCCATGGTTTTGAATTTTCTAATTCCTCTCTTGCTTTTTTATAATCTCCTTTTTCTTCAAGCGACCATGCATGAGCCAAATTATCGTATTTATTCTTATCCATACATGCAATGGTAATCGCATCAATACAATGGTGTATATGATTACTTCTGTCTTTTGGTTTATAATCTTTTTTGCCAAATTCGTTAATAAAACTTTCTTGTAACCCCCATGCTTTACGAAATTCGGCAACCATTTCGCCTTTTACAGAATATACATTACTTCTGTCATTTTTGTTTTTAAATACAGAACTTAAATACTCTCTTGCATATTTAGAAATAATACCAATATCAACTTTTTGACTATTTTTAAAACCTTGCAATACATCTTTCATTGTAAAGCGTTCGTATTTCCCTTTCCAATAATCACGATGCATTTTTAAATAATGTCTGTTCTGAATAATTTTATCTTTCTTTTCCTTTGTTGATGCATGTTTTGTATTTTTAACTAATTGGGCAATTTTATCATCTAATTCTTTGAATTTCCTTTCCCAACGCTCAACAATACCATAAGCAATAGCA
>Ga0307990_1001425_pt1 | contig 20182 bp, 19 predicted proteins | sample EllFjometagen129_FD_203168 | JGI IMG/M metagenome (GOLD analysis project Ga0307990, IMG submission 203168) | Marine microbial communities from Ellis Fjord, Antarctic Ocean - #129 | ecosystem: Environmental > Aquatic > Marine > Unclassified | place: Southern Ocean | collected 2014-10-08
TTTGTATTTGTTTTCGCGCGGGTGGAGGTCGAGATAGAAGCGGCCGATCACCTTTTCACCGTCAACCAGTTCATAGGCTTTCACGTCGGGGTCCCAGACGTCTGTGTCCCATGGGCGGAAGGTGACGCCGTAGAGTGCGCTCGTCAGTTGAAAGATTCCATCTCGAACGTGGCCGAACTGGAAGTAGCTGCGGATGGCTTTGGCATCGACATCAAATCGCTCTTTGCGAACCAGTTCCTCCAGATAGGTTTTTTGCCAGTCGCCGACTTCTGTTGCCTCGGGGTCAATCTGTTGAAGCCGCTTCAGCAGAATATCATACTCCGCCTTCGCCCGGGTTCTGGCGTTGGTTGAAACCTCATCAATAAATTTCCGAACGGTCGGCACGTTTTTCACCATCTTCGTTTCGGTCACAAATTCCGCATAGTTTGTGTAGCCGATCAGATTGGCAAGCTCGTGGCGTTTAATCAGAATCTGCTTGAGCGCATCTCCATTTTTTGGATAGGCGCGATTCTTAAATTCTTTGTATAGCTCCAGTCGTGCGGCGTCGTTTTCGGCGTAGCGGCTGAAGGGAAGATAATCCGGATAGTCGGTGGTGATTTTGATTTTTCCGTTTTCATCGGGCTGATGGGCAGCAATATAGTCTTGCGGAAGACCGGCGAGTTCGTTTGTGGAATTTAGTGTGATGCTGCGCACATCCTGCCGGATATTGACCGAGAATTCCTGTCCGAGCTCTGTGAGCTCATCGTTCAGTTCCGTGATGCGCTTCCGCACCGTTTCCGACTTGTCAACGCCGCTTCGCCGAAAATCCCTCAGCGTGTGCTCCAGATAACGTTTCATTTGCGGGTCGGCGGCGGAAACATCGACGGCTTTACATGCTTCGTACAGTGGGCGCGAAAGGCTGATCTCACTGTAGAGCTTTGTGACTTCTTTTTGCTGGTTTTCAGCAAGATCGCGGATTTCCTGTGAAGGATTCACATTGTAAAACAAAGACGCTTTACTGGCCGTGTTCCCCAGAACGGTTTCCAGTTCATTCAGGGGGACCAGTACGGTCTCGATGGTCTTTTTCCCACCCAGTTTTTCCAATGATTGGAAAATGTCCCGAACCTGCGCCAGTTCCTTTTGGCATTCGTCGCGATAGCGCTCGATGTCGTTTTCGGCGCTGACCGTCAACGTGGACAGGAACAAAGCCACTCCAGCAATAGATACAGATTTTTTCACAGGAACCTCACTTTAAGTACGATAACCAATTTCTCCGTATATTGTTCATGCTAAGGCAAAGAGAGTCAAGTAGGAGAGCGGTCTGGTAGAAAATACCGAGCGCATCGGCGCGCATTTTTCAACCATTGAAAGAAACTGCGTTTCGGCTCGCTACACTTTTCCAATGGTTGGAAAAACATAGCTGGGTGCAGGCTCAGCCTGCTTCCAATGGTTGGAAAAACATAGCTGGGTGTAGGCTTCGCCTCCGGGAAAAGCTAAAAGACCAAGGTGAAGGCCGCTTGAAATAGTTGTGTGAAGAGGCCTTGGAGGGCATAGCCTAGGCCGAAAATTATGGAGCCCAGCGGGGTGTTCCACAGCAGCAGAATGAAAATGATAAAGATGGTGCCGGCATGCTGACGTGCAAATTCTTCCAGACCGGGGTGAAAGGTTGAGAGAACGGCAAAACCGTCTAACACCGGAATAGGGAGCATGTTGAAGACAAATAGCATCCCGTTGACGGCACCGCCGATAAAGAGAAATGATACCGCTTTGTCGGAACCAGCGGTTTGGGCAATCACCATCAAAAGGGAAAAGGTCAGGCAGAGAAGCAGGTTGGACAGGGGACCTGCCAAAGAGATCAACGCTCTGTGATAGCGGTTTCGAACGGTCGAGAGGTTGACTGGCACGGCACCCCATGCAATTCCGAAAAGTGCCAACATAATCATGGATTGGACACCCATTTGAACGAGCGGATTCAGTGTTAGGTGGCCTTCGCGGGCGGCGGTGTCGTCCCCAACCCGCAATGCGACCGCGGCATGCGCGTATTCGTGGAAACAGATGGAGAAGGCTGCGAGAAGTATCCAGCTGAAATAGTAAGCGGGATTCGTCGAAATTTGTTGAATAAACATAGGCAGGATTGTTGATTATTCGATGAAGAGTTACAACCCCTCTGTTCCTCGATGAATTAGCAATTTTCCAACCATTGGAAGTCGCGAGCCGCGACAGGCACATATATTTCCAGCCATTGGAAAAAAGTCGGGTGTAGAATCAGCCAACTTTCCAAAGGTTGAAAAAACTGGCCACCGCTTTTGATTTCCACTTTTGTCATTAATCCGTAAGCTCCCGTCTTTCGAGTTTTAGACCTTATACATTTAGATTCTTTTTCTATGATTGATTTCATCCAGGTCAGCAAGCAATTCGGCACTCAGGAAGTGCTGGAGAATGTCTCGTTCCGCATTAATTCGGGCGAGCATGTCGGTGTGGTCGGCCCCAATGGGGCGGGTAAAAGTACGATCTTCAGCCTGATCACCGACGAGCTCTCCACCGATAGCGGAGAAGTCGGACTCCCCAAAAATATACGGATCGGTCATTTGCACCAGCAACTCCATGCCCACGCGCAGGACGGGTCCGTGCTGGAATACACCGTCAATGCCATCCCAGAACTAAAAACGATTGAGGCCGGAATTCATCAGCTGGAGAATGACCTTAAAGAGGCGTCCGGCGAGGAGCAGGAAAAGATGCTCCACCGGCTAGGCGACCTGCAACACGAATTTGAACACCTCGGTGGCTACGACATGAAAACACGCGCCGAAGTCGCTCTGAGCGGGCTCGGCTTTAAAGAGAGCGAATTCAACAACCCGTTCAAATCGTTCAGCGGCGGATGGCAGATGCGCGCCGAACTGGTGCGCACGCTGATTGCCCAGCCCGATATTCTGATGCTCGACGAACCGTCCAACTATCTCGACCTGCCGGCGGTGGAATGGTTGCAGCGCTTTCTGCGCGGGTTTGAGGGCACCATGTTGCTGATTTCGCATGACCGCTATCTGCTGGAAAGCCTCACCGACCGCACGCTGGAAATCAGCGGCGGGTCGGTGGTTAAATATTCCGGCGGCTACACCTATTACCTCAAAGAGCGCGAGCAACGCCATTTGCAGCAGGCCGCTGCTTACCGCAACTACACCGAGCAGAAAGAGCATCTCGAAAGCTTTATTCGCCGTTTCCGTGCTCAAGCCACGAAAGCCTCTCAGGTGCAAAGCCGCGTCAAAATGCTCGAAAAACTCGAGGTGGTGCGCGCGCCGTCTTCCGCGACGGGTCTTTCCAAGCTTCGCATTCCGCCGCCGCCGCACTGCGGCGCACAGATTATGTCGGTTGAGAACATGAGCTTTTCTTACGACGAAAAGCGCCAGATCTTGCGTGATGTAAATCTCGACATCGGCCACGGGCAGAAAATTGCGTTGGTCGGTTTCAACGGTATGGGGAAAACCACGCTGCTGCGTGTGCTGGCTGGCGCGCTCACTCCGCAGGAGGGCACGCTGCGGGCAGGGCACAAGGTGGTGCTCGGCTATCAGTCGCAGGACTTCGCCGAAACCATGCCGCCCAACCAGTCGCTACTGGAGATTGTCCGTTCAGCCAACTCCGCAGTGCCAGAGCGCGATGTGCGCGGACTGCTAGGCTCGTTCGGTTTCAGCGGCGATGCTGTTACAAAAAAATCCAGCGTCCTCAGCGGGGGTGAAAAAATCCGCCTCGCGTTTGCCCGCATCTTCATCAGCCCGCCCAACTTTCTGCTGCTCGACGAGCCCACCACCAACCTCGACATTCAGGGGCGCGAAGCGCTTGAAAACGCGATCCGCGACTACAAAGGTACTGTCTGCTTTGTCAGTCATGATGTCGCCTTCGTGCGCGGTGCGGCCGATCACATCATTTCTGTTGCCGACACTGCTGTCACCAGATTCCCAGGCGACTACGACTACTATTTAGAGAAGACAGCTAAACTTGAAACTGGAAACTTGAAGCTTGAAAAAGCTGTTCTAATCTCCAATCCCCAATCGGCAATCAGCAACCCCAAGGCGGCTCGCGCCGCGCGGGCGAAGGAGCGGGAGGCGCAAAAACACCTGCGCAAGCTGGAAACCGAAATGGAAAAACTGCAGGCAGAACAAGAGGCGCTGAACGTGCAGATGGCCTCCGGCGATTCCGACCTCGACTATGCCGAACTCGGCATTCAACTTTCGCAGATCACCAAAAAACTAAACGCGGCGGAAGCACACTGGCTCGAAGAAGCCGACCGGCTCGCCTGACCGGCCTATTTCGTGTGGTCGAAAATTTGTTTTGCACACTCCGCTTTATCGAGTGATCCCCAGTTTTCCAAACCCTGGAAGTCTATCCATGTGAAGGTGCCAGTTTCGGCGCCGAGGGAGGCAGGGGTGTTGAGCACAATGCCGTCTAGATTCTTTTTCTCGAGCTTCTCTTTGGCTTTTGCCTCGCCGTCGTGCGTTTGTAGCGCGAAGCCGATTGCGATTTGGTTGTCTCGCTTGTTGACGCACAGTGTGGCGGCGATGTCGGGGGTGGGGCGTAGCTCGACCGTCAGATTTGTTCCAAGCTTTGGAACTTTTTCGTCCGATTTTTCCAAGGGTTGGAAATCGGCGACCGCGGCGGCGAAGATGATGATGTCCGCGGCGGCGAATTTGGCCTGCGCGGCGGCTAGCATCTCCTCTGCTGAGGTGACGTTTAGAATTTCTAAATTGGGTAGGGCGTGCTCGCCGAGCACGCCGTTCGGACCGCTCGGCGAGCGGTCCCTACCTGGTAAATTTTCCGGCGGAACCGGGCCGGAAATAAAGTCGACTTCCAATCCTTGAAAAATCGCTTCTTCGGCGAGCGCTTTGCCCATTTTACCGGAGCTGGCGTTACCGATGAAACGGACCGGATCGAAATATTCGTGCGTCGGTCCGGATAGAATCAAAACAGTCTTCATAGTCTTACTCTTAATCCTAATCTTAATCTTAATCAGGCTCGGCGGATTAAGAGTAAGAGTACGATTATGATTAGGAGGTTAGGTGTCGATTAATCGCTTCGAGAATTGCGGCGGGCTCTGTCATGCGGCCTGCGCCGGTGGTGCCGCAGGCCATCAGACCCTCTTCGGGGCCGATGCGCTGCCATCCGCGTTTTTCCAGAGTCTGGACGTTTTCCTGTACGACCGGGTTGTCCCACATTTGCGAGTTCATGGCCGGGCAGAAAAGTTTCGGGCAGTCAGCGGGCAGCGAGAGTGCGCTGGCGGAAACAATGTCGTCGCCAAAGCCGTATGCAAATTTGCCGATGATGTCCGCAGTGGCGGGCAGAACGACAAACAGGTCGGCTTCGGTGGCGGGGTAGAGGTGGGGGTAGAGCTGGTCCTTATCTATCGGATTTGCGGGGAACAGCTCGGTGCGTACCTCTTTTTGCGACAACGCCGCAAAAGTGAGCGGCGTGACGAACTGGCAGGCGGCAGGCGTCATTGCCACCTGCACGTCGTGCCCGGTCTGTTTCAGCGCGCTGACGACGCTTGCGGCTTTATAGGCCGCAATGCCGCCGGTGATTCCTAGGAGGATTCTTTTCATGAAAGTTGAAATGTGAAACTTGAAACTGGAAATTTTCAGGTTTCCAATTTCAAGTTTCCACTTTCTCTCTAGACGTCCATCACTTCCGCCTCTTTGGCGGAGAGTATGTCATCTATTTTTTTGATATGGGTATTGGTCAGCTTCTGGGTTTCTTCGAGACCTTCATCACGGTCGTCTTCGGTGATGGTGCTGTCTTTCTGAAGCGATTTGAGTTGGTCGTTGGCTTCGCGGCGGACGTTGCGTACGGCGACGCGCTGCTCTTCGGTGGTTCGGCCAGCGACTTTGACGAGGTCTTTGCGGCGCTCTTCACTGAGTTCCGGAATCGGCACGCGGATGAGGCGGCCGTCGTTCATCGGGGTGATGCCGATGTTGGCGGCGGTGATTGCTTTTTCGATAGTCGCCAGCGAGGAGGGGTCGAACGGGCTGATGACGATCAGGCGCGGTTCCGGTGTAGAGATATTGGAGATGTCGCGCAGGCGGCTGGCGCTGCCGTAGTAATCGACGGTGATGTTTTCCACTAGGCTCGGGCTGGCTTTGCCGGTGCGTAGTCCGCTCAACTCATGCTGAAGGAATTCAACGCATTTATCCATTTTATCTTCGGCGGCCAATAAGACTTCAGTACTTGATTCCATAATGATCTCCTTCGTCGATTTAAACTCTAAATTTCAAATTCGAAACAATTTCAAATTGTTAAAATTTTTAATTTCTAAAATCGGAATTTATTTTGGGCTTGGGTTTTTCGTGCTTCGAATTTTCAGCCACGTCGGTGGCTGACCTTGGTTCCTGCGTTTTCACCGCGGAAGACCCGGAGGATTTCGCCCTCCTCAAAAAAGTTAAACACGACAATCGGGATGTCGTTTTCCATACAAAGCGAGAAGGCCGCCGCGTCCATGATTTTGAGCTGTTTGCTCAATGCTTCGCTGTAAGTGATTTTGTCGAAGCGCGTAGCGGTCGGGTCTTTGACCGGGTCGGCGGTGTAGATGCCGTCGACTTTGGTGGCCTTCATGAGCACATCGGCGTTGATTTCCGAGGCGCGCAGCGCGGCGGCGCTGTCGGTGGTGAAGTAGGGGTTGCCGGTTCCGGCACCGAAAATGACGACCCGGCCTTTTTCGAGGTGGCGCATGGCTTTGCGGCGGATGAAGGGTTCGGCGACGGCCGGCATGCTGACGGCGGTCATGACGCGGGTCTGGATGCCGGCGTTTTCCAGACCGGACTGCAGGGCGAGCGCATTGATGCAGGTGGCGAGCATGCCCATGGAGTCGCCGGTGGTGCGGTCGGTGCCGCCTTTTTCGCCAGCCAAGCCGCGGAAGATGTTGCCGCCGCCGACCACTACGGCGATTTCGGCGCCTTCTGCAATCAGGGCTTTAAATTGCCGTGCGATGGTGGCGATAACCTCGGGGTCTATACTCAGTCCCTTTTTTTTGTTTTGCAGGGCTTCGCCGCTGAGCTTGAGCAAAATGCGTTTGTATTTCATAAATTTCCTCTTGAATGCTTCGGTGACCATAAAAAATCGCGGGCGCAGTGTAAATTTCCAAACCTAAAAACATTGGAATGTTGGAATATGGGAATAATGGATCGTTGGGGAGGTCTGTTTTCGAGACAACAAGTTTCCAGCATTCCGCTGTTCCATTATTCCAACCTACTTTCGGATGCGGGTGATCAGATCGATGGCGGGCTGATAGTCCGGTTTCTGGGAGAGTACCGTTTCGAGGTCGCGCAGCGCTTGTGGAGTGTTGCCGAGGTGATAGTGATTCACCAGTGCCAGATTGTAGCGCGCATCCACATAAGCCGGGTTCAGCTGAACTGCTCTGGCGAACGCTTCGCCCGCCAGTTTCATTTGGCCGTTGGAGTAGAGGGCGAGTCCGAGGTTGTAGAATGCCCGCTCATAGGTGTCGTCCGCCTCGATGGTTCGGATGTATTCCTTGATGGCATCGGCGGTTTTCCCTGCTCGGTGCACGGTGACTGCCTGCTGGAATGCCAGTTCCGCTGCTTTGCGGTTGCGGACTTTCGGCGGGGTATAGGAAAGAGTCGGGGCTTGAACCGGTTCGCTCAGCGCTTGCAGCTGGACACGGGCGAAGGCGGAGAAGGCATCGACGCCGGAGGAGTTGTCGAGATAGCGCGTGAACCACGCTTTGGCTTCACGCGGGTTTTTCAGATTGTAACGGTAGATTGCGGCCAAATTGAACAGTGCCGGCGCGTAGTCGGGGCGGGCTTTGGCAATTCCCTGCAGGCGCTTCAGCGCGACGGAGGCTCCTTTCGTGTGCAGTTCGGTTAGCGCCAGCGCGGTTTGCAGCTGGGGGTCGTTGGGGTTGCGAGAGAGGGCGTTGCCTAGATTGCGGGCGGCATCGTCCCATTTTTGGTTCTGCACATAGGCGATTCCGGCGTAGGCCAGCGGGCGCGGGTCGTCGGGCTGCAGCAAGGCCGCCTCGCGGAAGGCACGCTCCGCTCCGGTGAAATCTTTTTTTGCGCTTAGTGCTACGCCCAGATTGCAGAGCACCGGGTATTGGTCCGCATTAATCCGTATGCTTTCTGTAAAGGCCTCCACGGAGCTGTCCATTTCACCCATTTCCCAGAGTAGCAGGCCGAGGCGGTTATAGGCATCGGCGTTTTCGCTGCTGCCAGTGCGGCGGCGGATCGATTTTTCTAGTAGTGCACGCGCTCGGACGTGGTTGCCTGCTTCCCATTGATCGAGCGCGTCATAATAAAGCTTTTCGCCCGGTTTGTGACCGCAACCTAAAAATAGAACGCTCACCAGTAGAGCGGGGAGAAACCAATTTAGCCAGCTACGCTTCATGCGGTCTCCTTCAGCCAGACCCGGCGGGAGCGCGGACCATCAAATTCACAGAAATAGAGGCTTTGCCAAGTGCCGAGACGGAGGCGTCCGCTTTCTACAATCACCTGCGCGGAAGAGCCCATCATGCTTGCTTTGACATGCGCGGCGGTGTTGCCCTCCATGTGGCGGTAGCCGTTGGTCCACGGAACCATGTCGTCGAACACCGTCTCCAAATCGGCCGTCACATCGGGGTCGGCGTTTTCATTAATCGTCACGCCCGCGGTGGTGTGGGGCACAAAAACGGTGATGACTCCGTCGCAGAGATTTTTCTCCTGTGCGAACTGCTGAACGGCATCGGTGATGTCGATGAATTCAGTTCGAGAATTTGTCTGGACGGTGATTTCGTTCATGCTTAGGCTAACTCTAATCATCCATTGAAACGAAACCAGTTTAAATTAAACAAAACCGAGGAAAACCTGATGACGACACTTTATCCGTTCCGCTTTAACCCCGTTTACAAAGATTATCTGTGGGGAGGCAGCCGCATCCCGAAGGTGTTCAACCGCGACATGCCTGACGGCATCTATGCCGAATCGTGGGAGATTTCCACCCATCCTGACGGCTCGACGACCATCGCCAACGGCCCGCTGGCCGGCCAGACGCTTTCCGACCTGCTACCTGAGCATAAAACCGAGCTGCTCGGAACCCATGTGAAGGGCGATGACTTTCCGCTGCTGATCAAACTAATCGACGCTCGCGACAAACTCAGCGTGCAGGTGCATCCCAACGACGGTAATGCCGCCGCAGTTGACGGCGACCCCAAAACCGAAATGTGGTACTTTCTCGAAGGCGACGCCGGCGCGCAAATCTATTGCGGACTCAAACCCGGCATCGGCAAAGAAGAGTTCCAGCAGGCCATGGAGACCAAAACGTGCGGCGACATCCTGCAGTCCATTCCCGCTGTCAACGGCGAAGCCGTCTTTGTGCCCGGCGGGCGTGTCCATGCCATCGGAACCGGTTGCCTGATTCTTGAAATTCAGCAGAACTCCAACACCACTTATCGCCTCTACGACTGGGATCGCACCGATGCCGAAGGCAACTCCCGCGATCTGCACATCGACAAAGCCCTGCAGGTGATCGACTGGGAAAACAACGGCGACCCCCACTGCGAAGTGAACGGAACCACCATTGAAAGCTGCGAATACTTCCAACTCGACCGCTATGAACTCACCGAAGAAACCGCGTTTCCAAACCTTGGAAAATCCTTCCAGGCTCTCTTTGTTGCGGAAGGCGAGGGCGTTATCCGCTGGACGAACGGCGAAGAGAAACTCTCCATAGGACAGTCCTGGCTGGTTCCCGCGGGGCTCGGCGACTTCGAACTCATCCCTGAAGGCGGCGCGCTCATCGTCCTGCGCACCACCATTCCCTGATTTTTCCAATCTTTGGCGACTAACCGCAAAGGCGCTGAGTGGCGCAAAGACTCGTGGGGGATTTGCTTCGCGAAACTTTGTAGACTCGGCGGCTTGAACCATTCTTATGATAGGCACAACATAATCGCGGTTATGTTAAGTGGCTTATTATATTGCGAAGTGCAACATTTCTCCCGTTTTTAGAGAGACTGCCCCAAAATACGCAATATAACGCTTTTATCAGATGTACAGTTCTCTAATCAGAATAAGGTTCAGCAGGCGTGTTTTTGTAGGACGATCTTCTCTGTATTCAGAGAGCTTGTGTCCCACGCATGGACACGAGCACACACGCTCCCGAATACTGGAAGCGCGTCCTTCTATGGAGTCTGTCTACCACAAATCGTTAAAACACCTTCTTTCATCTCTTCGAAAAAGACTGTCCGATTGATTTGAAAGTGCGTTCATTTCGACTGAATGAACAACCTTCTATCCGTGCGGGATTTGATCCCTGTCACCTAATGCTGCATTCGCTTTTTCAAGCTCAGTCAACCGGCTTGGTAAGAAAACCCATCTGCAAAAACGGTCATTAACCCAGGACGCGCCCGGTCCCTTGCCAGCCTTAAATTTTCAGTTTGGCTTAGATTTAATTAGTTGATTATGGCTCCCTCTGGGACGATCCCAAATTCAACATATTTCCAAAGAGCGACCAGCAGCTCTCTCGCCAGAGCGACGATCCCGACCCGGCGCATTCGTTTGGATCCGTGCGCAAAGCGCTTGTTAAACCACTTCGTCAGCTCACTGTCCGGCTGAAACCGAACCCACGACCCCGCCAGCTCGATCATAACACTACGCACTCGCGGACTACCGGCTTTGCTGATCCCTTGCTCTCGACAAGAGTTTCCGCTGTCGTAAGGGGTCGGGGTCAACCCCGCCAATGAGCCCACTTCCCGACGATTTTTAAACTCCCGCCACCCAAAAAACTCTTTAGCCAGCACCCATGCGGATACTTCACCAACACCTTTTAGACGTATCAGGTCTGCCGTCTGATGGTCCGCATTGGTTTGAGATTTTTTGATCCGTTCAATCTTCTGTTTTTCCAGCGTTTTAATCTGCTCATTGATCTGCCCCATTCGAAGACATTCTCTGTGAAGTTCCGCTAGCAAAGCTTCGGGAAGCGGTTTTTGATTCCAGCGGGTCATCCCGTCGAGTTTTCGATCCAGTGTGCTTAAGTTACCCGTCACCCTGATCCCGTGCAAAATCAGTAGCGATTTAATTCGGCAAAGATGAGCTGCACGTTCTTTTTCAGCCGCGACATTTCCCGGTGAAGCCGGAGCTCATCTTCCTGTTCTTCACTGGGCACATGCACAACGGCCCAAACATATCGAGCTCCGTCTTCGTAGCGCTGAAGTAACCGAACCAAACTCTGCGCATCCAGCCGATCCGTTTTGGCCCTTCGTTTACGGCGGTTCACTTCAATACTGGCCGGATCGACCACCAGACAGTCGAATCCCTTACTCGTAAGCCAGTGATAAATCCAGAACCCGTCTCGTCCCGCTTCGTAACAACAAACCACCGGAGCATCTTCCGCGAGGGCGAGTTTCTCTTTGGCTCGATCAACCTCTTCGAGAAAGAGAGTCCGGTTCCGGGCTTCGATCACCTTCTGACGCACCTTTTCTCCGGCTGAAAAGGCGATCCGCCACTTGCTATTGCTAAGCTCCATTGCAACGAGTAGTTTTCCTTCGCTATGTGAGTTGTCCTTCATGTTGCCTCCTTTTGAGTTAATGGTTCAAAGGATTCTAACGGGTGTGGCAACTCACATAGCATCTACAAGTTTGCCAATGACGTTATGTTGCAAAGTTCGTTCCAAATATTGAGATTCATTCAGGAAACGCACATGTCGCAACATAACGAACTACGCAACATAACCATTCCCGCTGGTCATTATTTTGCTTGCAGTAAAACCATCTATCACTTCGCTTTAGGGGGAAAACAAAAGGCCGATTTTCCAAAGGTTGGAAAAACCGGCCTGAAAAGTTCCAGAGTCTGGAACCTAGATATTCACCAACATGCGTCCGCAATAGTTGCAGCCGACGAGTTTGGCGGGATTGATGGCGTCGTTGACGACCTGCGGCGGAAGTTTCATGTTGCAACCGCGACAGTGGCTGTTTTCGACACGCACAACAGCGAAGTCGCCTTTGTTGGCGAAAATACGCTCGTAGCGGATCAACAACGCAGGAGCAATCTCGCCAGCCATTTTGGCGCGGCGTTCAATTAGTGCGTTAAGATCTCCCTGAACCTCTTCGAGGCGTTCTACGAGCATCTCCTGCTCATCGCGGATGCCCTCTTCTTCTTCTTTGAGATCGGCTTCGCGCGATTCAATCGATTTTTTGGAAGCTTCGAGCTGTTCCATCAATTCGAGCTCGCGGTCTTCGAAGTCAGAAATTCCTTTTTCCTCGTTGGCGACCTCGATGAGCAGTGCGCGGTACTGCTCGTTGGTTTTGGCCTCCATCTGCTGGTTTTTATACCGGTCAATTTTTTCTTTATGGGATTCCACTTCGACTTCGAGCTGTTTGAGGTCGGATTGAACCTTCATTTGGGCTTCACGGGCGGCGGCCAATTTTATTTTGGCCTGTTCGAGTTGGGTTTCCACCTCGGCTTTGCGGGTGGGGATGTCGCGTATTTCACGCTGCATTTTAGCAATTTTGCGGTCTTTTTCCTGTAGAACAAGCAGGGCTTCAAGCGGGTGTGCCATAATTCAGATTCCTTGTGGTTGCAGAACAAAAATAAGCGGGAAGAATACGCCTTGATCGCAAACGCGACAATCGAAAAGTGAAGAGAAAAGCCGACCACACCTGCCCCGAAAACTGTTCATCAAATACCATTTTACGGTTTCTTTTCCATTGTGTCTTCTAATTTATTCGGCGGCGTTTCCTGGCTCGAGCTCAGTGCTTTGCGCAAGGCATCCATGTCTTTACTGAGAGCATCGCGCAACAGATCGTAGTAGCGATCGGTTGCAAGGAAAAGGTGCGCAATTCGCCCGCCGATCAAATCGACTTTGCTCTCATCACGATCCGGCAGCAAGAGCTGACGCCCAGTCGTAAAGTTGGCCAGCGTCATGGTGTCACCGGTTCCGTTCAGATCAATGGACTCACGCAGAACAATAGCCTGTTTGACCCGCTGCATATCGCGCTCGTTGTGCAGCAGGATGGTTCCGCGTTCACGACCCTGCTCATCGGGCTGGTTAAGATCCCACAGCAACCGGTCAAATTCTTCGTTGGTGCCGCATTGCACCACATGAATATCCGGCACCTCCTCAAACATGATTTCTCCAGCATCGAACTCTTTTTTGCGGTTGGTGTAGGTGAACGCGACGGCATGACCCTCCAGTGCTTTCCAGATATCGTCGGGACACCGTTCGCCACGATGAACTTCCGCCCAAACCCGTTCGGCTTCTCCTTTTAGGAATTTATTCAGGAATACCACATCAAAACCAGTGGATTGATCAGGCGTCTTCTTGAAAAAGATCAAGTGATCTGCATTCACCTTTTCGTCAAGCCCGATACGCCGGATGACGGAATAGATCTGGCGATAGACGAGCACCTGCTCGCCGGGAATTCTTCCGCCGACAAAACGGTTATAGGGATAGGTTTCGGCAAGCGTAATATCTTTCGCAGCAACCCTATCCGCCTGTTTCTGAAGTCGTTGCAGTTCTTCATTGGTCGACAGGAAGTCAAGATCGTAAACATCTTCCTCACGAATGCGGTAGGCATCGCGGAAGAGACGGTTCCCAATTGAATCAAACTTGTCCTCATCCTGCGGCAGGTTGCGACCAACGATCTGCTGATCTGCCTGCATCCCTTTCGGCTCCGGCAAAACAAACGGAGTGATTACGATGATGACTTCACGTTTCGTTTGCGTGACCGATTCCGAACGGAACAGTTTACCCAAAACAGGAATGGCACCCAACAACGGAACGCGGTCGCGGACGCTGTTGTCATCTTTAGCAATCAGGCCACCGATGATGAAGGGCGTGTTGTTGGCAATCCGGGCATAAGTTTTCACTTCACGTGAAGAAATGGTGGGACTGCTGGCAATCACCGTACCTGCAACGTTTTTAACAACAACCTCTCCATCGGGAACCACAGCAGAAACGAGCGCATTGACCTGCAAGCTGACCTCTTCGCCGCCTTCATCAATCCGCGGGCGGATCGATAGTTGAATGCCGACTTTCTTGTCGGAAAAATCCACAGTCTGAATATTATACTGGTTCCCTGTATAACGTGATTTTGGAATCGGAATAAGCTCGGATACGTCAATATACGCCATACGGTTATTGAGTGTCAGCACACTCGGACGGGAAATCACTTCGGCTTCTCCCTCGCGAATCAAAGCCTCCAATTTGACCTTAAATCGATTGAAAACATCTGAAGCACCCAAGCTCAGTTGATTATCTCCATCCTCAATCAGCTCCGCGACATTTCCCAACATCAAACTATCCAGATGCCCTACAGTACTATCAGTATTAAGCGTCCACTCTACTCCGAGCCGATCGAGAGAGGTTTCGGAGATTTCCATCACCATAGCTTCGAGCATGATCTGGCGGGAGGGGATATCAATATCACGCCGGACCACATTCAGTACCCGGCTGAACTGTTCTGGCTGATCGACATCGTAGAACACCAGCAAATCACCAATCGGGTCGGAGTCGGTGGGTTTAAATGTGGTTCCGATTTTGGGGAGGATCTCGTGCTCTTTGGTGGACGATTGCAACACAACTGTTGGCAGATTTTTTTCATTGACCGGCTTACCGGCCTGCCCGATTTCAAACCCATAGAGCTGGAGCATTTGAATGCAACGATCCGGTGCCGTATAGCTGAGCCGGATACGGCGACTGACCATTTCCCCGCCTTGGGCGTTTTGAGGCAATGCCCCCAGTGCAAGACAGCCGGCCAACAATGCGGCGGCGACGGTTTTCCCCATTGCTTTTCCATGCGGTTCCGCAGGCGGCTTGCGCAAATGTTTAAATGAAGCGACCTGCCCATCATCGAGAACCAGTTCGCAGTCGGCGTGCTCCAGCAGTTTTGAATTGTGCGTTATCATCAGGGTTGTCCGTCCTTTCATCAATTCGAGAATCGTGGGGATCACATACGATTCAAGCGAAGGATCCAGCGAGGCAGTCGCCTCGTCCAGAATCAAAATCTCAGGGTTTTTAATCATGGCACGCGTCAGGGTAATCAGCTGTTTCTGACCGCGGGAGAGCGTAATACCATTTTCCCCGATAATGCTGTCATATCCGCGCGGCAACTGCTGAATGAAGTGGTCGGCACCGGTCTGTTTACAAACCTCGATGATCTGCCTGGGCGGCGCTCCGGGCCGGGCATAACGAAGATTTTCCAGCACCGTAGTGTTAAACAAAAAGCATTCCTGGAAAACCACACCAATCGATTCGCGCAAATACGCGAGATCAATCGTGCGGGTGTCGTGACCGTCAATCCGAATGGCTCCATGCTCGGGAGCAATCAGCAGCGGTAGCATGCTGACCACCGTGGTTTTTCCCGCCCCCGACGGACCGGTGATGGCGCAAACCGTTCCATTTTTCACGAAAAATGATATTTTTTTAATGACATCGGCCCCGCCTTCAGCGGACGGTTCAAACGAAAACGAGACGTCCTCGAATTCGATATCCCCCCGCAACGTCGGCTTGGCCGTCGGCTTATTTCCTGACGACGAGGCATCGCCGAGCATTTCAAAGGCGCTTTCTAGGCTGGCGTGTGCCCCGGCAAGCTTTCCGCCGCTGCTCATGAGTTCAATCACGGTCGGATACAGCAGCCGGATGTACCAGAAGAAGGCAATGAAATCACCGGCGGGCATGGCCACGGCCTCCGGCTTGCCGATCACCTGAGAGGCCCCGAACCCAATCAGCGCGAGCATGCCCGCCCCGACCAGAACATCCGCACAGACTTTTTGCAGCGCCACATACCGCAGGCTTTCAATCTGGCTGTGACGCGACGATGCGATCGCTTCCTGAAAGGCGAGACTCTCGCGTTCTTCCCCGCGGAATCCTTTCACCACCTCAACGCCGACCAGGCTTTCGACAATGTTTCCGGCTGCAAAATCGATCGACTCGCGGGAACGACGACTGGCCTTTTTAATCCGCGCACCGAAATAGCGATAGGTCAGCACATGCAATGGCAGCACAAAGGTGGAGGCCAGCGCCAACTGCCAGTTCAGCACATAAATCATCACCATCAGCCCGGTAAACAGCAGCGCGGCCTGAAGACATTTCGGCAGAACGCCCTGAATAAACTCCTGAATCTTCAGAGAGTCGTTCATCACTTTACTGGAAAGCTTGCCGGGATTCTGCTTACGCGTAAACAGCAGGCTCTTTTGCTGAAGCTGCTCAAACAACTGGGTTCGCAGATTGAAGCAGACTTCTTCTCCGACTCGGACCGCCGCGCATTTGCTGTGGTAGAATAGTAGGTTGCGCAACAAAAAAAGAAGAGCCATGCCTCCCAGAATCATCCACAACAACGGCCAGTTGCGCTCCGGAAAAACCCGACTAAAGACCGTCCCCACCAGCATCGGGGTTGTCATATTAACCCCGGTCAGTAAAATTAGAGAAAAAATGGCTCCAGCAACCGACAACCACATGGGTTTAAGCAGTTTCAGAAACTGTCGGCTGGGTGACTCCATCATCACGGGCTAAACCCCCTCTGTAGTTGACAACATATATTAGTTTTTTTAAATTTATCTAATTTCAACACATTACTGCTGAAACAACGCCAACTTAACTTCCGGGATGAACGAGAGGTTGCCCTTCTTTACAGAACGGGCACTCAGCCGGCTCCCAAGTGACCGGCTCCATTTCGAGCAGACTCACCAGCGGAGCGTCAAACTTCGCTTTACCACCGCTACGATTAACCAGTACGCCGATGGCCTGCACGACGCCGCCATGCGCGTTGACGATATCTACCGTCTCCTGCACCCGCCCGCCGCGGGTGATCACATCTTCGGCCACCAAGAAACGTTCGCCTTTGTTGATTTTAAAGCGGCGCATCAGTAGGTCGCCATTGGCGTCCTTCTCAACAAAAACAAAGCGAACCCCGAGCGCGCGACCCACTTCGTGACCGACGGTAATTCCACCGATTGCCGGGGCGATGACCGTGTCGATTTCCAGCTCACCCAAGGTGGCCTTTATTTTTTCAACGAGCGCGTCACAAACCTCGCCGGCGATGCGGGGGTATTGCAGCAGAAGTGCGCACTGGAAAAACTGGTTGGAGTGCAATCCGGAGCGGAGTTCAAAATGCCCGTTCAGTAGCGCACGGGTTTCTTTAAATTTTTTAAGTAATTTCGTATCGTTCATCTATGTTCCTGTGCATTCATCTTGCGGGTTCAGTCTAGCCCACAAGCTCCGTGAGCGTATTGTAAAAATCCGATGTGTTGAGAGGTTCCTCGTGTTTATTCATCCAGATGTAGCGACCTTCAGGTTGCTACATTTTCAAAGGATAAACGGTAATCTTGTCCGCCGCCAAACTCAAGAATACGTTGAACATGTTTTCCCAGAATATCGGCTTCGAGGTTCACTTTTGTGCCGATTTTATATTCCGACATATCCGTTTCCTCTATTGTATGTGGGATAATATGGACCACAAACCCGTCATCCAGTAGCTCAGCAACTGTCAGAGAAATACCGTCAATGGCAATCGATCCCTTGTAAACCATCAGCATCATCATTTCACGGCAACATTCGAAGGTGAATTTCCAATCGCGGTCGACCTGCTCAATATTTTTCACCCGGCCGGTGCCGTCCACATGACCAGTCACAATGTGTCCGCCGAGCATATCGCCGAGCGCAAGCGCCCGTTCCAGATTCACCAACGACCCGGAAACTTTTTTGCCCAGATTGGTTTTATCAAACGTTTCGGCGAGCACATCAAAACAAAAGCTTCCGCCCTCGATAGCGGTGACGGTCAGACAAGCGCCGTTGACGGCGATGCTGTCACCGAGCTGAATCGGCTGCTCCCACGCGCGCTCCGGCGTCACTTTAATCCGCCCGGCCTCTCCCTGCATCTCAATCGACTCAATTCGTCCTGTACGAACAATCCCAGTAAACATATCTATTTCTCCTTGATGGGCACGGCCCGCAATAAAAGATCTTCCCCGCATGTTTCCAAGGTTTGGAAACGTAGACGCGGCATATCAGACAAAGCCCACCCTTTTTTTCCAACCATTGGAAAACCGGTTCCGCCCAGCAGGGACGGAGCCATGAAAATTACAAACTCATCGACCAGTCCGGCGCGGATGAGCGACCCGGCCAGCTCGCCGCCGCCTTCGCACAGCACGTGCATGATGTCGCGCTTTGCCAGATCCCTCAAAACCGATTTGATGAAACCTCCAGAGGTCTTTGCTGAAATAGAAACCATCGCTGCCCTGGAGTATTGGAGTGTTGGAGTATTGGAGTTGGAAAAAACCAGAGTTCGATCCGCGGCCTCATCGGTGAGCACTTTTGATTTTTTCGGAAGTTCGGAGCCAACAACCACCCGCCACGGTGCGCGGCCCTTTGCCGGGCGCGGCAACAGCGACGGGTTATCTTTTCGTACGGTTCCCGCGCCGACCATTATCGCATCGGCCGCGCGGCGCATTTCCTGCACTTTCTTGCGGGCCTGCGGACCGGTAATCCACTGTGATTTTCCGGAGCCATCCGCAATCCGTCCGTCGAGGGTAATGCCCAACTTGAGCGTCACAGTTGGCAGTCCGGTCAGCATCCGCTTGGCGAACGGCGCAATCAGCGCCTCGGCTTCTTTGCGACAGACACCCAATGTTACCTCAACGCCTGCGCGACGCAGCTTGCGGAGCCCCTTCCCCGCATGAGCAGGATTCGGATCAGTGCAACCAACGACTACATGCCGGATTCCGCGCTCGAGAATCAAATCGGTACAGGCCGGGGTTCTGCCCTGTGTGGAGCACGGCTCGAGCGTCACATAGAGAATTGCCGATTGAAGATTGCCGATTGCCGATTTCAGGCAGTTGACTTCGGCATGAGCTTTCCCGGCTTTTTTATGAAAACCTTCGGAAATGATTTCTCCGTCTAGAACCAACACGGCCCCAACCGGCGGATTGGGCCGGGTCATTCCCTCGGCGCGCCGGGCAAGCAAAAGTGCGCGCTGCATAAATGGAGTGTGCTTATCCATTGTCGGGCCGGTTGCCGCGTGCCGGGCGGTCAAGTTCCTTTTGAATTCGGTCGAGCACACCGTTTACAAAACGGGCAGATTTCTGACCGCTGTAGGCTTTGGCAATCTCGATGGCCTCATTGATGGAAACCACCGGCGGCACATCGTCGCGGAAAAGCATTTCGTAGACCCCCACGCGCAAGACAATTCGATCCAACACACCGAGGCGATCCACATCCCAGTTGTCGGTATAGCGCTTAATCGTGCGGTCGATTTTCGTTTGCTGCTCAATCACACCGCGAATCACCTCGTTCGCGTAGTTGCGGTCGCGATCGAGCGGCGTTCTCTCTTCATCGTTCCAGAAATCGCCCAGAGCCTGATCCAGCTCCTCCGGGTTAAATTCGGTCTGGAACAAAAACTGCACCACCCATTCGCGCGCCTGACGGCGTCCGGTTACTTTTTTCATATTATATCTACCTTTGGACTACGGTGATGAAGCGAAGCGTATCACTGCTTTAACCGCTACCTGTTAATCTAAACTAACTCGATAAAAGCGGCGATACGGAAACCGTTCTATCGCCGCACTCCATATTATTTTTCAATTCGCTTCATTAAATTGGCGGTTTCGATGGCGGCCTCAGCGGCATACCAGCCGCGGCTCTCCTGAGAGCTCGAGCAACGCGCCACCGCCTGCTCCCATGTGCGCACGCCGACAATTTCGTTAATCACCGGAATATTGTATTTGCAGGAGATGTTGAGAAGGGTCTGCCCAGTTGTGTCGATGATCATCTGGGCATGCTGCGTTTCGCCCTCAACCACGACACCCAGCACAATCAGCGCGTCATAATCGCCGGAAGCGGCCAGACGGTTGGCAACCACGGGGATTTCGTATGCACCCGGCACATCAAATTTTCCAATGTTCGGAACTTTTGCACCATTTTTTTCCAAACATTGGAACGCGTCATTCGCCAGCTGACTGGTCAGCTCTTCATTAAAGCGGCTCACCACAATCGCAAAGCGCAATTCCGACGCATCCAGATTCTTCGCCTGTTCAAATCCTTTTCCCATGCTGCTTCTCCGTGCTGCTTAGCAGCGGCTGTTGTAGTCAGAATAATTTTGCTTAGAGAATATGACGCATTTTTTCGCGTTTAGTATTCAGGTAACGCTCGTTGTGCGGCGTGGCCTCAAAGGCGATGGAAACGCGTTCTTTAATTTCAATACCGTATTTATCGAGCCCTTCAATTTTGGCGGGATTATTGGTGA
>Ga0307990_1001426_pt1 | contig 20172 bp, 27 predicted proteins | sample EllFjometagen129_FD_203168 | JGI IMG/M metagenome (GOLD analysis project Ga0307990, IMG submission 203168) | Marine microbial communities from Ellis Fjord, Antarctic Ocean - #129 | ecosystem: Environmental > Aquatic > Marine > Unclassified | place: Southern Ocean | collected 2014-10-08
TAACTTTGTCCATAGTGTTTTCCTTTGTCCCGGAGTACCGGATTCACACCATGTGAATCTTCGCTCCAGGACAGGGAATTTTACACTAAAACCGAGACCTCTGCCGCGAAGCGGCTTAGTTCAACAAGGCAGGTTCACCATACCCACTGGGGCGCTTCGCTAACCCCAGCGGTCTGGTGACCTCAGCGTTGGACGAATGAAATGATGATCACAAAGGCAAATCTAATTCTGGTGTTCGCTGCTTGCTTGGTCTCCGGTTGCTCCGCAGACAGAGAACCTTCGGCGAAAGGCAATGCGTCATACAGTGCCGCACCCATCGTTGATACCAGCGAAGCCATCTCCGTCCGTCTTACAGCCAACAAGCACAAGTTCAAGGCTGGTGAGGATATTCTTATTCACGGCTCAATCACGAACGGAACGGCGCTCGTCACCTCTATTCAGTCGAAACTACCATTCGGCACTGCAAGCATGACCGTAACTGTTCCGGGCGGCGGCCAGTACGTCTACACCCCCTATGCTCTCAAGCTGCTCCCCCAGATTGACGCATCGTTCTACTCAGATGTCCAACATGGTGAAACCATCACGCTGTTTGAACTCATGGTCAGAGCAGGCCAGATTCATCATGGGCAGGACTATTGGCAATGCACGGCATCCAACGAAACGCTGCCTCTGCCCTTCAAGTCCAAGGGCAAATACACTATCCGACTGGACTATCTTGATCCAATCCCAAAGAAAGAGGGTGCGTTCAAGGGCGGCAGATCTGCAGAGCTAACAATAGAAATGAGAGATTAGGTGGGCGTCCAACAAAGAAATCCAGCATATTGTCGCGGGCGCGCCAAATGCTGAGGAATAACGTTAAAAATAAAAAAGATGATTTACCACAGAGCACACTGAGGCACGGAGAAGAGAAAGCAATGAAATTGCAACTTCGTGAATAACAAAAGAAAAACAGATTTTAACAAAAAGATGGAGTTTATCGTCGTACCGCCGAAAACTCATCTGCGGAGGATGAGTATGGCCAAATTACTGATCATGGTTGGATTGCTGGCTGCGCTGACAGGCTGTTCAACATCAAAACCAGCAGCCTCAGTGCGGAGGTTCCCAAATCCGGCGGAGTTGAAATCATTTCGCTACTCTCTGCCTGAGTCAGAACTTCTATCGATCGTAGATCGTATGCTAAGAACTGCCCAGTCAGTGCCGGACATGGGGCAAGACATGAAGGTTCTGTACACAGACCGGGGAATGTCGCACGTCGATAGTCTGATCCCCTACAGAGCTCACCTCACCGAAGAACCCGAGGATCAGAACAACCACAACAAGTGGACTTTTGTTGACGGGCGTGTTCGTAAGATCGAGCAGGTTTGGAATGGAACTCGATGGCTTTGGCAAAGGATCTGGCACGATGAGACTTCTCTCCCAGTTTTGACGATCATGTATCGACAGGACGGCACACCTGGATCATACATGTGGGGGGAATACGAACGCGGGAAGATTGAGAGGGTTCTTCAGTTTCATCCGGGACCGAAGCTAGTCCATGTGCACGTGTTCGACTATTCTGACCTCGGCCTTGTTCGGAACAAGTATCATTTTTCGGGACTCACGGGGGATCTTCTCTATGCCCATTTCGATGTTCATGGGGTCAGGTATCAGTATACTGCAAAGACAGGAAAGATGAGCCAGTGGTCAGGGAGAGCAAATGAGCCGTGGTATGACCGCCAACCTTCGCTCGCCGAATATGGACTTGCACCCCTCTACCCGGAACCACGGCCGCAGAACAAGAGGATCGATGACGACTCTGAATAGCCGCGCCTTGCGCGTCCATTCAGAGCGCATCATCCTGAACGTTCGAATGCAAAAAACATGAAAACAATAAACCTAGATCAAAACGAACTTCATGATGCAACGTTGGTGTCGCTATCCTTCACCTGGGAGGAAGGAACATGCTTTGTGGTTTTCAAAACATGGGAACCCAAATCCTCCACCATTATGTTCAGCAATGTAACAGAGTTGGTGGTTCCTAAAACACATCCTTGGGGGGAATCCGTATCGGTGAACCATGTTCGGCTCATTGACGAAACATATGTAGAAATAGAAATGCAATCCGGTGATACAATCAAGGTGTATGCGGAATCTGCATCATTAATGAAATAGGATTCGAACAAGCGAAGTCAGCTTATTGGTCGCTCCGCTCCCAAACGCTGCTTCGAGACGTTGTGCAAATATAGACTTGCCTTTTCAATATAACATATGTACAGTGTAAGCATGAGTGATATATGTTTTGAGTGGGATGAAAGAAAAAACAAGACAAATGCTCGCAAGCATAAAGTCAGCTTCGATGAAGCTCAATCTGTTTTTCTTGATGAAAATGCAATTCGCTATTTTGATCCAGACCATTCACAGGATGAAGATCGGTTTTTGATGCTGGGCATGAGTTTTTCGCTACGTGTGCTGATTGTCTGTCATTGTTACCGAGAAAATGATTCTATCATCCGGATTATTTCAGCAAGAAAAGCTGACAAACAGGAACAATCTGATTATTGGAGATAATTATGAGAGAACATTACGATTTCAACAAGATGAAGGGACAAAAGAATCCATATGTCAAACAATTGAAGCAACCGGTAACTATGAGATTGGATAAATCCACAGTAACTTACTTTAAGGGTATGGCCCAGGATCTTGACATTCCTTATCAAAATCTTATCAATCTTTATCTTCGAGATTGCGCTGCACACAATAAGAAATTGCACCTCAAATGGGCACAATAACGAATAGGCACAACCAGACAGTACCCGAAGGGGCGCTTCGCTTATCCCCCTCCGGTCCTGTGACCTATTGGTTCTGCGAAAGGATACTGTTGAAATGAAGACCTACAGACAGAGAAATAGAAGAATCATAGGCGAGGATAAGCCATCTTGTCTTCTGATCACCAAAACAACGCGGATACGCCGCCGTCTCTCCAGCATGCTTTTGCCACTCGCGCTGGTCGCGGTCTTTGTCCTAAACAGTGGCTGTTCGTCTCTTCCCACAGAGAACTTGGGGAAACCGTTCACACTTATCGTCTTACCCGACACTCAAAACTATGCTGACGTTCGAGACAAGTGGACTCAGAAGAAGTGGGGAATTCCTGATCAGCGTTCATGCTTTTATGCGCAGACCCAATGGATCAAGGATAATAGCAAGAATCTCAATATCGTGATGGTTGCACATGTCGGAGACATTGTTCAGCATGACGATCCCGAAGAATGGAAGATTGCCGACAAGGCATTTAAGACGATTGATCATTCTGTTCCATATATCCTGAGCCTGGGAAATCATGATATGGGATGCGAACGGCCAGGCTCTGCCCATTCACGCGAGACGAAGCTAAACAATTACTTTCCCCCCTCGCGATTTGAAACGAATCGCCTGTATAGCTATGGCGGAAGCATGTCCAGTAATCGTTCTGATAATTATTACCTAACATTCAAGGGTGGCGCGATGGATTTCCTGATCCTGAGTTTGGAACTCAAGCCGCGAGATGAGGCCCTCAAGTGGGCAAACAAAGTTATTGCTTTGCACCCCAAACACCAATGCATCGTTGTGACACATGCTTACCTTATGAAAAACGGCACACGATACAAGAAGATCGGGTACGACATTACAGGAAATTCAGGCGAAGACATCTGGAGGAAGCTAACCAGCCAGCACGAGAATATTTTCATGGTTCTGTGCGGTCATACAGAACCTAACGCACGACTCACTAGTCGTGGCGTGAAGGGAAATGCAGTGCATCAACTCTTATCAGACTTTCAGTTTGAGAAAGGGGGACAGGGCTACCTTAGAATCATGCAATTCATACCAAAAGAGAACAGAATTGATGTATCGACATACTCTCCTGTCCTCAAGCACTATAGGACAGAAGCGCGAGAACAGTTCTCACTGGAGCTTGACGCTCGTACGATGAATCACAACAACCTTTAGACAACAATCAGATCGAAAGCAGATCGGGATAGCCCCCCCCTCATTACTGAGGGGAGCCCCCCACACCACCGTACATAGGGATCGCCTATACGGCGGTTCGGCTGATTAACAGGGATTATCCAAGGAGCACAAGGCCCCGTTTCTGAGTAAACAATTTTAAAGGCAGGGCGTAGTTCATGTGTTTATGCTTACTTGACCGCCAGTGACCTTTGCGTGTATTGCCAAGTTTGACAGCATCATCATGTTTTAACCCCAGCTTTTTCAAGTTGGTAACTTTTGTGCGTGGATATTTCCACTGACACCACAGGTAGGCTTTTAATCGCCTTACTATCCATGCATTGAGTTTACGTATGCGCTCGCCCCTGATGCCAAGTTTGAAATATCCTTTCCAGCCTACAATATACTGATTGAGTTCTTTGATGACCCGTTTCAGACTGCACCCACGGTTGAACCGTATGATTTGCCTGATCTTGTCCTCAAAACTCTTCACCGCTTTTGGATGAATGACTATACGGGTTTTGCCGTACATTTTCGCAACAAAGAACCCTAAGAATTTCGTTTCCCACGGTCGAGTGACTCCACTCTTCTGCTCATTCACTTTAAGCTTTAGTTTACCAGTTATGTAGCGACTGACGGATTTCAACACCCGTTCACCAGCTTCTGGGCTACGGACAAGGATTACCAGATCATCGGCGTACCGTACGAAGCGATGTCCCCGTTTTTCCAGTTCTTTGTCCAGCTCATCCAGCACAATATTGGATAACAACGATGAGAGCGGACCACCTTGCGGGGTGCCCTCTTTGTTGTATTCAACGATGTCATTGATCTGTGTTCCGCTGTTGAGAAAGGCGCGTATAAGTTTAAGAACCCGCTTGTCCTCCACCCGTTGTGCGATCCGGCTCATGAGCCGGTCGTGGTTCACACGGTCGAAGAATTTCGAGAGGTCAATGTTAACCACATGCGTGTAAACCTCCTCAACGTATTTACGAAACTGCTCAACTGCCTGCGCCTGAGATCGACCCGGACGATACCCGAAGGATGAATCCGAGAATGTATGATCCCATATTGCCTGCAGTATTTGCGTTACCGCCTGTTGCACGACTCTATCCAGAACTGTTGGTATACCCAGTAGGCGCACACCCGAACCATCCGCCTTTGGAATTTCTTTCCGGCGAACGGGATAGGGTTTGTACGTTTCACTGAGCATCGCACCTTTTACGGACTCTCCGCATCGGCACAGAAACCCCTTAAGCTGTCCGGTTTTCATACCGTCAACCCCAGGAGCTCCTCCATTCTTTAACACCCGCTTCCAGGCTCTATTCATGTTCACCCTCTCACAGATCGATTCCATGAGGCGGATTTCTCCTGTTGAACTTTTCGACAGGCTATCCGCTATGTACTCATCGTTGCTTTTGTCCCGCTTGACATTTGCCAGCGTTCCAAAATCAAACAGCATTTGCTTTGGGTTCATAAGAACTCCTTTCTATTATGTTCACATCACTTAACGGCTCTTTCGAATGCCGCCCACCGTTCAGGCCTTAAGCGGTTCCGCCGGAGCGGAATCTTTCCAACTGACTTCTCGCCTAATACGCCTTTCCGCCTTCGTGCTACGCACTACGGCGTGACATGCTGCTGACTTCCACCTAGCCGATAAAGCCCGTTGCCGGACTTACTCCACTACTGCTTCCTCTTTTGTGTCTCCGCTTATGAGGCGGACTCATGAACCGCTAGAAAAGGACATGTTCATGCCGAGATGTATTGTTAAACCGGTTGATTCTCTTTTCTCCGGTACTCTGTCGTAGTGGTGACATGGTGACTCTCCTCGAAGACCACGCCATAATCCCCGCTTGCGGGGCGACGGCGGGCGGGGTACTCCCGTGTTGCTTTATATGAGTAATCGTCAGATCTACGTGAAGCGACTATTGATAACTTAGGATTTACGATTGTGTTGCACCCTCGTCCCTGCATGTCACGCCATAGCTCGTAGAACGACGGCGGATGCCCTCCGCCTATATCTGCCGACGGGCGGTCAGTTCCGTTCCCGTCTACTCTGTTCGATCGACCCACATATTCACTACAGACTACGTTGCCGCTCTCCCGCAAGCGGGATCACTGCCGCACTTCGTGCAGCCCCTGCGCTGCGCTTGTCAACCCGCCATTACTGGACGAATCTCTGTCTTACGCTTCCCTAACCGTTATCAAGTCGGGGTCGGACTAACTCCTTGATTTGCACCAAATTTTCGTCTACCATAACCAAAGTTACGATTGACATAGATTTTAAATTTGGTACGCTCGCGGAGCGTACCGACAAACAACCGGGCCCGCCCGGCACACAACAAGATTCTGCATGGTACGTCGCTGACGCGCCGACCATGAGAATGAACGTTATCAAGAAGGAGAAAGATTATGAGAACGGCATTATTATCTTGCATGATGGCTCTGTTATTTGTGTCACCATTGTTTGCTGATGTTCCCGCTGTGTCTTATCACATCTTAAGGAAAGTAGATCTACAGAAGCTCATTTCAGACGATAAAGACATACCTGATCTCACTTCTGCAGAAGTTGAAACAATATCAATTGCTCACGGTCATTTTCAAGGCCAATGCAAGCTGTATTTCAAGAATAAGGACTACCAGTTTCGAATTGATGTCAAACCGATCGACAACTCCTCTCGTTTGAGTTTCAGCCTGAGCGTATATTCCGACAAGACCAAAGCGAGTGTGGGTGGTTCAGGAGCAATCGAACCGGGAAAAGAATTCTCCGCGAAACCTGACTGGAATAGCCCTTTGTCAGAGAATATGTATGTTGTTCTTTTCAGGAAAGTTAATCTAAAGAAGTAAAGATAGATAACAAAGCCTTGGAGAAGTATTTGGCACTACGCGCCAAACCTCTCAAGGCAATCGTTGAATATATTTGAAATTAGCAATTGCAATACAAGTGTCACTTAAGTATCATTATGTCATGAAAACTGAACTTGTCACTACTCTGAAAAGAAAGGCAACCAAGGTCCTTTCGGAACTACATAAATCCGGTGAGCCTGTCTTGATTACCGAACATGGAAAACCATCGGCTTATCTGGTTAATGTTGATTCGTATGAGTTCATGCAGAGCCGAATGCAGATTTTAGATGGAATAGCACGAGGAGAACGAGCAATTCTTGAAAAGCGAACATTTACACAGAGTGCAGCTAAACAAAAGATGAATAAATGGTTGAATTAGTTTGGACAGAACCTGCTTTAATGGATTTGGATGAAGTTGCAGAATATATTGCACTTGATAACCCGTTAGCTGCATCAAACTACGTCAAGAAGGTATTTAAACATGTTGATCGTTTGAGTGTTTACCCAAACTCTGGAAAGCGTCCATCTGAACTGCCTGAATCTCCATACAGAGAGGTTATTGTTCCACCATGTCGGATTTTTTACCGAATTGAAAACAGCCATGTTTATATCGTTCATGTAATGCGCTCAGAAAGATTACTTCGATCTTTTCTGCTGGATAGAACTGGTAGATTGATATAATCATTCAACAACTCAGGTGCAGCTTACCGTCGTACCGCCGGAAGCTGACCTATTCGTTGGATAAAGGATACTTGAAAAATTTAACAAAATTACGTACTATAACATCATGAATTTAAAAGCAATTATACATACAGCGGATGAAGGAGGCTATTGGGCCGAGGTTCCTGCGTTGCCTGGTTGCGTAACACAGGGCGAAAGCATTTCTGAAATCGAAGAAAATCTCAGGGATGCAGTTGATATCTGGCTAGATGTTTCGCAAGATATTATTCTGAAATCGAAGACTGACAAAATTCTGGAGCTGGCTTTGTGAAGCAAGTTACGGGGATAGAATTTGCAAAAGCCATTACTAAAAAAGGTTGGAGACTTGCTAGAGTCAAAGGTAGCCATCACGTATATATTAAGGATGGACGGCAAGAACGTATTGTGGTTCCTTTTCATGGAGCCAAACCGTTAAAAATAGGTTTGCTGAAATCACTCATGAAAATAGTGCCAATTTCTGAAGAAGAGATGTAATCCTGTTGAACTTTTCGACAGGCTGTCCGCTATGTACTCATCGTTGCTCCTGTCCCGCTTGACATTTGCCAGCGTTCCAAAAACAAACAGCATTTGCTTTGGGTTCATAAGAACTCCTTTCTATTATGTTCACATCACTTAACGGCTCTTTCAAATGCCGCCCACCGTTCAGGCCTTAAGCGGTTCCGCCGAAGCGGAATCTTTCCAACTGACTTCTCGCCTAATACGCCTTTCCGCCTTCGTGCTACGCACTACGGCGTGACATGCTGCTGACTTTCACCATAGCCGATAAAGCCCGTTGCCGGACTTACTCCACGATTGTTTCCCTGTTTGTGTCTCCGTTATAAACGAACTCAAGAACGGTGGGAAAAGTCCCGTTCAAACCGAGATGTATTGTTAAACCGGTTGCCTCTCATTCTCCGGTACTCTGTTTCGTGGTGACATGGTGACTCTCCTCGAAGACCACGCCATAATCCCCGCTTGCGGGGCGACGGCGGGCGGGGTACTCCTGTGTTGCTTTATATGCATAATCGTCGGATCTACGTAAGGCACCTACTAATAACTTAGGACTTACGATTGTGTTGCATCCTCGTCCCTGTGGCTAACGCCTATATCCGCCGACGGGCGGTCAGTTCCGTTCCCGTCTACTCTGTTCGATCGACCCGCATATTCACTACAGACTACGTTGCCGCTCTCCCGCAAGCGGGATCACTGCCGCACTTCGTGCAGCCCCTTCGCTGCGCTTGTCAACCCGCCATTACTGGACGAATCTCTGTCTTACGCTTCCCTAACTGTTATCAAGTCGGGGTTGGACTAACTACTTGAGTTACACCAAGTTTTCGTCTACCATAACGAAAAGTCACAGTTGACATCATTTTAAAATTTGGTATGCTCTCGCGGTGTACCAACAAGCAACCGGGCTCGCCCGGCACACAACAAGACGCTGGAACATATTTCAGAAGGCCGCGAACGGCCTTCTGAAAATGCTCAGCGTTGACGTTGACTAAAGGAGACAAGAATGACGAAGACAGCTTTCACTCGGCACGATTTTCTGAGAGCTACGGCTCTTGGGACAGCAGCAATTTCCCTGCCACGGGCTTTGTTTGCGGCCGAGGAGTCCAAAACAAAGCCTTTCAGCATTGTGCAACTTTGTGACACACAACTCGGTTTTGGTGGCTACGAACACGACGTAAACACATTCAAACAGGCAGTTAAACAAATCAATGCCATCAAACCAGACCTTGTGTTCATTTGTGGTGACCTAGTCAACAAACCCAACGAGAAATCGTTTGCAGATTTCAATGAAATCAAGGCAGGGCTCGACGCTCCCTGCTACTGTGCGCCAGGAAACCACGATGTCGGGAACAAACCTACGCGACAGTCGCTGCAGTACTATCGCAAAGTTGTAGGCGAAGACTACTATTCGCTTGAGCATAAAGGATATGTTTTCGCGATTGTGAACACACAATTGTGGAAAGCCCCTGTGAATGATGAATCGGAGAAACACGATTCCTGGCTTGAGGCAACATTGGAGACTGCTGCGAACAAGGGATCTCGAATCTTCGTCGTTGGCCATTATCCGTTGTTTCTCAAAAAACCAGATGAGGGCGAGGCGTATTTCAATTTGCCTCCTGCCAAGAGAAAAGAGCTCCTGAGCCTCTTCGAAAAGCGAGGCGTGGTTGCCATGCTGGGCGGGCACACACACAGATTACTCATCAACGATTACAAGAGCATCCAATTGGTGAACGGAGAAACCACAAGCAAGAACTTTGACAAAAGTCCTTTTGGATTCCGCGTATGGAACATCATGAATCCAAGACCGTTCAGGCACGATTTTATTCCCGTGAAGGGCCCTAGAAAACCGAAGGAAACTACCGAACCAGCAGGTACAGGCGACGATTGAAAGCGCGCCTGACCTGCGCTGTTGAAAACAAAAAGAAGTCTTTGCTCTGCTAATTTGATGTTCACAAAAGATCACACAGAACTCAAAGATTTTGAAACAATCACCCGAAACGGTTTGAAAGAAATGAAGACCGTTTCAACAAGGTATCAGAAACCGCACTTCGCGCGGCTCCTGAACGGTGAGCTAATCGTTAGGCATTAAAAATGAAATCGAGAATAATGTATATCGAGCTCAAAGGAGAAGGCAGCCATGATGACCGCGGCGCAGCTCGCCTTGGTCGTGTGATATTTTCGAAATCCGGTAAATCCATTCATTACCAAGGCAAAACGTTTCAGCGCACCAAAGGTCCTGCGGGATGCGGAAACTATATCGAAGTGGAAACGGACGATATCTACTGGATTTCCGGACCGAAGAAAGACGGAACAGATCGTTTCTACTGGGGCAAGTCTGCGCCAGTGGAAATAGATGATGATGCAAGAGAAGAGTACTGGACAACAATCCGCAACAAACCAGAGAAGGCAAACGAGAGATTTGCCTAACAAAGTTGCTTCAGCTTACCAGAAGCAGTGCTTCGCGCCCCTCCTGGAAGCTGAGCATAACGTTCTGACAACAAATATGAATCCATCCCGAATAGTACTTACTTTCCTTATTTTCCTGAGCTGCTATGCACAGGCTGATGACTATTCTATTACAAATTCCCTTGAAGCACTCAATCTCCCTAAAATCGACCTCCAGAAAACACCGTTCCCCAAAGTTATTTCTCAGCTCAATGAATATCTTACAAAAAACAACTTCCCTGAAATCACGGTTGATCTCACCCTTCCAAAGATTTCTGTCAGCACGAATGCATCTGCATTTGCGTCCGCGGCTAATGCCCACGTCAGGCACTTCCTACAAGAGTTCTCTTCCCAAACAAACACTCCACCGCCGATCACTTTCTCGTCACAGTGGATATCAATGTTGCAGACTCTCCAGATCGTTGCCACCGTTTCAGGGCTCGACCTGTTTTTTCCCGACAAAACCATTATCATGCGACCTGGTCCTCATCAGCTCGAGTGTGAGGCTTTCCGCGTCTGGTACGTTGGCCCCAACCAGGGATTGTGGATTGAGACCACTATGTCTCAGCCATGGGCACAAGCCATCGTCCCAAACACACACGTCGTACTTCTGATCGATTCCCCAGAACGCTTGCAGAGGTTAAGAGAGTCTCATATATTCAAGGAATTATTCAGCGAAGAAGGGCACAACAAATGAGTGCACACTATTCCAAGCCGCTGTCGCGTCTAGGAAAGTGTGACTCTAACGTTGGCCTAAAGGAAAAATATGAAACGCAACTTACTATGTGGAATAATTTACACCGCCATAAGCGCGGCTGCTCAGACCGTTCCTCCTGCTACGCTGGAAAGTTCGACGGTGTTTCCCGCGGTTGAAAAACTGCCCACGCAAGACGGCATGCCGGATCCGTTTCTAAAGGCCGACGGAACAAGAGTGGAAACAAAAGAAGAGTGGTCAATACAAAGAGCCTACCTCAAAGCGATGCTGGCACACTACCTGTACGGCTCGATGCCACCTCGACCGAAGCAGTTTGATTTGAAACGCATTGAGAGCAAGCCCATTTTTGACGGAAAAGCGATCCACGAGTGCTACGCCATCATGCTGAGCAGGAATCAACAATCGGCAACTTTTCATTTCGAGTTGATCCGGCCGATCGAACGTAAACGGATGCCCTGCATCGTCAAGAACTGCTACACGCTTTTTGAAGGTGAGGGGGATAAGGCTCGCAAGACGGCCGGACGTGACAAAGCGGCAGCAGTGGAAGCCATTTCGAGAGGGTATCTTCTCTGCAAATTTAACCGAGGGGAAGTCGCCACGGATCAGCCTGACAATCGCAAGACCGGGGTCTTTCCCCTGTATCCGGAGTACGACTGGGGTACAATCGCTGCCTGGGCGTGGGCCCACGGTGTGGTTGCCGACGCGCTCGACCAATTGCAATTGGCGGACATGAAGCGTTTAGTTTATACGGGGCATTCGCGTGGCGGAAAGACCGCATTGTGTGCTGGTATCTATGATGAGCGGGTCGCCATCACTGCGCCGAACTCATCGGGCACCGGTGGTACAGGCAGTCTGCGCTATTTCGAAAAGGGCCAGAAGGCCCAACGCCTTACCTGCCACGAGACGCAGTATTCGCACTGGTGGAATCCTCGTTTTTTTGAATTCGGCGACAAAGAAGACCAGCTGCCATTCGACGCACATACAGCCAAATCACTAATCGCGCCGCGCGCGTTGATCAATGCGCATGCTCGGAATGATTACTGGGCCAATCCATACGGCACGGAGTTAACCTATAGGGCCGCCGATAAGGTGTTTGAATGGCTCGGTGCAAAGGGGCAGCAGGGCATCCATTGGCGTGAAGGGGGACATGCACAGGGCAAAGAAGACTGGCTGGCTTTGCTGGATTTCGCAGACTGGAAGTTCTTCAACAAAAAAACAGGACTTAGTTTTTCCACGCTTGCATACCCTGAAGCCAAATTACCAGTTGATTGGAATGTTCCGAACGCGAATCAGGTACAGCCAATTCATGAATAGTAATGAAAGCCTTGGAGGAGACGGTTGACACCACTCGCAAGGCAGACGTTGGCTTCAGCAAATGAATGACAAACTTATAAATATTATGGTACTTGTGCTTATCGCTTTGGAACTTGGTGGACTTGAATGGTTTATGCGAAAGCCATCGATGACGTTCCGAAGGAAATGGTTCCCGGTGCTCTGCTTTCTCAGCGTCCCATTTCAACTTCTGATTGTTTGGCTGTCCCTGCGCAACGTCACTATACTAGCCGTCGCTTTCCCGCTACTTACGCTCTTCGCAGCGCATGCTGCGGTCACACAACAGTTCTGCGGGGCATGCGGCCGAACTGCCACTTGGTATAGAACGTGGGGCAAGATGAAGAAGTGCAGGCATTGCCACACACCGTTTGAAGATGACAAAGAAAGCCAACAACCTCCTAGAACATATTCCAGTAAGGCCGCAAACGGCCTCACTGAAAATGCTCAGGAGTGACGTTCGGCAAGAAAAAGGAAAGAAGATGAAGACACGACGTAATTTTCTAAAATCAATTGGTTATGGAACTGCGGCCTTGGCTCTGGCGCCGGCAGTCATAGCCAAGCAGCAACCACTCAAGCGACCAAATATCATTTTCATCATGAGCGATGATCATGCTTCGCACGCTATCAGCGCTTACTGCAGCAAGATTAATAAGACACCGCACATCGATCGACTTGCCAAGGAAGGCATGCGATTCGATAACTGTTTCTGCACCAACAGCATTTGTGCGCCAAGTCGAGCGGTTATCTTGACTGGCAAGTATAGCCATCTCAACGGGGTTATTAACAATGGAGTCAAATTTGACGGCAGTCAGCAAACTTTACCGAAACTTCTACAACAAGCAGGTTATCACACAGCTATCATTGGAAAATGGCACCTCCATAGTTCTCCGACAGGGTTTCATTACAGCAATATCCTGCCAGGGCAAGGTGTTTATCATAATCCCGTTATGATCGAAAACGGCACGTCCCGGAAAGTTAAAGGATATGTTACCGACCTCATTACAGACGCTGCCATCTCCTGGCTAAAGAAGGAGGAGTCCTCCGATAAACCGTTCTTCTTGATGTTGCACCACAAAGCGCCGCACGCCAACTGGGAGCCCGACGAAAAACATATGGCGATGTACTCTGAAGAAGACATCCCTTTACCGGATACCTTTAACGATGATTACAAGACCCGCACATCTCAGATTAAAAATAGTAAATTACATGTGGGACCATACCAGTGGAATCTTCACTTCAAGCGTTTTGGAAAACTACCAGAAGGAATGACGGAACAGGAAACCAGGGAATGGGTGTACCAGAAATACATGAAGAACTATCTGCGTTGTATTGCATCAGTAGATGACAACGTTGGCCGAGTATTGGATTATCTTGATGTGGCAGACTTGGCCAAGAATACGATTGTGGTTTACACATCCGACCAGGGATTCTTCCTCGGCGATCATGGGTTGTACGATAAACGTTTTATGTATGAAGATTCGATTCGAATGCCGTTACTTGTTCGATACCCCGAAGGCATACAAGCCGGCAGCACCTCAGACGCACTGGTTTCAAATCTGGATTTTGCACCAACCTTTATGGACTACGCGAACGCGCCTGTTTCCGAAGACCTTCAAGGAGAAAGCTTCAAGAGCGTTGCTCATGGCTCTACCCCTAAAGATTGGCGAACTGCTATATACTACAGATTCTATGAGAAGGGGTACGGGATCGGACCTCACGAAGGAATCAGGACTAAACACTATAAGCTGATTCATTTTCTGTATGGTGATAAGGGATGGGAACTCTATGACCTGAAAAAAGATCCGAACGAAATTAACAATATATACCGGGCTACAAAGAAAAAGGATATGATCAAAGATCTGAAAGAACGCCTCTCTTCTCTCAAAAGTAAGTACAAGGTAACCGAATAATAAAGAATCACCGAACAAGAGCATCGACAAGTACGTTTCACACCGCGCTTCGCACGTTGCAAAACGACTGTCATGCTAAGCGTTCGATAAAGGGAACAATAATATGAAAGCAGGAAATAAGTTATTCTTTACGCTAATTCTTTTCGCAGGGATGACGTTTGCATTGCTTGCTTCGGCCTCACAATCACCCAACGTTGTCTTTGTCGTTACTGATGATCAGGGATATGGAGATTTGCGTTGTCATGGCAACCCCGTGATCGAAACACCCAACCTCGACAAGTTGCATGCACAATCAGTTCGCTTCACCAATTTCCACGTTGACCCCACCTGTTCGCCGACACGTGGGGCGCTGATGTCAGGAAAGTACTCTCACCGTGCCAAAGTGTGGCATACCATCTGCGGCGGGAACCATTTACGTGCGTCGGAGATGACCATGGCCGACGCTTTCAAAGCATCCGGTTACCGGACCGGCATGTTCGGAAAGTGGCACCTTGGATCCAACTATCCCTATCGACCCATGGATCGCGGATTTGACGAATGGCTTGGACAAGGCGACGGAGGAACGGGGACCACGGACGACTGGTTTGACAATGACCGAGTGAACGACCACTACTGGCATAACGGTGAGCGTGTACAACAAGATGGCTATGCCCCCGATGTCCTCTTCAATGCGGCCTTAGACTTTATGACGGAAGACGAGAAGCCATTCTTCGTATACCTCGCCACCTACATGCCGCACAGTCCGCATACCTTGCCGGACAGATCATGGACAAAGAAATACGAATCACAGGTGTCTAACAAGATAGCCTATTTTTTTGCCGGAATCGAACACTTAGACCGAAATGTGGGCCGGTTACGCAAGGCGCTTGAGGAATCAGGTAAGGCGCAGGATACTATAATTATATTCATGAGTGACAACGGGGGTACTGCGGGGTGCAGCCTATTCAACGCTGGTATGCGAGGGCATAAGGGCCAGGTGTACGATGGCGGCCATCGCGTGCCCTTTTTCATTCATTGGCCGAACGGAAAACTTAAGCACGGGGCAGATGTTGCAGATTTGACCGCCCACATCGACGTATTGCCAACGCTTATCGACCTCTGCAAATTGACCCCCGGCCGAAAGGTCGACTTCGATGGTCGCAGTTTCAAGCAACAGCTTTTTCGTCCGGAATTGGAACTGCCGAAGCGAACCCTTTTCGTGGAGAAGCAGCGCAACTTTAAGCCGAAGGAATGGGCGAATACCGCAGGCATGACCAAGCGGTGGCGTCTGGTCAATAACAGAGAACTCTACGACATGTCAAAGGACATCGGCCAAAAGACCAATGTAATCAAACAGAATCCTGAAGTTGCTGAAAGTATACGACAATCACATAAGGCCTACTGGAAGCGAGTCACACCAGGCGATCGGGACGTGCCTCGGTTTATTGTCGGACATCCGAAAGATCAGGAGACTTTCCTGCAGCCCATGGACTGGTATTTACCGTCGGTACCTTGGAACCACGCCCAGGTTGCCTCCGGGAGCAGGGCCGTCGGTGCTTGGGATATAGACATTGCCGAAGCGGGTGTATATCGGTTCGAGGTGCGGCGATGGCCCCGCGAAGCAGATGCGCCTATACAGGGCATCCCTGTATTCAAGAAGACGGTGGATGCATGGGATGCCCAAGGTGGCAAAGCCAAACTTATCTATGGAAGCGTAATGAAGGCACTCCCCGTCGAAACAATCAAATTGGAAGTTGGCGGCATTTCCAAAGCCCAGCAGGTGAGTTTGGAGGATAGACAGGTTGTTTTTGATGTTCCGTTGACACAGGGAGAAACGCAAGTAAAGGGGGCAATGCTCAATCAGCAGGGCAAAACGATTGCAGGAGCTTATTACATCTATGTTAGGTGCCTGCAACCCACTGGCAAGAACAACGAAACATCGGATCGAACAAAGCCATCGACAGCGACTGAGTAATCCGCGCTTTGCGCGGCTTCCTCAGCGCATCATGGCAGACGTTCGGCTAGAGAAAAATGAAGAAGAAACTTATCATAGCTTTGTGTTTCATCGCAGTCTTTGCGCTGGGATGTGTTCTCGGTGCTGTCGTTCAGCACCTCAAGACCGGATATCACCACAAGGTGTGGAAAACGGAAACCTTCCCGTTTCCAGATGGTGAAGTCACCCTTGACTACACCTTTGAGTCGGTAGGAATGTCGTTTCTTGATCCCGAAACTTCAGTTCTCACTGTTAAAACGAAATACGGCTTGCCTGTCACAATTTACAAGGCGAAGCGAATGTTTCAAGAATCCTGTCCTCACGTCCACGACGTGAAAACAGAAACAAATCAAGTCACATGGCAGGATGGAATCAACACCTACCATTTGACGGTAACACCAATCGAAGAGGAAGCCGAATGGATGCACCGTCCGCCGAAGAAAGCTTGAGGGCTCGCTACGCTCGACTATACTTATTACGGCGACGGTGATCCTAAACGTTAAAAAATAAAATTATTTGTAATAAAAGTTTGCTGACAGACGTATAAGGGATGTAGCTTGTTTACAAGCATACATAAATCGGAACTGGAAATAATTCCAGTAGAAATAAAAACCATTCTAACAATTGAGTCCACACTATTCCGTGCCGCTGTCGCGTCACAGAAAGTGTGACTCCAACGTTAGCTTAAAAAAAATACAGTGTAATTCTTCAACTTGCTTCAGGTGAAACTGTTAGGTATAATATTAAGCACTGGAGACAATGATGAAAACAAAGAAATATATATTTTTTAAGCATGACAACATGTGGATTGGCTATTGGGAAGAATATCCAGACTACCTGACTCAGGGCGTAACACTTGAGGAACTCAAGGACAACTTACTTGATATCCACAAAGACCTTTCCTCAGACACAATCCCATGTGTGCATCGAGTTGGGGAGCTTGAGATTGCATGAAACGAGTTGACTTATTGAAGAAGATCAACAGAAAAGGATGCGTATTTATCCGTCATGGAGGAAATCATGACTGGTATCAGAATCCAGAAACCAAAATGTGTCAGCCAATACCTCGTCATAAAGAGATCAATGAGCTTGTCGCAAAAAGTATCATTAAGAAACTGAGCTAATAACAAGGTCGAGTTTACCGCCTTACCGCTCGTTCCTCGCTCTGGCGGAAACTCACCTAAACGTTCGCGATAGGAAGAAGGAGTAACGATGGTCGGCGTCAACATTGATCTGCCTTGTGCAGCATATACAGGCGATGAGCCGTTTGCATTCATAAGCTATGCGCATCTTGATGCAGAAGCGGTTTACCCTGAGATCCAGAGACTTGACCTCATGGGATATCGCATCTGGTATGATGAAGGCATCGACCCTGGTAATGAGTGGCCAGAGGAAGTGGCCAGTGCCCTCAAGCGGTCGACGCAGTTCATCGTGTTCGTGACACAGCGTGCGATTGACTCGCGCAATGTCAGGAACGAGATCAACTATGCGCTCAAGCTCGACAAGCCTTTCTTCGCCATCCATCTCGATGAAACAGAACTGCCTCCGGGAATGGATCTGCAGATGAGCAGCATACAGGCGATCCTCAAGTGGCGAATGAACGAACAGACGTACGTCCGCAATCTTGAAAGAGCACTCCCAAGGAATTTCGGTCAACCGGCAAGAAGTTCTGCCCTAGAGAAAACGTCGAGCTATGACCAACTTGTTGATTTGTTCGCACGCACCATACACATCGAACAGCAGAGCCGTATGCGGGCTGCCGATCCCGTAAACTGGTTCCAACTTGATTCCGGAGTCAAGCACCAACTTCTTACTCAGAGTCGCCTACTCTTGAGCATGCTCCACGTCGCTGGATTCAATGTGAACCGAGCAGAGGATGCCGATCCTGCTATCGTGTTCGGACGCGACATTCTAGATCTGCTAGCAAGAATGGAACATGACCGATGGTGTCGAGAACGGGTTGACGACGGGTGGCGGCATGGCTCCCAAAGGGACAATGACAAACGAATTCATCCGATGCTCGTTCCATGGACGGATATGCCTGACGACATGAAGGAATACGACCGGGATTCGGTACGCCATTTGCCTGAGTTCCTCCTGAAGTCGGGATATGCTATCAGTTCCATTTACGAGCATCCAGACCGGGGGACAGTATTTCAATTCGCGAACAACCGCATGGACTCGGACGGGAAATAGCCGCGCCGCTTCGCTCTGCGGCCATTTCCCGCCGGTCATGCGTTCTAATGGAGAGAGAAGTATGATGAAAAAGAAAGAAGTCGAACGGGAATGGGCAAGAATGCATCCTGTGTCGCAACCTTTGATGTTCGTTGTAATGGCTATAGGGTTTCTGAAGATCTATGCTGATATTGGTCACCTTTGTACAGGCGAAGCGTTTAACCCTTATGAATATCTTTTCCCCTTGATCATTGGGGTAATGATAGTTGCTGGTCAAGCGTCTATACGACGCAAAGCCAGAGTAGCTACATCAGAACAACATCCTTCAGGCGACGCCCCAAAGGCCGCGTCTGAGGAGTAGCGTTCGACACAGGAGAATTGATATGAAACTGATCGGCATCTTGATCACAACACTGGTTTTGCTTAGTAACGTCTCTCATGCAGACGATAGTGACGACACACTTCGCATCTTCCTTTCCAAGTCGGACTTGGTGGTCCTCGGCACAATCGTGACGGAGCCCACTGGCATCACATCAGAACTCGGTGTCCTGAACTACATCTGCCAGTTCAAGGTCTCAGATGTGTGTAAGGGGAATGTGGAGCTCAAGGGCGAGACGATCAGGGCAAATATCAAGCGTTTTGAGATGGGCAAGAAAGATCACCATCCCCTCATCAAGAAGGATGCTGAATGCATCCTCTTCCTGAAGAAAGAGGTCGAGGGCACCAATCCGCAGTGGGTGACCGCGGATTTCTGGTTTGGCATCCAGCATCCCATCCCGTGGATGGCGAAATCCCTGAAACGATTGGCAAAGGACAAACCGAGTGAACCATACAAATGATAGCCGCGATGCGGCTACCATTTGATGGTTACTCGAAGCGTTCAATGGAGGAAAATGAATGAGAATCCTGAAGTACGCATCGCTGGTGATCCTTGGACTGACCATCTGCGGTTGCAGGGACGAGCACACGACTATATCCGCTTCCGAGAACTTCTCCCGCGAGTTCGCTCTTGAGAGTCAGATCATCTTTGAAAACCACTGGGCGACGGTTCGCCGGATAATCATTCAGGGACAGGGGAAGCATTCCATTGCCTTGTCGGACGGAGAGCGGGGCCGTGTCGAGCTTTTCCCTGGTTCCGAGCCAACGAACGAGGTGCTCATCATGGCCATGGTTGACTCCGGGCGACGAGCATTCACGTGGTGGGTCACTGACTACACTGTTGCTGAGGGCAAACGTGTCAGTGGAGGGGCGGGTGCCCCCCAGACCGTAACTCTTTCCTCGTTCACAAGTCCCGGTGATCAGCCCTATTTGAATCGCATCCTTCAGTGGAACGAGGTGGATGGACAGTATCCATATGGAGAGACAATCACTCTCGGCTCATTCCTTGTCAAGTTGCCTGGTTCCCCGGAATTGACTCTGTCTGTTAAGTGAGAGCAAGTGTAGCGGGCATGAACAAAGAGCATCGAACATAAAGCCACCGTACTCAATAGGGCTGCGCCCTATTAAGACGGTGAGCATGTCGTTATGGAGGAATAGAATGAGACGAGCAATAGTTGTAGTAATGGCAATAGCGGCAATCTCCCTGTCGTCATGTTCAAATAGAATCGAGC
>Ga0307990_1001427_pt1 | contig 20167 bp, 24 predicted proteins | sample EllFjometagen129_FD_203168 | JGI IMG/M metagenome (GOLD analysis project Ga0307990, IMG submission 203168) | Marine microbial communities from Ellis Fjord, Antarctic Ocean - #129 | ecosystem: Environmental > Aquatic > Marine > Unclassified | place: Southern Ocean | collected 2014-10-08
AAATGACAAATATCGTTGTCTGAACTTCTTTAGCGTTCGCGCATTCTTTTCGCTGCGGCTTTCATCACTCGGCCCAGGATGCGATGGTCCATATCCATTACGCGGCGTCCTCCGGGAAGTTGCACGGCTAAAGCGAAGCGCTGATTGCACTTAGCTATATCGATTTTGCCGAAATCCAGCCCCAATTGCTGAAAGGTTCCGCCGTCGATCTTGAGCACGATGCGGCCCCGATAGGCGATTTTGACCTCGTCATAGGCCGTGCCTTTTTGCGTCGTCGCAAATTCATAGAAAGAGCGCAGCAAAACACCGGTGCCAGGTTCACCGAGTTCACGCACATCGAAAACAATGGTGTCTCTTTTGAACAGGCGCTCGTAACGCGCCGCAATATCCAACTGATCCGCTCCGGCCTCTTCGAGAATCCGATCAAGCGGCGCCTGAAGTCTTCGGTGAGCGTGAATTTTAAAACCGGTAAGCGAAATGACGCCCGAAAGGATCATCAGCACAATAATCCGCGCCGCCCAAAGCCTGAACTTCGGCGATATGGCGACACGTTTCGCGTTGGTTTTCATGCTTCCAATCTTTATCGGTCGGCGCTGTCAGGCCTTGGGTATCTTTTTGTAATCCTCTTTGAACATGGCGATGCCGGCATCCGTCAGCGGATGCTTGAAAAGTTTTTTCATCGTACCGAAGGGCACGGTGCCGATGTCCGCCCCGATCATGGCGCATTCCAGCACGTGAATCGGGTGCCGGATGGACGCGGCGATAATGCGCGCGTCGATGTCGTAATTGTCGAAAATAATCCGAATCTGTCGGACGAGGTCCAATCCGTCGCTGGAGATATCGTCCAGGCGTCCCAGGAATGGGCTGACGTACGTGGCGCCGGCTTTGGCCGCAAGCAGAGCCTGCACGGCGGAGAAGATTAAGGTGACGTTGATGGGGATGCCGTCTTCACTCAAGGTTTTTACGGCAATCATGCCCTCTTCCGTCATGGGGATTTTGACCACGACGTTACTGCTGATCTTCACCAGTTCCCTGGCTTCGGCGATCATGCCCTCGTGGTCGTCGGAAATGACTTCCAGGCTGATTGGGCCGTCCACAAGCTTGGTGATTTGCGGCGCGAGCGTCTCAAAAGTTTGCCCCGTCCGCGCGATGAGCGAGGGGTTCGTGGTGACGCCGTCCACTAGGCCCCACGCTACGCCCTGCTTGATGTGATCCATGTCCGCCGTATCGAGATATATATCCATGTCCAGTCCTTCCATCAAAGTTGCTGATTAAAAAAGCTCAGCCGGCCTAGAGGCTCGGCGGATAGTTGTACCCTACCATAAGATGAATTGAAGTTTCCGAAAAAATGGAAATTTCTCCAGTGAAAAAGACGTTGGGCGTCACAAAATAATCGCAGCCGATAAATACGCCCGCGTCCATTTCCCCTTCCAGGTCGTTTTTGTCCCCGGTGACGCCGACGAGGATGGGATTATACTTCAAACCGCCGTATGGCGCCACACCGCGCAAGAGATAAGCGATGGTCAGCGCGCCCTGAAATTCCTGGTATCGAGCTTCAATATTGTGGTCTTCGGCCGTGTACGCCAGATAGCGGAGATCCGCAGCGACGTTGAGGCGGGAATCGAAACCGAGGGGAAAGAGCATGGGCTTTATGCCGACGCCGTACGCGGTCGCCAGATTGCCGCGATAGTCCACGTCGTCCAACTGGTAGTCGGCTGCTCCGACCAGTCCGTAAAAGTCAAAGAATTTGATGGGGGCGATGTCCAGTTTGATAAGAAAGCGCGATGAGCTGGACTCATCGACGATTCTTTCGTCTTTGAGGGTATGCACATCGCGCTGCGTGAAACCGACGCCGGATGAAATGGAAACGCCCGGTGTCATGAGGTTGTACGCCAAGCCGCCCATGGGTGAGGCCCAGGCGCCCGCGCATCCGAATGCCAGCAGAAATGCCGCAGCCAGTCCGAAGATTCGGCGCATCTTGAAAAACCCCCAAAACGTCAATTTGTGGACAACAACATCGCTGGGCACACCAGATATTGTTATTTCCCGATTGTGGTTCAAAGGCCCGCGATTTGTCAAGGAAATCTGCGAGTTACTGGAAATTTACAACAGCTTTCAAGGCAGAATTGATTATCCGCCGGTGCGCCTGAATTATTCACGCTCACTTGTAAAATAGCATGGAATTTGCTTTCATCGCTTTTGCGCTTTCGGAAAAACCATGCCGGTCGGCTTCAGCGCCGACTAAAGGGAGAAGGAATGTTGAGGAAAACCGGCGCCATCAGGGCATCACTCATTGTAGTTTTGATCCTTGTCGGTGTGGCTGCCTGCCAACCGCGGGGCAAGAAACAACCACCCGCAGATACAATGCAAAACCCCACGCTCGTGACGGTGTCGAACACTTCCATTACCGTGGATTATATGAAATACGCCTTGAGCAACCTGCCGCTTATGTTCCGCCGGCGCTTTATGGAAGGCGAGGGGAAATCAGATTTTCTCGACCGCCAGATTGACGCCATGATTTACTATCACGAGGGCCTAAGCCGCAATCTGGATAAAAAACAGGAGTTTTTAAACAGGATCCATCAAATGGAAAAGGTGACAATGATCCACATGGCCAAGGACGCGGCTTTTTCCAAAGCTGCGCCCGCTGGCGACGAGGAACTGCAGAAACAATACGATCATTATATCAAACGGGAGCAGCGGGCCGGTCGGGAACCCAAATCTTTTGAGGAAGCTGTGTCCATGCTGCGCAAAAACCTTACGGGCAGCCGATACCGGCGCGGCTATAAGGCTCGTGTGGAAAAACTGAAAAGTGAATACGCGTTACAGATCAAGGAAGACACTATCAACAAACCCATCCGAGAATTGACTCTGGACATGATCGTCGTGCAGTCGGGAGCCTTTAATTTGAGCGTGAAGGATTTTCTGCTATGGACCGGCTCCATGCCGGAAAACTACCGCAAACAACTCGCCACCGAGATCGGGCGGAAATGGCTGGTGAACAATTACGTGGAAAATGAGCTTCTCTACCTGGACGCCCTCCAGAAGGAAATGAACAAAAGCGAGGAGTTCAAAAACCGTATCTTCGTTTTGGAAGTGAACGTTCTGGGGCAGATGACCGCCGACGAGATCGTTTCCAAAAACATCGAAGCGACTTACAAGGAAGCCGAACAGTATTTCAAGGACAATCCGAAAAAATTCAAGGGTTCAACCTGGGAGCAGGCTCAACCCAAGGCCCGCGCCATGACCAGCAGCGAAAAGAAAGATCGCATCACCAAAGAATTGGCCTTCGCCCTGGCCCGGGATCGATACATCGTGCGCCGCAACGAAGACCGAATCAAGGAATTGGATTTATCGGAAGTGACAAAGGGTGAAATCGGTTTGGTGGCGTTTCCACCGGTTCCGCGGGAAGCGGAAAAAGTGGATATCGATAGTATCCTTTCCGGCGGCGCGGAAGGCTAGGCAGCCCTAAGCAAAGCGCCATGAGTCTCTTGTAGAGGCGATAGAGCCTCAGCGCCGGGATCCTCCTCGTCAAAGCGCTTCCAGCTTCTGGCCTGAAACTTAAGCATTAGTTTTTTATGAACGATCCGGTCGAAGGCCGGGGGCGGGACTATCTTCTGATTTTTAGATCAGGCGTTTAATGTCCACCGTTAAGATCGGTGTTTCGATAATCCCCCATTTTTACAGCAACGCAATATTGCCAACTGCTGGCGTCGACGCCGGCCTCTTCAAGTTGATCCTCAAAGACCGGCAGCGGCAGCCCCGTATTGCCGCCCCAGGAACTGGGCTTGAGCGTCAAATAGACGGCGGGGCCGGTAATGCCCATATGACTATAGCCTTCTTCATAGTTATCCCAGTCGTACTGACCGCCGAAGGGGCTTCGCTTCCAGCCATCCTTCCAATTTTCAAGATAGGGCCCGTTCCAGAGGCTCAGATCAATGCTATCCCACTTGCTGGAATGCCCTCCGTTTTGCCATCCGTATTTTTCAATGAGGCCGGGATCGACGCCTCGCCAGACGTCGGGAGGAAAAAACCCCATGTCCTGTTCAAAGCGATTGGCGCCCAATTTTACCTGCCTGATATCGGAATAGAATATGGCCATCAGCGCCTTATGTTGCACGAGCTTTGTGTGCATTGTTGCGATGGCGGCCAAAATGCCGACAATGGTTAAGGCAATGATAAGCTCAAAAAGGGTGAATCCTGATGAAGCATTTGGCCGCACCCTTGTTAAAAACATTGAAAAATCCTCCAGACCGAAAGTTCCTCGCCTTAATGACCAACTTGCAAAACGAATGCCGCAATCCGATTCGCTGATTTTTTTTCACTCCCAAATGATAGATTATTTTTCTCCTCAAGTAAATTCTTAAACCGTATGACTCCAATTTTACAAAGAAATTCCTCAATTTCATCATAATTTATCGGTATTTTTTAGTTATTTCGATAATCCTTAAAATTTTTCGCAGCAAAAAAAAAGACGCAGGTCAATTTCCGCAACCAGCAAAAAGAGGGCGGCAATTTTACAAAACTTAAACTACGATGTATTTTCGTAAGGCTTGCAATGTTTGTCTGACTGTTTTCAAGGCGGAGCATATGACTGATATCATTTACGGAGTTCACTCGGTTCGAGGCGCGCTGGAATCCGAATTCGTTAAGGTGCAAAATCTGTTTTTGGATCATTTGAGAAAAAAGGCTCTTGGATCGATTATCGATCTGGCTCGAGCTTCGGATGTCCCGATTGAATTTGTCGACAGAAGCGTGCTGGACAAACAATCGGGGCGAAAAAACCATCAGGGCGTTGCGGCCAGGGTCGAATCCATAAACAGCGCAGATCTTGAGACTTTGCTCAAAGCCGGAGAATCCGGCCAAAGGACGGTGCTGATTCTGGACAGCGTTCTGGATCCGCAAAATCTCGGCGCGATCTTTCGCAGCGCCGGCGCTTTCGGCGTGGATTTTATAGTTTTGCCTAAAGATCGCTCAGCGCAAGTGACGCCAACGGTTTCTCGGATCGCCTCCGGGGCGGCGCAGTTTATTCAGGCGGCGCGCGTCGTCAATCTCGCCCGGGCCGTGCAGCGCTTGAAAGACGCGGGATTTTGGATATATGCCCTGGAAGCGGATGGAAAAGGCTATTTGCATGAAATGGATTTGTCAGGCGATGTCGCTTTCGTGCTGGGCGGCGAGGAAAAGGGCCTTCGCCCCCTTGTGCGCAAAATGGCCGATGAGGTTTGTCGCCTGCCTGCAAGCGGAGCAGTATCATCACTGAACGTGGCTTCCGCTGCGGCTTGCGCTTTGTACGAACGCTTTCGCCAGCGCAGCCAAAATCCTTGACGGTTCTTTAGCCGATCTGAGCGTAGTGCAAGAATCTCCTGGATGATATATTATCATTATGTTGCCTGGTTTTTTTATTTTGGACGGATTAAACACCATCCGATTTGCATATGAATAAATATTTTTTTTCGCACATCCGCCAGGTTCGTCTTCTCATCGCAATGTTTGTCGCTTTCATTCTTTTCGCCATCTGCGACTACGGCGTCACTCAACTGGATCGCCTGCCTCACATTGTTTTGCGCAATGAAAGTCACAGCCACAGCTTTATGCCGTACTTCTTTAAACAGATGCGCCTGACAAAAGACAGGCCGATCATCGCCTGGTTCGGAGCATCCGTCGCGCAGGGTTTGCACAACACGACTCCAGAGCGGACTGTGCCGATTCGCCTGCAGGACCTCATGGAAACCGACGGACATCCTGTGCGCGCATTCAACCTCGCCGTGGTGCAAAACAACCTGGGCGATCACCTCGGTCTCATGTCCGAATCCATCCGCCAGGGAGCGGATCTATTGGTCATGCCCCTGCACTTCAAACTTTTTTCCGAACGGGGCTCCCTGGGCATGATGACCCTCCATAAGGATACGTCATTTTACCTGCGTGGCCGAAAGGATTTCACGAAACTCAGGCGAAAGCTGCTTCATGTGACAGACACGGACTGGAGCGGGATTCGCTTGAGCAAAAATCTCGAAATGAAATGGGATTTTTATCGTCAGCGCGGTCTGATCTCATTTCTTCTCACGGGGCAGACCAAGTCGCTGCCGCACCAGTTCCGCACCTGGTTTTTCAAGCAGATTGCGGGCGGCAACGAAGGGCTCAAAGCTTACAAAAAGAAACCAAATTATAAAACGCGCAATAAGAAAAATATCTGGCGCAGGGCCAATAAGTTCTATCACGAGGAAAACGCTAGCTGCTATTCGTCCGTGAAACTCGAACTGGAAAATCATCACTTCATTTTGCTCAAACTTATCAATGAGCTTTCTCAGGGAAAGGCCGTCACACTTCTGTTTTACGCCACGCCGCTCAACAGGACGATGAACGATAAACGACATTATTGGACCTGGGACAGGCACGCGAAGTTTATTGAAATGACAAAAACGATGGCGCTCGAACACGATAACCTTTTTGTGGATATGACCGACGCCGTTAACAACATGCATTTCACCGACGGCGATCATCTCACTATGAATGGACACGATGAACTGGCCCACGCTTTGTATCCGCACATCCTAAAAGCGCTGGCGGGGCGGCCATGAACATGTTCTCCATCCAGGTCCTGAAGTTCGTTGTCGTGGCTTATTTCCTATGCCGTTTCGCTTTGAAACCCAGATGGCGGCACGGGTTCATGACCATCGGCGCAGCAATTTTCATCGCTATGCAAAGTACGCCGCATTTTGCGCTGAGCATGCTCTTTGTTCTGATAACGCTGATGGTTTTTGCCTTTGCGTGGATCATGGGCCGCCGCATAGACGAAGCGCCCGAGGACCGGAAAGCGCGGCGATTGAAGCATGGAATAATATTGCTTGTCGTGCCGCTGTTTTTTTTCAAGCTGACTCAGGTCGTCGTGCCGCCGCATCTGATCAGCAACATTCTGGCCATTAGCGGAAACATCGAGATGAGCGCGCTGGCGCCTCTTGGCATCAGTTACTTCAGCTTTCGGTCGATGGCTTATCTCATCGAAATCCGAAAGGGAAATATCAGGCCGGTCGGGTTTTGGCAGTTACTCAACTACGTGGCGTTTTGGCCGACATTCATGGCGGGGCCTATCGAACGGCCAGGGCCATTTTTCAGGCAGACGAGGCTGCTGGAAAAATTGAATGATGAGGACCTGCGCGTAGGCGTTACGCGCATACTTTTCGGCCTGGTGAAAAAAATGATCTTCGGCGATTTTTTCTACCAAATCGCCAGCCCCTATCTCCTGATGTCCGCAAAACCGGTCGGCGCCCTGGGCGAATGGAGTTCCTGACAGTTGTGGATCTGCCTGCATGCCTATTACTTTTACCTTTACTGTGATTTTTCTGGATATTCCGACGTGGCCATCGGCATCGCGCGCATCTTCGGCTACCGCATCATGGAAAACTTTCGATGGCCGATACTGGCCGTGAACATCGCCGATTTCTGGCGTCGCTGGCACATTTCCCTAACAGGGTGGATCACCGATTACGTGTACATCGGGCTTGGCGGAAACCGACGCGGTTCACAAATCGCCGCGCGCAACACCATGACCGCGATGGTCCTGGTCGGCCTTTGGCACGGATTGTCGCCCCATTTTGCATTGTGGGGAATTTATCACGCGATTTTTTTGAACATCTATCGCCAAATGCGCGCCAGGAATGAGGATAGTCAAAAACCGATGGCTTGGTGGCGCACGGGCATTGCGTGGTTTGTCACCTTTCAGATCGTCAACCTCGGATGGGTGCCATTTATTTTCAGCGCCCACAGAACAGTTGTAATTTGGTCCAAACTCTTCGGTTTGTCGGGAGGACTGCCATGAAACCCTCTTTCGCCAGAGATTTTGCTTTCGGCGCGGCCCTTTTTCTGATATTGGCCGTGATTATCCTCCTGGGTGGGCAGGTATCCCAGTTCGTTTACGTTATGTTCTAAGCAAAAACGGAGAAATCGCCGGCGGCGCGAAAAAAAATGAAGCGGACAGTAATTTGAAGACCTCGATAATGGAGCACATAAAAAGCGTGCGCCTGCTCTACGCTTTTGCCACAACGCTGCTTTTGCTCGCGGCCCTGGATGTCGCCGTACTTGCGCTGGATATTCCAAGTCGTCCAAACCTCGTTTTACGCAATGAAGGGCGAAGCGATTTTTTCAACGACTACTTTTTTCACCAAATGCGACTGACGACGGATCGCCCCGCCGTCGCTTATTTCGGCGCCAGCGTGATTCAGGGATTCGTCAACTCTCGGCCCGAGGCAACGATGCCCTATCGGGTTCAGGAATATCTTCTTGATGAAGGCATTCCGAGCCGCAGCTTCAACCTGGCCGTTATCGGCAACAGCTTTGGGGACCACATGGCGCTGGCTTCCGAGTCGATACGAAACGGCGTGGACCTTCTCGTCATCCCTTTGCACTTCAAACTTTTTTCGGGACAGGGAACTTTGAACCGCATGGTCGTTCACAAAGACAATGTTTTTTATTTGCGTAGCCGTGCTGATTTCAAAATGCTCCGGAGAAAAATATTAAAAGTTCCCGACAATGAGTGGGGCAAAATCAGAATCAGGAAAAACCTGGAATTTGTGTGGGCGTTTTATCGGCAAAGAAAACTGTTGTCTTTTTGGCTCACCGGCGAAACAGGACCTTTTCCGAAAGCGTTGACCACCTGCCTGGCAAAAAGGATTGATGCGCTGGGGCCGCTTATAAAAACCGCCTACAACCCAGATCAGCGCAACGCAGACAATCTGTGGAAGGATAAGTCCGCCATTTACCACGACTCCAACCGCAACACCTACTCGAAAATCGAACTGAGTCGAGACATCATCCATTTTCAAACCCTGGAGCTTCTTTGCGCCATGGCTGCCGACCGCAAGGCGAATCTCCTATTTTATCTGATTCCATTGAATCGAAAAGCCAACGCGAAATTTCATTATTTTGACTGGAAAGAGCACGCGCGTTTAAAGGAAATGATACAGGAAATGGCAGGGGAATATGGTCATGGCTTCGTCGATTTGACCGACGCGGCGGACAACCGATATTTCACCGACGGCGACCATTTGAACATGAACGGCCACGATGAACTGGCGCGCGCTTTAACGCCGAGCATTGCCCAGGCCCTGGTGAGCGCGCCATGAATCTCTTCACTTTGGACGCCCTATTATTTACGCTGTTTTTCCTCATTCTTTTTCGCTTTTTCAAACCGGCGCGGCGTCATGGCCTGATGCTGGTCGCCGCCGTCCTTTTTGTATTCCGGCAGGATGCCGCGCACATGCTGTTGCGTCCGGTGTTCATCGGTTTCACTGCGGCAATCCTCTACGCGGGATGGGCGATCGGTCGGCGAATCGAAAGCGCCGGGGAAGCCGGTAAAAAGCGATATTTGAAAATCGGCGTCGCTGCGCTTTTGTCTCCCCTGTTTATTTTCAAGCTCGTGCAGGTGGTTTTGCCCCCGCATCTGTTGGAAACGATGTTTCCCTGGCAGGCGCAAGGCGGGATCGGCATGCTCGCCCCGCTGGGCATCAGCTATTTCACTTTCCGGGGCATCGCCTATCTCATCGAGATCAAAAAAGGCGCGATGGCGCCGGTCGGATGGTGGGATTACGTTCATTATCTTCTTTTCTGGCCCACGCTCATGGCCGGGCCTATTGAAAGACCGCAAGCCTTCTTTGCCCAGACCGCAAAAGCGATACGCCCCACTCCCGAAGACGTCCGCGTGGGACTGACAAAAATTTTCACGGGCCTGTTCAAGAAGCTGGTTGTTGCGGAATTTTTCTACACCTTGGTCAAACCCTATCTCCAACTGGCCTCGGCGCCGGTGATGCACCTCGAAAAATGGCCCGTCTGGTATCTGTGGATATGCCTCCATGCTTACTATCTCTATCTGTACTGCGACTTCGCAGGATATTCGGACATGGCCATCGGTTTGGCGCGGCTTTTTGGCTATCGGATTATGGAAAACTTCAAGTGGCCCATCCTGGCGACGAACGTCGCCGACTTCTGGCGTCGCTGGCACATTTCCCTGACAGGCTGGATCACCGACTACGTGTACATCGGATTGGGTGGAAATCGACGCGGATCTCAGACCGCATCGCGAAACACCTTTATTGCCATGTTGATGGTCGGCCTGTGGCATGGGTTGACGCCGCACTTCGCGCTGTGGGGCATCTATCACGCATTTTTCCTCAACATAAACCGGCGGATGAAAAATGCTCGGGATGGCGCGCCGGCGACGCAAACATGGCGGCGAAAATTCTTCGCATGGCTGATCACATTTGAGATCATCAATCTCGGCTGGGTCCTATTCATATTCAGTGCGAAAAAGTCCATCATGATTTACATGAGGCTCTTCGGACTGCTGGGAGGATAGATGAAGCCGTCGATTTTCCGGGATATTATTTATGGCGCGCTACTCTTTTTGCTCCTGGTGATGATCGTCATCATGGGAGGCAAGGCGCCGCAGTTCGTCTATGTGATGTTTTAGCCAGAATTTAGAAGCTGGAAGCTAAGGATCTGTTGTTCATTGTTTAATGATTTAAGGTTTAGAGAATGGCGATTGTCGAATATACGGCGCTCGTGGCCAAGCTCATCCCATATCGCGAAAGCGATTTGATCGTTTGGCTGATCACGAGGGAGGCGGGGCTGATATCCGCCATAGCCGTCGGCGCCCGGAAAAGCCGCAAGCGTTTTGCGAATCTCTTCGACATCGCCAATGTGATCAGCATCAAGGCGACCAGGCGACGGCGCGGCATGGCCCGCGTGGATTCGGGAATGCTGATTCACGGATTTTGGGAGTTGTCCCAATCGGTTCAGTTGCTGGCCGCCGCGTGTCACGTCGTCGAGTTGACGAGGCGATTTTCCGTCGAAGACCAGGCGGAGCCGGAGATGTTTGATCTGGTCGTTATCGCCTTAAAGGAACTGGCTGCCAAGGGCGTGGGGCAATTTCGGCTTCGCGCATTTGAAATGGGCATTTTGGCCTTGGCGGGGCTTGCGCCGAATCTGGAGCAATGCATCGGGTGTCAAAAAAAAGCCGGACCGGGTGACGATGTGAATTTCTCCATTGCCCGATCGGGCATCGTGTGCGGAAAGTGCGCCCGGGATGGCGAGAAAAATATGTTGCCCGCGCACTCCCGCGAGCTTATGCGGCGCATTCTCGCTTCCGATATCGAGGGCATTTTCAAATTGGATCACCAGCAAAAATCCCTGCCGGCCTTAAATTCGATAATTCCCGCGCTGTTGGAGTATCATATCGGCGCGCCTTTGAAATCGCTGCGCTTCGCCAGAAGCCTGCCCAGGCCGGGTATGTATGCCGAAGCGGTATGTTGACATTCGCGGATCGTTCATTAAATTTCCAATGGAAATTAATTTTTAATTTCATCGATTTTCAAGGTGATAAATAATGCTGCCCAGGGAACTCATAAAGAAAATCCGAAAGATCGAGATTCTGACCCGGCGTTACGTGGATGAAACATTCGCCGGGCAGTACAGTTCGGTTTTCAAGGGACGCGGGATGGAATTTACCGAAGTTCGCGAGTATCAGATCGGCGATGATGTCCGCGCCATCGACTGGAATGTCACGGCGCGAATGGGACGCCCCTACCTGAAACTTTTTGAAGAGGAACGCGAACTGACGGTCATGATCCTCGCCGACATCTCCGCCTCAATGGACACCGGCAGCGGCAGCGAAACCAAGCGGGAAATGGCCGCCGCCGTGGCGGCGATCCTGGCCGTGTCCGCCGTTCGCAACTCAGACAAGGTCGGCGCTCTGCTCTTCGCCGGGCAGGTCCATGCCTTCGTGCCGCCGGGAAAGGGTCATCGTCACGCCATACGCATCGTGCGCGACGTGCTATATGAGAAGCCTGAAAAACAGGGGACGGACCTGGCCGTCGCCCTCGAAATGCTCGGGAAAGTGCAAAAGAAGCGCGCCGTGGTTTTCGTGCTTACGGACCTGCTCGGATGCGAGGATCCCGGTCGGGCGCTGGAGATTGCGGCAAAACGTCACGACCTCGTGTTCATTCACGTGGGAGATAAACGAGAAAAAACTCTCGCCGGTTCGGGCCTCATCCCCTTAGAAGACGCCGAGACCGGTGAATTTACGTGGCTGGACCTGTCGGATGAATCGGCGAAGGCCGCGTGGGCCGCGCAGGCCGAAAAGCGGGAAAAGGATTGGAATAAACGCCTGATGAGGCTTGGCCTCGATCGCGCGTATATCGAAGCCGGGGGCGATCCGGTGCGGCCTTTGGTGCGCATGTTCAAAGAGCGGGCGCATCGGGCTTAAAAAGGGTGCAAAAATGAAAAACAAAACTATTGGCCTGATGCTGGCCCTGAATCTCCTTTTAGTCGGCCTTGTCCTGGCTTTGATTCTACAAAAGGCGCCGGGAGATCCTCAGGACATGAATGTTGATGAGACCCGTCGCGTCGCTGCGGCCTTTGCCAACCGGGGATTATACAAAGACGCCGGCGACATGCTGCGCAAGGTCGTCGATGATCCGGGCGTGGATGCCAAAAAGAAAGCCAATGCGCTTTTTCAAATCGGTATTTGGCATCTGGAACGCGCACTCGATCCCGAAGCGGCGCTGGCGGCCTTCGTGGAACTGCGGGAGCGATTCGGTGATTTGGATATTGCAAAAGAGGCGGCGAAAAAAGAAGTGGCCTGCCTGGATCGCCTGGGGCGTCCCCTGGATGCGAAAGGAGTTTTGGACGAAAGCGCACGCGTCGATTCTCAAAAGCCCACGATTCCAAGAGAAGGCGCCATCCTCGCCAAAATCGGAGATCGGGAAATCACGTCGGGCGATCTGGACGCGGAAATCAGGCGAATGCCGCCGCAGACGCAAAAAGAAATGACCGACAAAACTTCACGGATGCAGATTCTGCAAAGTCTCATAGCCCGGGAATTGCTTTTCGATTCGGCGTTGGCTCAAGGGCTTGGCAAAGACGCCGAAGTGCTTCGGTCCACGGCGGAATCCAAAAAGGGCATCATGGTCATGCGCTTGGTCGAGATGGAGACTGCGGACAAGGTTCACGTGGACGCCGTGGATATTAAGAACTACTACGAAGCCAACAAGGACAAGCTCAAAGACAAAGAAGGCAAGATTCCGCCTTTTGAATCGGTGAAGGCTCAGCTCACGCAAATGCTTGGCGCTGAGAAGCGGATGGCGCTGGTGCAGAAGATGATCCAGGACCTTGGCGTCAGTCGTGGTCTCGAAGTTTTTGAGGAACGACTATAATATCGGTTCGTGTTTTATTTATTTGTCGGATTGCGGGCGGCGGATGTTAGGGAAAACGAAGCTGCTCGATCAATCGACCAACCCTCCCAGGATTGACATCCTTCCTTAAGTGTCCGAAAGGCGGGACGCCGCTCCGTCGTCCACCACGACGCTCAACTCCCCGGAATACTCCTGTAAACAGGACGCCGGGCTATTCGGCGAGACGGGTTCGCATAGCGCTTGGCGGATGGCTTCGGCCTTGTCGTCTCCGGTGGCCATCAAGATGATGGATCGCGCTTCGAGGATATTGGCGATGCCCTGCGTAATAGCGCGGCTGGGTTCTTCGCTGGGATTGTCGAAAAAATGCGCATTACGCTGCAGGGTCTGATCGGTGAGTTTGACAACGCGAGTTCGCGATTCCCGGCTGCTGCCCGGTTCGTTGAAGGCAATGTGTCCGTTGGCGCCGATGCCGAGAATCATCAAATCGATCCCGCCGGCTTGCTGAATCCGCTTTTCGTAGTCGGCGGCGGTGTTTTTGAGATCGTCGAATCCGAAATCAAAAAAATGCGTGTTCGCCGGCTCGATATCCACCATGTCAAACAAGCTTGTCTTGAGAACCATTTTATAGGAGTTGGGGTGGTCAGCGCGCAGATCGCAATACTCATCGAGATGAAAGGCACGCACCTTGCCAAAGGAAATCGTTTTTGCGCGATGCATTTGCACCAGTTTTTCGTAGGCCGGAGCGGGCGTCGAACCGGTCGGAAAGCATATGGTCAGTCCACGCGCGCCGGCGGCCTTGATTCTATTGGCGACGGCGTCCGCGAGAAATTCGCCTGCGGCCAAATGATCCGCGCGACGAATGAGATTAATGTATTTCCCGTTGTTGATTTTAAAATCTTTTGTCATCTTTTCACTTTTTTATTCGCTTCAAGTTCACGCAATCGGTATTTCTTGCAGGTCGCTTCCGGCGACAGTACGCCATTATGGCTTTTGCGCGTTTTTGGTCAAGACAGTTCGGTTGCCGAAAAATGGGGGCGGGATTTAGAGCGCCGAAACGATTTCCTGGATGGAATCCAGCGTCGCCCGCGTCAGAAAATCGATTTGTTCGTTCGTGACGCAAAGGGGCGGATTCAAGACGATCACATCGCCGAGCGGTCTGATGATAAGGCCTTTTTCGCGTGCTCTCATGCTGACCTGATGTCCCAGGCGCATCGCGGCGGGGAAAGGCTCCTTCGTTTTTTTGTCGGAAACCAGCTCAATGCCGATCATGAATCCGGCTTGCCTCACATCGCCGACGAAATCCATGTTTGGGGCATTGCGTAGATTATTTGCCAGGCGCTCGATTTTCGCCGGCGTGGCGTCAAGGACCTTCTCTTCGGCGAATACCCGTAAATTTCCCAGACCCGCAGCGCAGGCCAGTGGATTTCCTGTGTAAGTGTGCCCGTGGAAAAAGGTTTTAAATTCCTCGTGGCGTCCAAGAAAAGCTTCGAACACCTTTTGCTTCACGGCCGTGACGGCCAGTGGCAGATAGCCGCCCGTAATGCCTTTCGCCAGGGTCATCAGGTCCGGGACGACGCCCTCCTGTTCGCAGGCGAACATTGTTCCCGTCCGTCCGAATCCCGTCGCCACCTCGTCGGCGATTAGGAGCAGATCGAGTTCATCGCAAAGATTGCGCAGAAATCGCAAGAAACCTTTCGGCGCGGTACGCATGCCCGCTGCGCCCTGGATCAGGGGTTCGATCACGACTCCGGCGCAGTCGCTGGCGTGCCGGCGTATGGCCGAGGCGACTTCCTCAAAGCATAATTGTCCGCAATCAGCCGGGGACATGGTGAGCGGGCATCTGTAGCAGTGCGGGTAAGGGATCTGAATTGTCTCGAATAAAAGGGGCTTGTATGCCGCGTGAAAAGTATCGATGCCGCCAAGGCTCACCGAGCCGATGGTGTCGCCGTGGTATGCGCCGTCAAAGGTGATGAACTTCGAGCGCCCTTCTCCACCTCGGCGCCGCTGAAAAGTGAAGGCCATTTTCAGGGCGATTTCGGCCGCCGTGCTGCCGTTGTCGGAGTAAAATATTCTTTCAAGGCCATCTGGAAGAATAGAACAAAGCTGGTCGGCGAATTCGACCGACGCGCTTCCGGCCAGACCGAGCAAGGTTGTGTGGGCTATCTGGTCGAGTTGTTCCCTGACGGCCTGATCAATCAGCGGATGCCGATGTCCATGCACGTTGGTCCACAAAGAGGAGATGCCGTCGAGGTAGCGCCGACCTTCCGTGTCAATCAGGTAGGCCCCATCGCCTTTCGCAATAACGAGAGGATCCTCGGCGAGCCAAGCTTCCATTTGCGTGAAGGGGTGCCAGATCCGCTTTTGGTCGAGGGCCTGGAGGCGCCGGGTTTCGGCTGTCATTGGGTTTGGAAAACGATCAGCATAATCCGCCGGTTGCCGCGGCCTTTAACGCCTTCCAACGGGCGTTCGCCGCCGAATCCGATGGGGATCAGGCGTTCGGACTCAATGCCGGCGCCAATGAGCGTTTGGGCCACGACCTCGGCCTGCTTTTGCGTGATGAGTTTGTCGCCTGCGGGATTCGGTCCTTTTTCCAAATGCGCCTCAATGCGCAGGGAAAGTTCCGGGTTGGCGATCAGTTGTCCGGCAAATTCAGCGAGGGTTTTTTTGTATTTGTTATAAAGCCTGGTGCTTCGACCGCTGAACTTGATCTCGGGCGTTAAGATGATCTTGAAAATCTTGGGCTGGATGTCCGGACAGCCGTCGTCGTCCAGGAATCCGTTTTTGGTTTCCGCGGCGTCGGGACAATTGTCCTCCACATCGGGAAAACCGTCCATGTCATTGTCCAAATCCGGACACCCGTCCTCGTCCAGCCACCCGTCAATGTCTTCAGGCTGATACTTGCATTTGTCGACGCCATCGGGGATGCCGTCCCCGTCATTGTCCAGGTCGGGGCATCCGTCCTTGTCCTCATGTCCGTCGAAATCTTCGGCGCTGTCGGGGCAGGCGTCCTCGCCGTCGAGAAATCCGTCGCCATCGTTGTCGGCATCCGGAATTCCGTCCGTATCCTGCCAACCATCGTAATCTTCAGCGCGGTAAGGATCGCCGTCGAGCAAATCGATAACGCCGTCCCCGTCCAGGTCATTTTTGCAATTGGCCGTTTTCCCCAGGGAGGTGTTGGCGTATCCGTCGGCATAGTTCAGAAAAGTCTGGGCATCGGCGACGTTCTTGCGCGCGATTTCCGTTTTGGCGAAATCCAGATAGGCTTCTGCTGAGGAAAACTCCTTGGGAGCGCACCACTGGGCACCGTGGCTTCGCGCTTTTTCCAGCTTGCTTTCCAGGGGCGGAATTTTTTCATCAAGGCGATGGGAACAGCCCCAGGCGAAAACAAAAAGGACCGCCAATAGGGTGGCAATGGCATTGTTCATGTTTCGAGAACGCATCATTTTAATTCAATCTTCTTGAATTTTTTTGCGTTCTGATAGGCCAGGGCTGACTTGGCGTGGGCTTTTTCAAGGTAATGGTCGCCGGAAGTGTTGTCCCCGTTTTTGTATTCATTAATGGCCTGTTTGAGATAAATTTCGGCGCAGTAGAATTCGTAGGGCGATTTGACGGCCGCCCCGGCGCGTTTTGCCGAGGCGAACAACTCCTTTGTCTCTTCCAGGTCGATCGACGATTCGATGTCCAGAGCCGAGCAGCCTGCAAGGAACGCAAACGCCGAAACAATCAGCATGCTCCGAAAAATCAGCTTCATTTGTTAGTGTCCTCACACGACATCAATTGACTATCACGAGCCATTTCCATAAGTCAATTGTCTCCATTTCGCTTTAAGTGTTTAGCTCGTAAAGAATTCGAAGTCCCTTGAGTGTGATATCCTCATCCACCGCGTCAATGGCGTCCGATTCATCGGCAATCATCGACGCAAGACCTCCGGTGGCCAGCACGAAACAATCTTCGCCGAGGTCCTTAATAATTCTGGATACGATGGCGTCGACGAGGCCCACATAGCCAAAGTAAATACCGGCCTGCATGCTATCGACGGTGTTTTTCCCGATAACGCTTTTCGGATGAGTAAAATCCACACGGGGCAGCTTTGCCGTTCTGGAAAACAGGGCATCCATGGATATCCCGATGCCCGGAGCGATGGCGCCGCCCGTGTATTGCCCGCGAGCGGATACGACATCGAAGGTCGTGGCGGTGCCGAAATCGACAATGATGAGAGGACCCTTATGTTCGGCGAATGCGCCGATGGCGTTGACAATTCGGTCGGCGCCGACTTCCTTGGGATTGTCGTACAAGATGGGCATTCCGGTGCGCGCGCCGGGACCGACGACCAGGGCCGCGATGTCGAACATTTTTCGGGAAAGCTTTTCAAATACGGAAGCCAGGGGCGGGACGACGCACGCAAGGATGACGCCGTCGATGTCCTTTGGGCACAGATTCACTTGTTCAATGAGGTTGCCGAGCAGTATCCCGTACTCGTCTTCCGTTCGTCCCTTGATCGTGGCAAGGCGCCATGAAGCCGTGAGTTCAACACCATCGTAAATTCCCAGAACAACATTGGTGTTGCCGATATCAATGACCAGCAGCATGATTTCCTCTCCGGCGATATCGGACGACATCGCCGTGGTAAATCCGGATCAGACCTCCGGCGGTTTTTAAGAGCAGGGCGCCGTCAGGCTCCAGATCAACGGCCATACCTGTAACCAGATCGCCGTCCCGGTCGATCGTGTACTCCACGTACGGGACTTCGGCCAGACGCTTCCAATGCCGGGCGATTCGATCTTTATCGTCCAGAAGATCCTTATACAACCGGTCCACGGCGCGGTAAAGCATCGCCAGCAGCATGGTTCTGTCCAGCGTTTTGCCCGTCAGGATTTTCAGCGACACGGCGCTGTCGCGCAGGTCGTCGGCGAAGTCGGAGCCTGCTGCGTTGACGTTGAGGCCGATTCCCAGGATCGCCGCCCGGCCATTTCGATCTTTCATGGATTCGCAAAGGATGCCGCACAACTTTTTGCCGGCGACATGCACATCGTTGGGCCATTTCAAAAAAGGGGGCGAAGGCAAAAAAGGCGAAACAGCCTCGACGACAGCCAAGCCAGCCAGATAGACCAGAAAAGGCAGAAGGTCGCTTTGCAGACCTTCACGCAATAGGATTGATGTGTAGATGTTCAATCCGGGCGGGGAAAACCAGTTGCGTCTGCGGCGTCCCCGTCCGCTGGTTTGCGTTTCAGCGATGACGACCGCGCCGTGCGCGACGCCCTGGGAGGCGGCTCGGGACAGAGTATCGTTCGTGGAGTCAACTTGAGGATGATAGACTAGGTTTCGGCCAATCGGGATGTCGCCGAGTCCTTCACTCAGACGATCAAAGTTGAAATCGCCATTCATTACCGGACAATCCGGCTAGGTGTTTCTTCCGTTTCGAGCGGTAATTTTGGATTGTGGACAATTTTGATCTTGAAATTCAGGTCGGCCGCAGCGGCCGAGTGCGTCAGTGCGCCGATGGAAATATAATCAACTCCCGTTGCGGCGATCTTGCGAATCTTTTCCAAAGTCACCGATCCGCTCGCTTCGGTGATAGCTCGATGCGAAACGATTTTCACACACTGAGCCAATTGCTCCGGGGACATATTGTCCAAAAGCAGCCGCGTGGCGCCTGCCGCGAGGACGGGCTCCACTTCCTCGGGCTTTCGGATTTCTACGATGATCGGTACATCGCTATGGCAACCCTGGCGGGCTTTCATCACGGCCAATGCCGCCGATTCGTTGGCGTCGATATGGTTGTCCTTGATGAGGATCGCATCATGCAAGCCCATGCGGTGATTGACTCCGCCGCCGGCTTTCACGGCGAACTTCTCAGCCCGGCGCCACAAGGGCGTCGTCTTGCGCGTGTCGGTGATGCGTGCAGAGGAATCGCTGATTTGTTGGGCGAATCGCGCCGTCAATGTGGCGATGCCGGACAATCGCTGGAGCAGATTCAAGGCCAGCCTTTCTCCGGCAAGAAGAAAACGCAGGTTTCCACTGACCCTGGCCGCAACATCGCCGGCATTGAGTCGATCTCCGTCCGTTGATGATTCCGCAAACTCTATGCCTGGGTCGATGGCCTCAAACACGGCTTTAGCGTAGGGCAATCCGGCTAATATCAGCGGCTCCTTGGCCCGGATAAAACCCACGCCGTCGAGATGGGCGGGAATGGTGGCTTCGGAAGTGATGTCGCCGGATCCCAAATCCTCTTTTAGAGCCAGTCGGATCAATTCCATTTCAATGTCGTTCAGTTCAAAGGCCACGATTCAAGACCTCTTGCATCGTTTGATTTCAAAAGTGGGATGTCGGCGAGGGGTTATAGTTTCGCTTTTAAACTTTCAACCAGGTCGGGAATGATCTTTTCAACTTCTTCGCGAACGGATTGTGCGATGATTCGGCGGATATTGGTCCGTGCGGCCTCGCTCAATTTTCGATCCAGTATTTCGGCGGCCATCTCACCAATCCTCTCGGGCGTCAGTTGTCCCAGGGCCTTTTCCACCGCATTTTTGGTGTTGTCTTTCTGGATGTCCACGTTATCGGTGCGGAATTCCTCGCCCCGTTCGTTGTCGTGCTCCGTAGAAAACTGCGGCGTTAGAGCATGCATTCCCGGCACACTTTCCTCCTCCGCGTGTTTTGGAGGATGGTATATTTCAGCTGTAGGCGTGTCATCATGGGTTTCCAAATTTATGGCGGCGGGTTTTAAATTCGGCCTCATTTTATATGCTTCAATACGCGGTTCTGAGGGGTTGGAAGTGACAGGGACGCGAGGTTGATTCAAATTTATGAAGCCGCCGGATGAGGTGATGTGATCGGCGAGGCCTTTGTTTTTGTCATATCGCGGTGAGGAATCAGGCTCATGATCGCGTTGAAACTCCAGCAGCCTCGTTCCCTGGTGAACTTCGTACTCTTTGAGGAGCTGATCAATCTTCTGAACAATATCTTCCGCCGGCGAAGGCCATACC
>Ga0307990_1001428_pt1 | contig 20164 bp, 21 predicted proteins | sample EllFjometagen129_FD_203168 | JGI IMG/M metagenome (GOLD analysis project Ga0307990, IMG submission 203168) | Marine microbial communities from Ellis Fjord, Antarctic Ocean - #129 | ecosystem: Environmental > Aquatic > Marine > Unclassified | place: Southern Ocean | collected 2014-10-08
AAACACAAATAAGAGACATATTAAAGAATCAGTATATAGATGGTAAAAAAGGTTATGTACTTTACCGCATAAATTACTTAGATAATATATATGAAAAACTAACTGAAATTTTTAAATAAAGGTTCAACGACTATCCCTGATGAATTTAAGGGAGTAGGATCAAGTGATCCGAAATAGAAGGCACTTTTCAAAAGTGATGATATAGTCTCACCTCATGTGAAAGTATGAGCAGCGAAAGCGGATTAAGCTTAACGACCTTAATTGAAGAAAAATTTTGTGCAAGCAATGCAGATTACACAAACAAAACATACAATGCCTGTAGTTAAAACTCACAAGCAATTAATTGGCTCAGGTGTAAATAAGACTATGGCATTTATGATTTCAGATGACTTTGTTTTTAAAGCAAAAGATGCTGGGATCATAGAAAAAATTGATGATGAAAATGGCTTAGCTATTCTGGCTTATAAAAATGGCTCAAAAGATGCAATTGATTTATCAGAAACATTAGTTAAGAACTCAAATAGTGGTTTCTTTATTAAACAAAAATTCTTAATTAGCTATGCTGAAGGCGAAGTATTTGAGAAGGGCGATGCAATCGCATATAACCCTAGCTTCTTTAATGGCAAGGGTAAAAATATGGATTACAAACCAGGAACTCTAGCAAAAATTGCTATCTCACCAATCGATTTAGCTTATGAAGATTCAACTATGATTTCAGAGAGTCTTTCTAAGAAAGCTGCAGCGAATGTTACAATGCAAAAACAAGTAGCATTAGGACCAAATACGATTATACATAGTATAGTTGAAGTAGGGGATACCGTTAAAACTGGCGATTCTCTATTAGATTTCACTACAAGTTTTGAAGATCCTGCAACCGCTGAATTCCTTAGTGACCTTGCAAAAACATTTGGATCTGACGTTGCTGACACAGTTGGTAATGAGCATATCAAAGCTAAATATACTGGAAAGATTGTAGATATTAAGATATATTACAATAGACCAATGACTGAGCTTCATGAAAGTCTAGTTAAAATAATTAAGAAATACAAAGGTAAAATTCAAAAAAGAAAACAAGCATTAGGCTCTATTAAAACAGCTAGCGTTCATATTCCACCTCTAGAACAACAATTAGGTGACAAAGTTGGTCAAGAAAAATATGATGGTGTAATTGTAGAATTCTATATTGAATACTATGATGAAATGAATGCTGGAGATAAGTTAACATTTAACACAGCCTTAAAAGCTGTTATTGCTAGAACTGTAGCAATTGAAGAATCTCCAGTTAGTGAATACCGACAAGAAGAACATGTTGAAGCGATTCTTACTCCAACAGGCGTTATTTCTCGTATGACTGGTGATGTCTATAGTATGTTATATGGAAACAAAGTTCTGATTGAAGTTGGAAAACAAATTAAAGAAATACTGAATGATGAAAGGTAACTTTCATCATTTTTTTTTAAAGTTTATTAAACTATTATTTATAACAATATGGAGGGGCGATAAAATATGGCACGTAAAAGATATACAGACGATGAGATTAAAACTGCTGTTGAGGAAAATGGTTATACGCTAGAGAGCATTTTTATGAAAAATGAAACGATTATTGAAATTACGCATAATCTCTGTGGAAAAACTTATACTACAAGACCAAAGAGATTTATAGACGAAGGAAATAGGTGTACTTGTGAGACACGAAAAAGTCAAAAAGATTTTGAAAAAGAAGTATTTGACTTGGTGGGTGATGAGTTTTCTGTCTTAGGACAATATAAATTAAATAATAAACCTATCTTATTTAAACACAATATATGTGGAAGGACTTTTAAACGAAATCCTGTTTACTTTTTAGCTAACCCTAATTGCATGCATTGCACTAAACAAAAACAGTATGATACTAAAAGGAAAGATACCGAGTGGTTTAAAGAACAAGTTAAATTGTTAGAAAATGACAAATATATAGTTATTGGGGAATATTTAGGTACAAAGGATTATATAAGAATGAAGCATGTAAAGTGTGGGTATGAATATAATGTGAAACCAAATAATTTTTTGACAGGAAAAAGATGTCCTCGTTGTGGTCATATACCTAAGACAACATCTAAGCTTGAAAAAGAAGTTCTTACTTTTGTTCAGAAAAATTATAACGGTTCTATTCAATCAAACAAACGTTTTTATATTAAGGACACTAGTTTTCATGAAATTGATATATACCTCCCTGATTTAAAAATTGGAATTGAATTTGATGGTCTGTATTGGCATTCTGATCAATTTAAGATTAAAACATATCATCTCGATAAAACTAATTTTTTTAAAAATAAAGGGATTCGAATTATACATATATTTGAAGATGAATGGCTAAATAAACAAGATATCGTAAAGTCAAAGTTAAAACACATTTTGAATATATCTGATAACGAAAAAGTGTATGCTAGAAAAACACTAATTAAGGAAATTACAAATATTGAAAAAACACCATTTTTAGATAAATATCATATCCAAGGTTCAGATAAAGCTATTATAAAACTTGGCGAATATTATAACGATGAATTAGTTGCAGTTATGACGTTTTCTAAATTACGAAGGGCTTTAGGGACTAAAACATCAACGGTTGGGGACTATGAACTTTCAAGATTTGCTACTTCGAAAAATGTTGTTGGCGGATTTTCTAAAATGTTAAAGTATGCAATTAGAAATTACGAGATAAATTATATAAAAACATTTGCAGATCTTAGATGGAGCAGCTTAGAAAAAAATGTTTATGATACAAATAATTTTGTATTAAGTCATATATCAAAACCTAATTATTTTTATTCAGCTAACAACAAACGTTATCACCGTTTTAATTTTAGAAAGAACATTTTGAAAAAAAAATTTCCAGACATTTACAAAAAAGAGCTTACCGAATTTGAAATTATGGATCAGACAAATTATTCGCGTATATGGGACTGTGGAAATTTAGTATATGAAATGAAAATAGAAAGATAACCTTATGGGTTATCTTTTGTTTTTGGTGATTCTTTGTCTATATATTATAAATATAGAAACAAAGCGATCTGAGGAGGTCAATCATGAAAAAGAAAAGATATTTAGAATTAAGAGAAGCAGTTTTAACTTATGCAAAGAGACCATTAGTACAAATTTCATCTGTAACATTTGCTAGTGATGTAATAGCACCATTATTAAAACAACGAAGCATTTTAGAAATAGTAATGTATAAAATGCAAAATGATTTAGCTGATTTTAAATTCTTTAAACAACTAGAGAAAGATGAACCAGAATTTTTAAATGAATTATTACATATTGCATATATTGCAGCTGATATTAGTGTTATAAAATGTATTGATAACAAGAATTTATTTTTAAAGATATCAAAAGGATTTTGTTCGCTTGTATTAACTCATTTAATGAAAAATATAAGTGTATTTGATAATATTGAATTTAGAATTATTGCAAGAGATATTCTACTAACTTTAGTAGATGAAAAAGCAGTAAAATCAATGAATACATTATTAAAAAAATGTAAAACACCTCAAGATTTTTTCACGTTAATTGGGAGTCTTGTACAACCAGAAGAAATTTTTGTAGCCATTAATATTGCTAAAAAAATGCCATTACTTGTAGCATCAGCACAAATGATGAAGGAACCAACTTTGCCAGTGATACATATACGTTATGATTGTAATAATTATTATGGTTATATGCGTGAAGATACAGATTTTAAAGCAATTGCTTTAGAAAATATTAATAACTTATTAAAAGGGGGAAAATAATAATGGGCAAGACACTTAGAAAAAACTCAAAATATACACATGATGAATTTACAGAAATAAAAAAAGATAAACTAGATGCAATTAACAGAAAAAATCGTACTTTCTTTGAAGACGATTATATTCGTGTTGAATTAAGAAAAGAAGAAAAAGCTAGAAAGCAAAGAAAAAGAAGATAACCTTAGGGTTATCTTTATTTTTTTATTCGGGTAAATTGCTAGCATCTACATATGGTTTTAATGGGTTATCTTTTCCAACATTACTTTTACGCATTCCGTGAAATCTCATTTTACGAATAATAACTCTTGCAAGTTTGTAGTGCTTTGTTTTATCAGCATGTATAAACATTTTAATTGCCATCATCACATGAAGTTTATCATATAGTGGATAAGCTTTGTCTTCAGGTAAACCATATTCAGGGTTTTTAGGCATTATTTCTTCTGAAAGAATTTCTTCATATAATCTAAATGTTTCATTTAAATCTTTTTCAGCTTCTTTTTCCATTTTTAATAAGCGAGTATAATAATCTGGAAACTCAACTAAATGATCTTTACAGATCTCTGCTGCTTGACCTTTGTCATTAGTATGTTCCATTTCAACTTTAAGTCCTATTTCTAATTCACTTTTAATTTGTGATAATTTAACGCCGTGTTTTTTAGCAATAGTTTCTAAAGTATATGTGTCAGCTTTTCCACCTTTAATTACATCATCTATTTCTTCTAATAGTGAAACTATATCTGATTCGTCTTCAATAAGAAGTCTAGAATACGCTTTGGCTTTTTTAGTTTCTTCATTTGTTTTGATTTGACTATTTAATTTTTTAAACACTGTCGGTATCCCCCTTAATATAATTTATATTATAATTAACTATGCGTTTCTTAAGTTTTTCTTTATTATAAGCAAGTGCTTCAATTTTTTGGTTGTATTCTTCAATTGCATTAAGTCGATCTAATGTTGAGTCGTCAATATGTAAACCATATTCTCTAACAAATTCACGATATTTTCCGTTTATTGATTTTAAAGGGATTACTATTGCATTGTTATGAGCCATTTCATGTAGTGTTTTACTTAATGGAACTAGTCCAATAACATTTCTATAGTGTTCGCCTATTATAGTTTTTGCAATATCAAACGTAGATACAGGTGCACCTTTAGCTTCTTTTAACATAGACTTTGTAATAATTTCAGTTATGTCGTATAAGCTAAATGGGAAATGATGAAATTCTAATGAAAATTTAATATCATGTGTATCTAAATTTGGAAGTAACGAACATTTTGTAAGATCCAATTCAGTCTTTAAATAGTTTATATAAGATCTATATTCATATGAATTTCTAATTTGGCGTTCTATATATTGAATCATTTTAGAGTCTAACTCAGTTTCGTCTTCAATATAATTAGATGTAATATCAAAATCCGAGACTTCGATAGTATATTCAATTTTTTCTTCTTCAGTTAGTGTATTTAGATTTATTTCATTAATTACTTTCACCTTGTTCACCTTCTTCTTTATCTATTGCGTGTGCTACTTTATTTCGGTCTTTTATGTTTTCTTTCTTTTTTGTAAGTGTTACGTACTTAGCTAATTTAGGATCTGTAACTTTTCCGTCAGGAGATATAGCTTCCTTAGCTTGTCCGATATTCATTGGTTCTTTTAAAACAGCATTCCCTTGTTTCCAAAGTCTATCTTCATCAAGCGGATGTGCTTCTTTTGCAGGTGGTTCAGTATCAGTTGATATTGATTTGTTTTGTGGCTTGTCATGGTCTGTCTTTTCTACTTTTAAAATATCTTTTTCAGGTACATCAAAACCATCAATAGCTGCAGATTTAGCAGCATCTTTAGTATCTCTTTCATATTCTCAAGACGTCTTAGTTCCACCTTGTCCAATGGCAGTTATTTTATACACATCTTCGAAAATATTTCCAAAGATTAATTCTCTCTCTACTGCATATCTTTCCTCAAGAGTAACTTCCTCTTTTTTTACCTTTTGAATTTCCATTGCTTCATTAAGTTTTTTAAATAATGCCATAATATCACTCCTCTGCATTCATATAATTAATTGTTCGTTTCTTATTCATAATCTTCTTAACTTTTAAAGTTAAACATTCATATTAACATATAATTATACATTAAAGGAAAGGAGTTTTCAAATGGCAAAATATAGAGACTTTATGTTTGAACAAAGCAATTTTATTAAAGCTACAGAATATACTGACACATCAGCAATTATTCTAGCTATAAGAAACATCCTTCTTTCAAGAAAAGGAAATTTTCCATTTACTCCTGCTTTTGGAATGAATATTGAGAAATACCAATTTGACTTATTAGATGAGGCTCAAATTGAGGCTATTAAATCAGAATTATCAAAACATATTGCAGACTACATACCTGATATAAGCTCAGTGAAAGTAAGTGTAGAAATTGTAAATGACGATGATGGGATAGTAAATGAAGGAAAAAATATGTTAGGAATATCAATTATTTCTAAAGTAGATTCAGAAGCTATATCAAGTAGTTTTTTACTGTATGAAAAAAGTGGAGAACTAACAATATTAAACGAAACACACTAAAGGAGAGATATTAGATGGGAAAACAATTAGTACCAGGGAAAACTGTGTATCTTGATGAAAATGAAGATTTTAGCAGTATAGAAATAACAAAAACAGATGCTGAAATTTTAGCTCAAGCGCCTCAAGGAATCGTAGTAAATTCTAAAGGCGAACGTATTACAGAAAAGAAACCGGAACTACCAATCAAAGAAGAAAACAAAGAAACTATAAAAGTTGAGGCTAAACCGGTTATTATACCAGTTGAAGCACCTCAAGAACAAAAAACATTAAAACTAGCAAAAAAATTATTAGAACAAAATTCAGAACCTGATTTTAAAGAAGATTTTATTCCATTAGTTGAAGATGCTTCTATCGAAAAAGAAGTTGAAGTTGACTTATTTAAAGACTTAGATGAAAAAAAATTAACTGATGAATTATTTCAAGAATCAGAAGAAACTAAACCAAAAAGAAAAGCAAAAAATGTTGATATAAGTTCATTAAATATTATTAACAAAACTGAAATGGATAAAGAAAGAGACCTACGAAATGCGCTATTCGGAAATAAAGCAGCCTATCAAATCGTAGCAGCACAATCTGGATATATGGCTAAAGTTCTTCCACTAGTTCATAAAGATATTTTAAATATTATAAATGAAAAGGCAAATAGATTTGAACGCCAAAAAAGCTTATACCAAGTAATTTGGGAAAAAGTTCATGACACTTCTATTGGAAAAATGAGCTTTGAACAATGGTTAAGACATACATCTGTAGAAGATATTGAAACATTCTATTATGGAATTTATGCTTCAACATTCCCTAATGAGGGTTCGTTTAGATTTACATGTCCTAAATGTGGTTCTGAACATGATTATAAAGTAAATCATAATAATTTAATTAAGACTACAGATAGAACTAAAATGAAAAAATTAATTGACAAAGTTTCAAGAGAATCAGTATCACTAGAAACAATGCAAGAGCTTTCTCTTATTGGGAAAAATCAAGCTATTGAATTAACTGATAGTAAGCTTATTTTTGAACTAAGAACTCCTTCTCTATTGGACTTATTAGAAATATTACGTACTGTTCCTGAAAAAACTATTGACAGAGATGCTGAAAGTATTGTTTATATGCTTTATGTAAACCAAGTAGTAATTCCAACTGCTGAGCATATAGGACATTTTATGGAAACTAAGAAACCAAACATTTTAAGAATTATCGACAATTTGGGTATCGATGATGCTAATGAATTCAAAGATGCTGTTGACGCAAGGATTGATGAAAATAGAATTACATACTCACTTAAGAACATTAAGTGTGCTGATTGTAATACTGAAATAAAAGATGTACCAATCTCAATTGAAAATATACTTTTTACACTAATCTTCGAGAAAGCCCAATAATTAAAGCTAGCGATTCTATAGAAATTAGACAAGCAAAATCACTTAAAACTGAAGAGAATTTTTTAAGATTAGAATCACTGAAAAGTGATAAAGCGTTAGAGATAGTTTACTTATTAGAATTATTCGATGGTAAGCTTTCTTTAACTGAAATACTTAATCTTGAAATACCATTGCTAGCTAATCTTAGAAAAGCTAAAGAGCAGATAAACAAAGATGTACGAGATCGACAAAAAAAATAAGGAGGAAAAGATATGTTAATAAAAGCATGTAATGCTATTACTAAAATTTCAGACGAAGCTGAAGTTAACACTGAAAATTATATGGAAGGTATAACTTATATATCTAGTCTATATGACTTTCTTAATAGCCTAAAACTAATAATACCACTTAAAAAAATAACTTTTCTTCCGTCATTCAAAGGTAAATACACAGTTGAAAAATTGGGAATCGCAGCTACAGAGAAAGAGAACCAAATGAAGGTATTCAAAGTAGAATCTTCTTTGTTTCTCGAAGATAAAGTTATACAAGATATAATCAGAAATATGGCTGGAATATGTCAGGATATTACCCAACAAAACGATATCCTAACGTTCTACTTATTTTAAAGGAGAGATAAAATGAAATTACGAGATAAAACAAATTATGAAATATGCAAAGAAAATAATATAGGTTTTTCTTTCCTTACAAATGTTGTAGAGGAAAAGAATACAAAAGCCAAAATCAGAGCAACATTACAAGTTATAGAAAAAATATTATGTGGTACTCTTGGGCCTTACGGTAGCACAACTATTATACAAGATAGAGAAATGTCAAAACATTTTGCAACTAAAGATGGCTATGACTTATTAAACCGAATTAATTTTAGTGAAGAATTACCAAGAACTATTTTAGATATGGCTCGTTCAGTTGCAAGTAACCAAGTAAATACTGTTGGTGACGGATCAACTTCAGCATTAGTAGTTGCAAGTGAATTATATAGCGAACTTACAGCTCCTGATTCAAAAATATTTGATACAGTTGCACCAAAAGATGTTTTAGATATTCTTAAAGATATCTCTAAATATTTAGAATTTGAACTTAAAGCTCAGGCAAGGCCTATATCAAAAGACCTAAAAGAAATTGAAAAAGTTGCTATGATTGCAACTAATAATGATAGAAAAACTGGTAAATTTATTAAAGAAATTTATGACCAAATTGGAGAATTTGGATTTATATCTACAGATATTATGGCAAAAAAAGAAGAAGATGAGTATGAAATTCGCCAAGGTATTGAATGAGAAAGAGGATATATTGACGAATACTTTGCTAATGGTTATGAGAATAAAAAAATAATTATGGACCAAGAACCTAGAGTATTTATTACAAACGGTACTTTAATTTATGATGATATTTCAAATATTTTACTTCCACTTATTGGGCAAGTATGTGGAACTGAAAAAGCTGAATTACTTATCATTGCAAACGATTATGAAGAAGATGTAAGAAAATTCTTTAAACTAAATAGAACTCAACATTTAGCAGGAAATCGTGCTGAATTACCATTTACTGTAGTAGATATTGACCAAGTTACTCAATCTAGTAAAGCAACACTTGCAGACCTTGCAATTTTATTAGACTCAGAAATATATGATAAACTTGAACATAATGCAGCTCAAATTATGGCAACACCAGATAGATTTGTTGGTAGAGCTGCTGCAATTACTGTAACTAGAAAGAAAACTCAAGTTTTAGGTATGGATCGTAGTGTAAAACATATTAAATCTAAAAAAGCATGTGTAAAACAACTTACAACAGCATTACGTAAAAATATGGAACTTGAAGAACCTTCTAACAACGAATTATTTGACAGATATATTCTTCAAAGACGTTTATCATCTCTTACAGATTCAACTGCGGTTATTCATATTGCAGGTAAGAGCTTAACTGAAAGAAGAACTCGTGAAAGATTATTTGAAGATGCAATTCTAGCTTCAAAATCTGCAATTAAATATGGCGTGATTCCTGGTGGAAACATCATGATTCCTAAAATTTTAGAAGACGAAATAACTAAACCTTTAGCTGACACACTATTAATAAGTCAATTAGTAGAAAAATATAATTATATTCCAGTGTTCGATAAAGAAATATTTATTAGAGATTTCTTAATCTTAGTTAAAGATGCATTCGTTGCAAGCTATTATCATGTTTTAAGTAATAGTTATTTTAATGAAGAAAAAGTTAACGAAGTTTTAAGCATATGTTTGAATGAAAATAAATTCTATAATTTAAAAACTCATAAATACGAAGATATTGATAAGACTGAAGTTATAAATTCGGTTGACACAGATATTCAAATACTACAAAGTGTTGTTTCAATCATTGGTATTATGGCAACATCTAATCAAATGATTACAATGAACTTTGCAGTTAGTGATCAAATTAAATAAGAATCCTTTTGGATTCTTATTTTTTTTTTATTATCTAAAGTACCAGTAACAAACAATTATTTATATGTATTAAGAGGGAGTGAGACTATGCCATTACCAGCAAAGAAAAAAACTGCAATAAAAATCAATCTACGTCAATATGTAGATAATCCATATCGTGGATCTGCCTTCTTAGCAAGTCGTAAAGCAATTAAAGCAGGATTGAATCAAATATTTGTTAAATTATTAAGAGAACATAGAACTAAATTTTATGCAGTTCCATATGTATATGCAAACGGTGATGTACTTTTTCATGTAAGAGTTCCATCAGAGGAATACAAGTATAACAAACTTCATTATGATGTGTTACTTAAAATTGAAAATGACCCAACAAGACGATATAGTATGAGAAATGTTAGAATGTTTTCAAACTCACCTTCATTTGTATTTACATATGCTTATGTTTATTACCATGATGATTTAGTAATTGATGAATTTGCTAGTAAATTACCAACGTTATCATTAATTCAAGCACCCGAAGTTAGAAACCCTGTTGAATCACTTGGTTATGAGAAATCAACATACATTGCTGCAAGATATTTAATTGATGGCCATGCGCTTACAGATAAATATATTCAACAATATGGAAAGAAAATGAACAGATTTGAGGAAATTAATCTTTTACAAAAGATTGCAGACCCTGATAACATTGTTCAAATTTACGCATTAGGACGACAACTACAAGCTAAAAAATCAACAATCGATAAAAAAAGAACAGCAGACCGTAAAGAATTACAAAAACGATTTGTTACAAAAGCAAAGAAAACTGCTCCTAGAAGAGGAACAGGAATTATTCCAAAAAGAAAACCACGAGCAAAAATCACAGCTCGAAAAGCTAAAAGACATCTATAATAATATATTATAAGGATGATAGAAAGAAACATTTATTGTTTCTTTCTATACTTTCGATTGCACAGGAGGAATATTTAGTGCCAAACAAAACTAATATCGAGAAGACAGAAACTAAACCGAATTTTTATTCAGAAGATGGAGGAAATTTATTTGGTGTTGCATTTGACGAGATCTTTGGAAAAGAAGAACTTGAAGTTTACAACCTATTTGAAATGAACTCTAAACGAAATTTTAAAAATTTAGTGCCTGCAATTATTGAGACGTACCAAGAGATATTTCTTGATCAAGGTGGACGATTTAATGAAGAACTTGCGATAATCTTATTTAATGTATTAAGTGTTAAATCATCATTAGAAATTCAAGATGGTGAAACATCGTATGATGATTTTCTAAAAATGATTGATGTAATTACTGATTCAAATGATGGAATTTTAATACAAACTATTGATGAATTTGTAAGAGAAAATTATGGTTTAAAACTTGATGAGAGTACAAGAAACACAAAAAGCAAAAAGAATAAAATCAACGAAGAATTACAATTTTCAGATGCACATGCAAAGACACTTATTAAGATTGCATATTTATTCAGAATTATGATACCTGTTATTTCTGTATATTTCAGTTATAATAAAACATCATTTGCTAAGAATGAAGATCAACGTGATAATGATGACTTCGAAGATTTAAAATTCGGAGAAATTAACAGTGAAATTTTCAATTATTTATTTGAGAAATTTGCTGAGAATGCAGATGCAATTAGAAACAAGCTTTATAAATTAACCTTAAGCAGAGTATCTAAGACAGTATATTCTGACAAAAGATTCTGGGCTGTTGCTAAGAATCAAGGAATTACAAAAGATACAGAGACATTAGAGATTTATAAAAAATTATTAACAAATGCAATTCCAAAATTATCGATAGACCCTGATAAGAACCTTATTAGCTTCTTTCAATCTGTGATTATAAACCAAATTAATTTTTTATTCCAAAATAAGTTTAAAAACAAATTTATTATTCTTGGAACTAATCATGAAAAATATTCTGATGATGACGAAGATACTTCGGAATATGAACGTCTTGAAATCAGAATGCTTAGAAAAGACGAAGGTTTATATACACTTAGGAAACTAAATATTCAAAACACACTTAATAAAATTCCAGAATATTTCGGTGTTGAAGTAACTGATGATGAAGTTAAGAATGCAATTAAAACATTCTATCGTCATAGTATTCAAGAGAAAATTATTACGATGCTTACGTTTAAGTACTTTGAAGATAAAATGGCAGTTAAATTCTTGTCATATTTTCAATATGTATATTTAGTATTAGCAGTTGAAAAATATTTAGCGAAACATCAATTCAAATTACTACCTCAAATATTATTAGCTCATTGTGAAAAACATAAAGAACGAACTAATATTTCAGGAAAAAGAATCCGTCCGATGATTCAAGATAGTAAAAAGTATATGCAATTATTTAATATGAAATACAATAGCTTCTCGGAAGAAGTTAAGAAACCACTATCAGCAATTATCGCATCTACATATGCATCAGTATTTACTGATGATGCTGGAGACGAATTGTTTGATTCAACTGTAAAAGTTGGTAAGATAGCTGATGAATTAATCGATTTAGCATATCTAATATAGAAAGATCCTTTTGGATCTTTCTTTTTTAATAAGGGAGAAATTATGAATATAACTAAAAAAATTTTAGCAGATGTATATGACAACTGTAAAATAATTGATCGAGGGTTTTAAATTATGGCTAAAATTACAATAGAGAAAAAAAGAACTATATTAGATGCATTTATATACGAATGTATACTTTTTTATGATTGGAATACTTTTAAACCACAATTGAGTATTGCTAACGAATTAAATAAATTTGAAAATGCTTTTTATGAACATCGGCTAAGCCAATATATGATTGAAAATATGGCTGATATTTCAGTTAAGGTAATGCTTCATGGATTCAATAAGATTTATAATGTAGACCTTTTAAGTACATATTATGACTCATTACATACAAAACGTATATACACTATATTAAATGGTAGAAAAGAATCTTTAAATCCAAGACTTGATCTAAAACGAGTTGTAAAAAGAATAAAAAATTCAAAATTAGATATTTTATTTAATCTTGATGACTTTCTTACTACAGGCTTAATTACTGAACTAGAAGCTAAAATAGATGAAATGCAATTAATTAGAATACTAAATTAAATTATTAAATTTACGAAAACAATAAAATTAGGGTGATAAAAATGGATTCAAAAGAAAGAGATGAAATACAGTTTGTAAAAGACCTTATTCTTAGAAATAAGAGACCGTCATCACAAACGACTAACAGAAAAGAAGTTACAGTTCGATGCCCATACTGTGGAGATAGCAAAACTGACCGTAATCATATGCACATGTATATTGAAATGATGCCACCTTTTAAATTTTATTGCCATAGATGTAATGTGTCGGGTGTTTTAAACACTCAGACGTTAAGAGATTTAGAAATCTATGATAACAATCTTTCGGCTTCAATTATACAAGCGAACAAAACGATTAAAAAGAAAACTGGAAGTAAATTTAAAATTGACAAAAAGGATACAAAGCTAAATAAAGTTGACAGTCCTTTTGCTCAAAATGCAACAGCATATTTTAATTCTAGATTTAATACAATATATACAAATGATGAAATTGTAGATAAATTTAAAGCTATAACGAATTCAGCTGAATTCTTTAATGCAAATCATGTTAATGTTCCTACAAATAGTGGAGGATACACACTATATGATTTTAATAACTCAATTGGTTTTTTGTCATCTGATGGATCTCATGTTATCTTTAGAGACCTAACAGGACGACAACCAAAGAGATATTATAACTTTAATTTATATCATGAAGAATCATCAACAAGTAATAAACTTTACAATATAAAAAGTGGAATTGACATTATGAAAGATGAAATTACGCTTGTTATTACTGAAGGAATATTCGATATAATCGGAGTTTATGAGACTTTTTATAAGGATAAAGAGATTGATAATGACTATATATTTGCAGCTGCAGCCGGTAAAGGTTACAATGCGGTCATTTCCCACTATATTAGAATGGGATTCTTAAATTTAAAGGTGATTATATACTCAGATGCTGATGTAAAAGAGCGATTTTTTAGAAACTTAAAAGACAGTTCTCTTTATTTAAAAAATAATAAATTAACAATTTATTATAATACATTAGAAAAAGATTTTGGAGTATCAAAAGATAGAATCAAATTAAGAAGAGTTATTATCTAATAACTTTTTTTTATAAAGGAGTTTAAAATGACAAAATTTATGAGAGTAATGAATATAAATCCAGTCCAATATGTTCTATCAACTAATATAACATTTAAAGAATCGTTAAATGGAAATTTATATATAGATTATTTTGGAATTTTAAAATCAGATATTGATTTAGAAATATTAGATATTTTTTTAGAAAATGAAGGTCTCGAAGCACTAGATGATGTAGATATACTAGCACTAAGAAACCACGATAAATATGAAGAATTTCCTGTTGACTTACAATTATGGTTATTACTTCAAGATAGGGAGAGATAAAGAATGTTCAAAAGAAAAAAACCAGAACCAATAATAGACCCAACAAAAGAAGATTTCACTAAGTGGGATAAAGAAATGGGATTCTTATTTGTGAAAATGCAACGAAAGAAAAACATTATTAAAAATTATTTTATTGATATTTATAATGCTCAATTAAAAGATACAGACTATATTAGAGACGAAGATATCGAAGGTAAAATTGCTGATGGTGTTTATGAAGTATTTACAGAAATTGATGGTCGTTACAAACAATTTATAGTTGACAAATATTTTGGTAGTGAAGCTGAATTAATTAAATTTATTACTGAAGATTTTTATGTGGATCTCACATCTGAAGTTATTAAGAAAAATAATGAAAAAATTAAACTAGTTGCTCTTAAAGAAAATGTTAAGAGACTAAGAGAAATGAATACTGAAGAAAAAGATAGCGAATAGCTATCTTTTGTTTTTCATGATTTTATGAGCATATATTATAAAAATAGAAGAAGAAGAAAATAAGACTTCTCAAAAACAGGAGAATTAAAATGGATAAATTATTCAATGTAAACGGTAATGTTAATGGATGTAGCATGGGACTTAAAATTGAAGCTGCAACAGATTATGAAGCTCGTAAAGAATTTCGTTCGTCTTTTGATAGAGACGACAATGTTGTAATTTTAACATGTACAGAAGAAGCATAATTTAAAAGAGTTCTTTAACTCTTTTTTTTTTGTTATCTAGTATTTTAAAAGGAACAATAAATTATATGAAAAGAAGGGAGCTGAGAGAATGATTATATATCCAGGAGAGAATGAAGTAAAACTTGTTCAATCTACAGCTTCGGCCTCAACTTTAATTAGCTCTATTACAGGAGAAATTGAGCAATATGTGGCTTCAAAGTTCCCAAGAGGATTCTTTAAGTCTATGTATATTGACACAGCTGAAACCGTTCACGCACAAAATAGGAATGCTAAGTATAATGAAAATCTTAACAAGATACAATACCCAAATGTAGCAATCACACCAGAGATATCTCTTGATGATCCAATCGGAGGAATGGAAAAGTCTCTACATCTTTCAAGTCCAAATCTATATCTTAGAAAAGATATGAGACGTTCTTATAAGACGTTAGTAATAGACCCACATGAAAAATTCTCAATGTATTATACAAGTGATTATATAACTACAAACTTTAATTTTAGAATCACAACAAATAAATTTGTACAAAATATGGATTTAGCTTATTATATTAAATCAAGATTCCAAGTAGGGTTCTTTCAATATCTAAATGATAAATATATGAATACTGAAATTCCAAAAACGTATATTAAACTTATAGCAAACATGCTTAATTTAGATACAACTGATAACGACGATATGGATACATTACGTTTATATCTTATTTCTACAGGAACTGTCGAACAGTTAATTCAAAAAAAAATCAATGCCCTTACAGGAAAAATTGGATTCTTTGTTAATGAAAAAACTAATCTATTAACATTATTAACAGATTTAGATGCGCCTTCATCAATCATTAGAGAGTCAATGTCAGAAGGAGAATATACAATTAACTTCAAAATACAAGTCTCTGCATGATTACCAAACGCTTTTATTATGTCTATTGACCAAACTAAATTTTATTCATTAGACACAGAAGTTATAGCTATGGCTGTAGATGATTCAGTTTCAGAACAAGATGAAGGGTTCTATTCAATTTCAATTCCGAACTTAACTCTTAATAGAGATAAAGCTATATACTTTCCAAATGCATCAGGAGACCAAGTTATTGGAGAAGAAATTTTCTTCAATGTATTTACATATAGTTTAGATACTCCTGTTACAGAAGTATTGTTAATGGATTATTTAAAAGATGACCTTAAAAAAGTGCATGCTTATATGATGGACCATTATTTCGATATTCGAGATTTATTATATATAAAAGTACAAAATAGATATGGCCTTATGGATGAAACAAAAGTACTTATAGATTATGAGCAAATGTCTTTAGAAATTTTAGAAGCAGATGCTCAAGATTTTTCAGTTACAATTTGGGCTGATAGAGCATTATTTGAATCTATTCTTAAAGCTATTGATAACGACCAATTCTTCTTTAGTGATAGTTCACTTGCAACATTACGTATTAATCAATTTATTGATACAGATGGCGATGGAATTAATGAAACACAAGAAGAAATTAGAGTTCCAATATACACATTTACCAATGAAAAAGATTTATACACTGTTGCTAGTTTAGTTAATGGCGAATGGCGAAGTAATGTACTTCGTATTTATACAGTTTATGGCATCGGATTCTTAGGCTTAGTACAAGAATATCTTGAAGATGGTGTAACACCAGAACCAAGAGCATCAGACTATAAAATATGTATTGGTTACAACGACGAAAATGAACCAATTATTAGAGCATTAGAGAAATTAATTTAATAAAAAAAATATAAAATAGGAGGCAATTATGAAAGCAATTTTCGACATTCTTAAAAATTTTTGGGATATTATTGCTAATACGGATGGAATGTATACTTTAAAAGACTTAAGTATCTTACAAGTTGTATTTGTAGTATTATTTATTTATTTTGTTTTTAAACTTCTTAAATTAGTATTTTCAAATACTAGTCAAGGATTAAAGACAATAAGTAAAGCAGTTAAAAAAGTAGCAACTTATAGACAACGCAAGATGGCTAGAGTTATTTGTCAAAGATGTGGTAGACATTTAGACAAATGCACATGTGAAGTTAACAAGAAACTTCCATTGAAAAAACGCTATAAAAGATACAAAGCCCAAAAGAAATTACAACGATTAGAAGCAAAAGCAAGACAAGAATAATATAATAATGAGAAATATAAAATGACTTCGGTCATTTTATATTTTTTTAATATTGCAAATTAAGGGAAACAATAGTTTATATGAATAAATCAAAGGTGGTGGATACTATGGCAGAGAATATATACAAACAATTAAAAAATATTCTAAAGAAAAAAATAGCTAATATAGTTGCAGATGAATTAAATGATATATCTCAAGTATCAAAAGATCAAAATACTGAAATTAATACTTTGAAAACGTCGTTTGATGAAGTTATTACAAGTAGAGATACATTATTTTCTGAAGTTGAAACTCTAATGGATGAAAGAAGCGAAGCATATCAGTCAGTTATAACTATTTTATATTTATCTCATTTCTTTAATGCTGCTCAATTAGATCTTTATAATGCTACTGTATGGTATCGTTTATTAGAATTCTCTAAATCAGAAGAATTTACAAATACTTTACAAAATCTAAAATATTATATCACTGGAACTTTAACTGTTACTAAAACAAAACAGTATCAAGATTATTTTCAAGACAAATTTGACACTCTTCTAGCTCTTAGAGATAGAAATTTGCAAATGCTTCAAACAGATATTGGGCCAGCTTTACAAGAATGAAATGGGTCTGTATATGTAACAATAGAAAAAGATGATCCTGAAAATCCTGATAACTTTTTATTTTATACTTTAGGATATTTAGCAACAGCAACTGGTTTATTTTTTAATTATACTCATATAATGTCAATACTTAATATTATAGAAACTAGCAATAGAAATTTAAGCTCATTTACATTTGAAACATTTGCTGATGAGATAGAAAAAATGAAGAATAATTTAAAACGATTTATGATTCTAGATACATACAGAAAAGAAAATGAAGCATCTTATACAGGAACATACACACAAGATATATTTGATAAGATTGAGATTTATGATTTTTATTTATTAAGTTTTTCTGGAATTACTGAAGAAACTATGGAAGCTCTAGAAGACGATGGCTCATTCAGCTTACTCTTTTTAACAGCTGAAGATATAAAATCAGAATTAAATGCCCTTATATATGAAACACTTAGAAGTATTACTAGTATAAACACATTTTTAGAAAATTATGCGTTATTTGTAAAATTACCAGAAACTAATATAGAACAAATTGCAAAAAGTATAAATACTGTTTTAGATAATTATTGAGATAATCTTTCAGATGAAGATGATAAAGAATACTTTTTAATAGAAGATGCTAATCAGCCTAATTTAAAAACATTTATATACGAATTACAACAATTATCGAATACGGATGATGAAAAAATATTATTTTTTGAAGATTACTATAACTTAATACTTCTATATACTGGTTTAAAGCTTAAAACTTATGAAACTGATACATATGCATTAGATTATATAAATTATGCAGTTAAAAATCTTGTAGTTAAAAGTGAAGTAAATGATAGCGAAGTAAATGAAATAGCGTTTACGAATCTTAAAGTATTAGAAGAAAATCTTTCTGAAATATATGGAATTAATGTTAAAGATAATGTGAATACAGATTTAATAAATCCTGCAATTAAAACATTGTATCCAAAGTTTAATATTATAGATTTAGTTGATATTAGTGTCTTATTAGATTACAATATTGGTTATAATGATTCATATTGAATTGCTCTAGGTGAGACAACTTACTATAACCTTGACAATGATACATGAATGAGTGGAACAATACCAGTTGACTTAGAAGCTTTTATCAATATAATTTATATGTCAGTAATGGAAGCTATATTAAAACAAAGTAAAAATATAAATAGTACAATTACAAAAACAATTGAAGTATATCAACAACGAGGAACTAATTTTAAATCAGTATTTATTGAAATGATAATACGAAAAGTATTTGCAAAATTAGTTGACTACATTGATGGACAAACATCTATAATTAACGCTTCAACGATTACATTAATGCAGAATTACTTAACTGTTGATATTGATAATGTGAATGAAGGTATACTTGCTAATTACAAACTTGTAAGATCCGCTTTTTATACTGCAGAAGAAAATCTTATAGAAAAAATACTAGTAGATGGAAATGAGCTTAGAACTTACTTAGAGACAATCTACGAATAAAGGAGGGCTACTATGACTAGAGACGAGATGCTTAGAGCTGTAGATCAAATGAATATTTATGAAAAAGATTATAACACATTATTGAATCTTATGAATAATGCGGATGACAAATTTTTTATAAAAGCTCTTGAAGGTATTTTTAACGGAGAATTATTTATTGAAGATTTTGAACGAATATTTGTAGATGATGCATATGCAAATGTGCTAGAACAAAATTTCAGAACTCAATTAAACCTTAAGAACGAAGTTGAAAGACTTTTAGAATATAGATATAATACATTAGGAGAAACATTATATACAATTGATAACATTCAGGGAAACCTCGCAATAGTAAGACCTACCGAAGGTGAAGATTATGATGGCTTCTATGATACAATTTCAGAAGAAATTAGAGACGACCTTATGTATCAAATTTTATATACAACTGAAAGAGATTCTGATATAGTACGAGAATCAAAGATAAAGTTATTAGAAAAATTTCAAAGTGGAGAGTTAAATAAACAAGATTTATTATTATTTACAGACTCTCTAATTATTCCACTATCATATGAACATCAAGTTTTAAATCAACTTGATAATGAATTTATGATTGAAAATAAAACTTCAGAGCAAAAG
>Ga0307990_1001430_pt1 | contig 20150 bp, 17 predicted proteins | sample EllFjometagen129_FD_203168 | JGI IMG/M metagenome (GOLD analysis project Ga0307990, IMG submission 203168) | Marine microbial communities from Ellis Fjord, Antarctic Ocean - #129 | ecosystem: Environmental > Aquatic > Marine > Unclassified | place: Southern Ocean | collected 2014-10-08
TACTCAGTGGATTTAAGCCATTTTTGAAGCAGCTGCGCAGGGAGATCACACTCGAAGATGTTGAGAAGCTGCTTCAAATCAAAATCAGACGCATATCACGCTATGATATAAACAAGAGCAGGAAGGAGATCGAAAAAATTCTTGAGGAGGAAAACTCTGTACGGAAAAATCTTCAACAGCTTAAACGCTATACTATCCGCTATCTGAACAACTTAATCAAAAAATATAAAGATCAATACCCCCGTCTGACTTTGATCGATGAGCATGCATTTAAGCAGGTTGAGGTTCGCAAGCTCACAGCTTCGGAACTTTCACTGAAAATTGATAAAAAAAGCGGATTTATCGGTACCAACTTAAGGGAAGGCGAAGAACTCCTCCAATGCTCCTCGCTCGATAAAATCATTGTTGTCTGGAGCGATGGCAGCTACAAGATGTTACCCCCTCCGGAAAAATTCTTTGTTGATAAAAATTGTATTTACTGCCAGATCTTCAGCAAAGAAAAGGAGTTTACGGCGATTTACAGAGAACCCGATTACGGATTCACATACATCAAACGCTTTGCTTTCGGAGGAGCCATTCAGAATAAGAACTACCGCATGGCACCGGAAAAGAGTAGTATTAAGCTTTTTCAGGAGGGTACCCCTGAAAACATTTTCCTTAAATACAAACCAGCCAAACGCCAGCAGATCCACCAGCAGGTCTTTGCACCTGCCGAAGAGGTGCGGATCAAAGGTGTCTCTGCCAAGGGAATTCAAATGACAACCAAAGCAATTGATAAAATAGTTACCAGAAAGCCTGCATGGTGGGATGATAATGCCCGTGGATCCAAGGGCATTCTTACCTAACGCAGCCACTTCGACAAGCTCAGGACAGGCAGAGCCCATCCGAAAAGGGTTGGAGGTTCGAGAAGTCGAAATAGTTGAAGGAACAGGTTCTTCCTCGATTTTTATGGGGCAAAGAAATATTTTGCAAATTGCGTGGCGGGGTCAAGGCCCCCGCCCTACAGTTTTAAAGAGATCAAAGCCTTTACTGTAGCTGAGGTCCTTGCATGCCAAGCCGTAGCCCCGCCTTGCGGGGCGTAGGCTGGACCTCGGACGGGTTACCCACACAAAAGTCGGAATAACCAAACATAGACGCTTTCCATAAAAATCAGTGAAGAGCCAAAAAATACATACTTTTAGACGTACTCGTACACGCGAATTTCTAAAAAACAGGGTGGAAATAGTAGAGAAAAGAGATTTGGGTGTACGAGTACGTGTATGAGTACGGAAAAAACAACCCAAAGAATTGGGGCGTTCTGTTATAAAAGACTTTTTTGAACAGGCTCTACTGGCTGTTAATGCCATCATTTACAATACTTTAAACATCTTAAAAATTAATATGTAATTTTTCAATCTTAATGCTTGAAAAAACCATCGGACTAGTTCATAATATGTGATGTATTTGGACCTTACTTAGTGATATGTAAATAACCACTTATTACAAAATAAATAAAATAAAAGGATACGACTATGTCAGAAACAAACAAACCTTGGACCAAAGCGGTCGTTTATGTCATTGATGATGATGAATCACTCAGAAAAGCGATTGGCCGACTTCTTGAGACAGCCGGTCTGGTATACGATCTTTTCGAAAGTGCAGAAACCTTTATGAGTTCTTGTCTCAGACAGGCAGATGTTTCATGTGCTGTTGTCGATATAAGAATGGGTAAGGGTTTAAGTGGAATAGAGCTGCAGAAAGTCATGCAGGAAAGTAAAATGAATATACCGATTATATTCATTACCGGGCATGGCGATGTAGAAACAAGCGTCAAAGCCCTGAAGTCAGGCGCATTACACTTCATAACCAAGCCTTTTGAAAATGACGAGCTCATGAGTGCTATTGATGAAGCTCTTATGTTTGACTACACCAACAAAAAAGCGATCGCTTTACGAGACAAAGCGGTAACCGGTTATGAGAATCTAACTAAGAGAGAACGTCAGGTTTTCACTAGAGTGTCCCGAGGATTCATTAACAAAAAAATAGCTAATGATCTTCAGATCTCTGAAAAGACCGTTAAGATTCACCGTGCGCATATGATTGATAAAATGCGGGCAAATTCAACGGCGGAGCTAGTTCGTATGGCCTCTTCTCTGGCAGATGCCAAGATTCTTACTATTGAAGATATTGAACTTGATACAAAAGATTAAAACGGTAATTTATCATGAGCTCTTTTTCCTCACAGAGTACGATTGATAACAAAAAAACAACCATACTTTTAATCGATGATAATCAGGTAAACAACAAACTTGTGGCATCAATATTGATGCCACAAGGTTATGACATATACGTTGCTGACAACGGTGAATCAGGGGTGAAACAGGCTAAAAGAATCATGCCGGACCTGATTCTTCTGGATATAATGATGCCTGAAATTGGCGGCTTTCAGGTTTGTCGGCATCTAAAAGATAGTGCCGTAACAAAAGATATACCTATAATATTTATAACGGCGGACGCAACGACCCAAACTCAAGCCATCGCATTTCAGGCCGGTGGCAATGATTTTATCACCAAGCCAATTGTAGACGTTGTGCTCATTGAAAGGGTAAAACATCAGATCAGGCTGTATGAGAGCAGAAAAAGTCTGATAACCCTTAATAAATATCACGATCTGGCGGAGCACCTCTCCAACACAGGTTTCTGGGCTTCTGAGGAAAACTCTGGATTTAAATCTTTCACATTTTCGAAACAACTGGAGAGTATACTGAGCCTTACGCCAAACACACCTCAATATGCTAATTTTGATCTTGACTCCATTACATCCATTATAGACAGCAGCAGCGACTTGACCACTCGCAATGGAAACAAGCAGGAATGGATCAGATGCATTAAAGCGGGAGGTAAGTTTGATAAGGTATGCCACATAAATACAGGTCAATCAACAAAGTATATCCGGATATGGGCCAGCTTCAAAAGAGACATGACCGACTGTTTCAATGCTTTTGGTGCTATCCAGGACATAACTCAGGTGATCAGAACTGAGAGCGAGCTATCTGCCCTGAAGACAAAATTCGAAGATGTGGCGACTAAGCAGAATCTGGTAGAGGCCAACACACAGCTGGCACACGAACTGAATCAGCCTCTAGCCGCAATAAATCTTAACATCAGCTATATTCGACAGCTGATTGAATCGAATCCCGTTCATAACAAGAACATAGATGATGCCCTTGATGATGTAAACCGGGATGTCAACAGAGCAACCAACATTGTTAAGAATATAAGGCGTATCCTGCACAAAGAACCAGTGATCATTCGGCCATTTGATCTTAATCTTCTGCTAAATGAAACTATGCACGTTTTCAACAGAGATTTTATGTCTAAAAACATTAGCCTGCTCTACAAAAACACAGATGAGCACTGCATGATTAATTCGAATAAAATCGGATTACAGCAGGTTATCGTGAATCTGCTCAAAAATTCAATTGAAGCATTTGGCACAACCCTGACAACAGACCCACTGATCAAAGTTGAATTAAGCAAAGATTCAAAAGGAACCAGCATCTATATCAGTGATAACGGTCCCGGCATTCCAGAGGAAAATAAAGAAAATATCTTTGAACAGTATTTTACCAGCAAACAGGGTAATACCGGCATGGGTCTGGCCATCTGTAGAACAATAATACAAGAGATTAATGGCGATATACAGCTTGTTGATCCGCCTGCAAATATGAGTACCTGCTTTAAAGTCATCATCCATAACTGAAGTCTGATGTTTTTATAATCGGAAATTATTAAAAAACACGATCAAAAACACAATCTTTTGCTTGCGACAGTACAGGGCTATAAGTTAAAGTATAAAAAGTTTTGATATAGCTGATTTTATTGATAAAAATGGAGATTTTTTATGAGTGAAGCTTGTCCCTGCGGCAGCAAACTGTCCTTTGATCAATGCTGCGAACCCTTTCTTCTTGAGCAGCGGAAACCTGAAACCGCCACCCAGTTAATGCGTTCCCGCTATACCGCCTATGCCATGGGAACGGTTGAGTTTTTATATAAAACATCAAGTCCCAAAGTCAAGAAGGAGTTTGATGCCGACAACAGTCGTAAATGGGCCGAATCCGCAAAATGGACAGGCATTGAAATTATCGATGAGATTGGCGGAAAATCTGATGATCTCAATGGATCTGTTGAATTTATTGCCCATTATACAGTTAATGAGACCGAGTTCAACCATCACGAGCAGGCTGATTTTTCAAAAGTAAATGGCGAATGGGTATTTATGGATGGAAAGATATTTGGTCCGGAACCTGAACGACGCAATGATCCTAAAATAGGACGCAATGATCCTTGTCCATGTGGAAGCGGCAAGAAATTCAAGAAATGCTGTAATAAAAAAAAATGATGATTAAAGCCATCATATTTGATCTGGATGGCACCATTGTAGACACAGAACTGCACTGGTCCGAAGCTATGCATAATTACCTGACCGATCAGGGTTGCAATTGCACCAGGCAAGGAATTCTAGAGATAGTTTTCGGTCGTTCATGGAGTGATATATACAATGACATAAACTCCGGTTTCCCGACGATAGCAAACATTTCATCTCACGAAATGGCTCTGCGGCTAAGTGAATATCACCGGAAGCTGTGTAGCAAAAATGATGATATCGTTATTGAATCGTCGGTTATTTTACTCAAAGAGCTGGCTGAATTATACCCGGTTATTGTGGTGTCCGGCTCACCCCGGCACGATGTGATTGAAAACCTGCAGCTTGCCGGAGTTAAAGAGACCGTCCGCTTCATACTGGGAGCCGAGGACTATGCCCCCGGAAAACCAGATCCGGCAGGATTCCTTAAGGGTGCCCGGATGCTTGGTGTTGAGCCAGACCGGTGTCTGGTCTTTGAGGACTCCCAGGCAGGTGTCACCGCAGCCAAAGCTGCCGGTATGCACTGCGTTGCACTCGCAAGGGAAAATGCACACAAACAGAATGTTGACCATGCAGACCTGATCGTTACCGACCTTGCCGGTTTTGATATCAATACATTTACCGCCGCATTTAATGTCTGGGATGGAAACGCTGGTGGATGCTTTTGATCTGCTTATGGTTAACATGCGTATAGATCTGTGTTGTAGCGATATCAACATGGCCCAGCATCTCCTGAATCACCCGTACTGGAGCACCATTGGCCAAAAGATGAGTTGCAAATGAGTGCCTTAACATGTGTGGATGAACATGCTCTTTCAGCAGTGCTGCCTGCGCCCGCTGCACCAGCATTTTATATATCCCCTGCCGGGTAAAGGGAGCTCCCTGCTGCGTCAGATAAAGCCCCTGCTCCATGACATTGCCTTTGACAAAACGTTCACGCCCGTGATCCAGATATTCAAGCAAAGCCGTAAGAGCACGTCTGCCTAGAGGCACAATGCGGCTTTTACCACCTTTACCAGTACACTTAAGCAGTCGCTCATCAATCTTGATATCATTCACCCGTAAAGAACCCAACTCAGATACACGCAGACCGCAGGCGTAAAAAAGTTCAAGCATCGACCGGTCCCGCAATTCATGCGGCGATTTTCCGGCCACAGATGCCAGAAGTTGTTCAATATTCTTCTCAGTCAGGGTATGCGGCAACCTGCGCCCGGTCTCAGGCGATAAAATCACGCCGGTAATATTATCCGACAGGACTCTCTCTGCCACCAGGTAAGCGAAGAAGGTTTTTATTGCAAATAAATGGCGACGCCTTGTCGAGACCTTAGCACCACTGCTATGTTTAAATTCAAGGTAAGCAGCGATATCGGATCGTTTTACATCTTTAATCAGAGAGACACGACGTTCTGTCTCCAGGAATAACAAAAAAGCGATAAGGTCCTGTTTGTATGCCACACAGGTGTTCTCAGCCAGACCACGCTCGTAGGCGATGTGATCAATAAACTGTTGAACCAGATCATGCATCTGTGCAATCCTGCTTATTTGAGAGCGCTGATCCCATTAGCATCATAGCCCGCTTCAGCAATCGCTATCTCAATATTTTTATGTGCAACGACCATTGAGTCAAATTGCAACACAACACTCTGAGTTGCTGTATCAAACACAGCATCCTTGACATCAACCCCCTTAAGCGACATCAACGACCGGCGGATTTTCGCAACATCCTCGACACTCCGCATCTGCGGAACTTTAATTGTGAGTTCCCTCTCATCTCTGATTCGACAGCCACACAAGCTGATCAAGCAAAAAGCCAGAATTAAAATTGATTTTTTCATAGAGCTACTATACCCGAAAACACGGTTGGTGCGCAAACCAAAATTCAATCAGTTAGTGATCTGCGATTTGATTCAATTTAGTTAAAGGTTCTTAAGTGGTAACTTCTCAAAAAACAGGTCTTCCACAGAATCTGTGGGTCGATTGTTGTTGCCAGTATCAAAGGAACACATCGGTGGTTTATCGCACACTAAAGCAAATGTGTTAACTACATACAGGCGTAAGAAGCTTATGGAGGTAAAGTAAACCGGCAGCACGGACATCAAGCGTATGTCCGGCCCGGTAAGAGACAACCGTTCCACAGAAGCGCCCGATATCTATCAAAGCAATTGCAGCCAGCAAATCAAGCAAAGCTCTGTGCCAAACCGGCTCCAGCGCTTTCTGACCTGACTTAAAACGGGGTTCTCCGTGATATCTGTTTTTTCCATGAATCAGTATATTATCATGCGTATAGCCTAGATTGCGAGTATCGGCCATTGTCCAGCCGATGGCCTTGACCAAAAGCATCTTAGCATAGGAGGCATTTGTGCGTGCAAAAGAGCCCTTTCGAAAAAGCTCAGGTGTAAGATCAAAACGAATACGCTGTTTTCCAATTACAGAATCAAAATTTATAGCACAATCAATCCGTAAATTCTTCTGGCCCGGCTCCGCTGGAATGAATGTCAGGAAATCGCCTCGGCTTCCTCCAAATGTAACCGGCTCGGTGACTGTAACATAGCGAGCAGGCTGGTCCAGTTCAACGATCCCGGCCTGATCGATAGCATCAACCAGATCAAGGCTGCTGCGATCAAAAAGTGGAGGGTCTCCGGAATCTGTGCTGATTATGACATCATCAACCCCCATTCCAAGACGCAGAGCAACAATATGCTCGGCCATGCGCAGGTAGTTGTGCGGATTTCCGCTGCGCAAAACAATGTTGCGAGCTGAGGTCCAGACATTACGCACCGATACAGGCGTCATTAACTGCTCTTTCAAGTCAGAGCGTTCAATCCACCAGCCTGACTCTTCAGATGGTTTAAAGGTCAGCGTCCGCTTATCCCTGCCAGAAAATGTGCCGGAACCTGTAACCGAGCGCGAGCCGGCAATCGTTGTTCTATTTGCAGAATACCCCGTATCTCCTTTACACAGCTCTTCTACATCAATCTCCTGATCAGAAAACCTTTTATATGCTTCCCTTACAACGTGAGTATCACCAAGAAGCATCCGTCCCGCACTATAATCAACCACCATGTTCTGCTTGTTCCTTAAATTTTTTAGATTTCTAACCTATAACCTGTAGCCTGTAGCCTGTAGCCTAACACCCTGTAGCCTAACACCCGAAGCCCGAAGCCCGAAGCCCAAAGCCTAACAACCTAACAGCCTAACAGCCTAAGCGTCCTGTGGGACGCTACTGAAATTCTACCTATTTAGCGGCATTTACCAGAGACTTAATATGTTCAACATATTTTGCGGCACCACCATCCTGATAACCGGTTTGAGCAATCTGATTGCCCTCGACATCCAGTATAAGCACAGTTGGAAATCCTCGAACCCCATACTTTGAAGAGAGTGCCTGATTCTGCTTTTTCAGCTCATCACTGATCTTCTTCTTACGGGGGAAATCGGCCTCAAACAAAACCAGCTCCGCCGCCGCATACTTGAGGAATTCTTTCTTTTCTAAAACTTCAGCATGCAATGCAATGCACCAGCCACACCAGTCGCTGCCGGTGAACATTGCAAAAATCGGCTTACCGGATCTCTTAGACTCAGCACGGGCCTCATCAAAAACGGTCAGCCAACGCGCAGTCGCCTCACTCGAATCACTCTTGGCATCTGCCGCCGGACCAGCTACAGCCGAGGTATCAGAAACAACCTCATTTCTCGTATCATTTCTATCTTTATCACAGGATACCGCTAAAACTGACATAGAAGCAATTATCAATACAGAACTTATTTTTATTAGTTTCTTCATTATTTTACCCTTTAATTAAAGTAATATTTTTTTATATAAAAGTTAAACGCTTGCAAGTTCCACTGCGAGCAACGGAAGTCCCGGATCTCTGGCGCCAAAACAAACCAGAGCTCCATGGTCATGCGATAACTCGCGCATTTTTTGTCCAGCGGAGTGCAAGTCGTTAACACACGTCACTGTAACACCTTTTGCAGTTAATTTGGAAGCCAAATCTTCACTGGAAATATCTCTTGTGGCACTCCCTCCCGCATCAAAAACAGGTAGTAGCAGGAGTGTGTCATTTTGCGTGCAGACTTCCGCGAACATCTTAACCAGTTCATCCATCATCTTACGCAGCGGCCCATAGCCGTGCGGACGCCAAACACCGCAAACACCACCTGGGAAAAGCTCAGCCAGTGTCCGCCAGGCGGCTCTTATTTTTTCGGGATTGTGAGCATAGTCATCAACTACGGCAGCCCCGTTACAACGACCCATCAGCTGCAATCTACGTTCAATGCCCTGAAATGAGGCCAGCGCAACTGAAATATCTACCGGAGCCGCCCCCAAAGCCAGTGCCATCCTGACTGCATGCAGGGCATTATGCACATTATGCACTCCGGGCATAGGTACTTTATAGCAAAACCCCTGATAGACAAAGCGACTCCCCCACCCATCTCTTTCAATGTTACCCGACCAATCCTCCTCATCTGATCCATCAATCAGATATCCAGGAACCCTGCTCCGAAAACTCTCAAACAGCTTCAAGGTTTCATGCAGATCAAAATGATCAGCCGAAGCATTAGTAATAATCGCGTGCTCCGGTTTAAAGGCCATCAGCGATTTATCAGACTCATCCGCCTCAATTACCGCAATACCGGAGCCGTTGCGCACAGAGCCAATCCGGCATCCAGCTTCACTCCAGCCAATCAGTGCGGCACCGTTTATTACCAGCGGATCAAAGCCGCAACCTGCCAGAACAGCACCCAGCATGGCCGTCACTGAGCTTTTTCCGCAGGTACCGGTCACGGCAACAAGTGTATGTCCCGCAACAACACCTGCCAGTGCCTTTGATCTGTGCTCAACCGGTATCGAGAGTTGTGTGGCACGCAATAGTTCAGGGTTATCACTTTCAATCGCGGAACTGATAATAAGCCGACTGAGATGCGAGTCGATGCCACTGCCATCCTGTGCGAAAAGTGCCACTCCCTGCCTCTCCAGACAATCTAAAACCGGGGTGCGACCCCCGCTGTCCAGCAATCTGTCAGAGCCACTTACCTCAAACCCGCTGTCCAGCAGAGCCTGAGCCAGAGCACTCATACCAACTCCCCCTATGCCGGCAATATGAATCCGTCCCGCCATAACCAATTTCCTCTAAAAAAATTAAACTCCATAATACAATTGCAACTTCATTTAACCAACCTTTTTTATTAAAAAGCTAAAGCTGCTTTTAGCCGCAACCAAACTAAGCACTTGTAATGTACAGGCCCGTTTTCTCTAAATGTCCCGTTTTGTGTTAAGCACTGCAGCTTTAGAAAAAAACACTGCGTGTTTTGAGAGAGAGTTTAATTTCTTACTTCTCCTTGTCGCTACTTGATTTTCGTAGTTTAAAAACTGCAAAGATAACACCTGCAATCTCTGTGATCTTTGTGGTCTTTGTGGTTTCATATCATTTTCAGCTACCAAAAGGTCGAGAATTGACGGCTGTTTTGAATGCCATTTTGAGCACTTCCACACAACAACTTATGAAAATTGCCACCTCAGTTTCTCTTTTTTTGTGACAGGAGTTGAGAGATAAGCAACTGCTGTTCAGCGCTCTTTCAGCCAGCTCAGATCACTCTGAGATCGTCGCATCTGCCTGCGCATCAGCCAGGCCGTTACCAGAAGAACTGCAAACCAAATCCATACACCCCATAGCGGCCACGCTTTAACCTCAAAGCTCATAAATCTGCAATTTGAAATAAAACTCGCGGTTCTGATCATAATCGTTGTAAAAAAACCGGCCGCATTGTTAAAACAGATGGCCATCCACCTGCTGAAAAAGCTGGCTGCATAACCCAGAATGCCTGCGGTAACCAGCATCAGAGCCGATGGCGTAACGATCATATTAGCGAAAATTCCGCCAGGCGTGATTCTCTCAAAAAAATATGCACTCAAAGGCATTGAGGCCAACCAGGCCGAAGTCGTCACGCCAAGCAACTCAGCCGTAAAACGCAAAAATGATCCGGCCCACCTAAGATGTCTGGCCCTCTTATAATTCTCTGAAACATGATAAAGCCGAGCCTGAATTTCAATTTCTTCAATCCTGAATCCCTTTTTCAACAGTTCAGACAGCGGTTTAAACAAAACAATCAATCCGAGCATCACACAAAATGAGAGAATACAACCCAGATCAAATATATTCGCCGGAGCAAAAACGTGCACTGCCAGCGCGGTTGCGGCCAAAGCCGATAGCGCATTAAACCGGCGACCAATCAGCGGCGCAGCAAAATAAAATATAGCCATGATGCAGGCACGCACAGAGCTGGGACGTAAACCTGTAGCCAATGTGTATATCAAAAGTAGCGGCGCAAGAATGAAGATCCAGTTGTAACGGGAAATACCGCACGATGACACAAAGAAAACCAGAACCGAGGCCAGCAGCGCAATGTGAAGCCCGGAGATCGCAAAGACATGAATCGTACCGGAGCGTGAAAATATCTGGCGCATCTGCCAGGATATTTTGCTCTTATATCCCAGTAAGACGGCCTGATGGATATCTACCACATCATTCCAATCTTCAATGCCGATGGCTACCCGAAGCGATGCCCCCTTACGGAACTCTGCCACCCTGCTAGATAAAGCCCCGGGATTTGGTGAACTCAGATAGCTTGATCGTCCCTCACCGCTGTTGATATTCAGAAATGCCTCACCGTGGCGATTCTTAACTGTATACATTCGTCCCTCAAAACGCCACCGGTCACCGCACTCAGGCACATCCCCGGTAGCACCATCCCTGTCACCATACCAGTTGACCTTCACGGGAGCTGTTATACGCCGCCCGCTATCAACCAGACGCACACCCGATGCCTTGAAGCGATATCTGGCCGAACGGCCCTTGAGCGGTTTAACCGATGGAGTGTCGCCAACTTCACAGGTAATTTCAACGGCTCTGTCTGTCGCTTCGACAAGCTCAAAATCAGAATTCACACGGTGGACTTCAGATGATGAACGTAAAAAACCTAAAACAAAAAATACCAGCACAGCGAGAATCTTGCCGGATATCGCTTTACGCCTGCATCTCAAGAAAATGCAGTGCACCAGCGCGACAAACCCCGCAGCTGTAAAAACAAATAATGTAATATCAGGATCATTATAACCAACCAGAATTCCAAAGAGAAAGGCTGTGGTCACCAGAACAATCCATGAAATCTGCATAACATCATTCACAAAATCTTTAATCAAATCTCTGACACCAGCCAACATATATCATCCTAAAGCTGCTTTTCGCCGCAACCAAACTAAGCGCTTGTAATGTACGTGACCATATTCTCTAAATGTCCCGTTGTGTGTTAAGCACCGCAGCTTTAGAAAAAAACACTGCGTGTTTTGAGAGAGAGTCTAATTCCTTACTTCTCCTCGTTGCGACTTGATTTTCGTAATTTAAAAACCCCAAAAGGTCGAGAACTATATTCAATCAATTTCTGTCAAAAAAAACAAGAAATCATTAAGCGGTTCTTTATGGAAAGAAAGAAGGAACTACGAATGGACGCGAATTAAGTGTACGAGTAAGATTGGCGAAGGCATGCATGCGTACTCATACCCCCGTATTGAAATTCACATTCGCGTTCATTCGCGTTCATTCGTAGTTCAAAAAAATGGGCAGCTAAGTAGTTACCTCTAAACTCCGAACTCTGAACTCTAAACTCCGAACTCTGAACTCTTTGGGTTACGAGCAAAGCCCACATTAGTAACTAATGTCTCAACTTCTGTCACAAAAAACAAGAAACTTAGGAGACCACCTTCATAAGTTGTTGATAGAAAGCAACTAAAGCAGCATTTAGAATAGCGGTCAACTCTCAACCTTTTGAGATGGAAAAGTAATATCAGCACTGTAGATCCCGATTTTATCGGGATTGTCCGGTTGGAAACCGGACCTACGTTTACGAACAATATCTGTACTCCCTTATTTCCAAAACACGCAGTGCTTTTTTCTAAAAATGTCACTTCGACAAGCTCAGGACAGACGGCGGCCAACACACAAGGGGACATTTAGAGAATATGGGCCCGTCCATCACAAGCGCTTAGTTTGGTTGCGGCTAAAAGCAGCTTTAGATTTTTGCCGTTTACGGATAGTTCCTGAACGCCGTTTGTATGATGAGACAGCGCGGTGGGAATAGAAAGAACAGCACTCATAGACGGGCCCTTTGTATAATGTCAGCGGTTTGTTTTGTTCGCGCCGTCAGAAAAACAGATGGTTTATAATCGGGACAAAACCATAACTCATAACCCGGTATAATGACTTTGACGCTTTTGACCTGATACTCATCACGAGGACTGATATCTGCGACCAGAATATCCGAGGACCCGCTTGAAGTCAACCGCCCTTTGATATATTTCAGCTCTTCTTCGATTGATGAGAAAATGATCTCTTCAGGGAGTTCTGTTTTCGGTGCCGGCTGGTCAAAGAAAAGTGTTTGTGCATTTCGGTAGGCAATTCGGGAGTGCTTGACGGAAGAAAAATCCTGGTTGTCATCACGTATCCCGGCGACATATGTGATATACTGCATAATCGCTTCATGCAATGCGGAGCTTAGGGCGCTATTGAAGTTGGCGCGCACGGCAATTCCGCCATGATACTGTATTTTACGGTTGCGATCATAGACGTGACACAGCACACAGGGCAGTCCGACGATGTTGGGCAGAAGAAAAAGCGCAATATCATTTCCCAGATTTCTGAGTCTAGCCATAAGGCTGCGACAGTGCGGATCACTGATTTTGTCGGGATTGATCATCAGGCGCGGCAGACTTTTTCGGCAGGTTACGTCATATAGATAGATTTGACATGTGTCCCGTTCGATGACTTCATACAACCCATAAAGGATCGCCTCAGGAAGTGTGTTTCCGGATGAAAAACCATCTGTGCCGGAATAGCGGAACATGATACTGAAAGCCGGTATCCATTGGCTTTCGCCAGAGACTATGTCGGAAACAGAGATGTATCCTTGATTTGCGATTGCCTGTTGTTTTTTGGATGTAGAAGTGCCCCAGTTGTAAAACTGCGGAAGCTTGTCCACGGGGAAGAGGGGAGCATTCAGGCTGTCTGCCGTTCGTCCCTGTATCTCATGACTGCAGGCTGAAAGCCGCTCCACCAATTCCATATAAGCTGATGCTAAGGCTTCATCATGTAGGTCACCGTTTCCTGTGGCTGATGAGGGGTAGTAGTTCAAAAAATAGAAAGGAATAAAAAACGTACTCAGGATATGGCTACCGGCCGGGTCATAGCCGGTTGTATCCGTTGTCAGTATATTCAGGTCTTTCATGAATGATTCTGCATGAAGGATAGTTTCGCCTGCTGTACAGGCACGGTTGTCACGCTGAACGGGTGCAAGAGTTTCAGGAGTCCGGGTATTCGTGAGCTGCAGAGTGAAGTCATCTGTTTGCGTATACTTTGCATGCAACGCTGTTAGTGTCCGTCGGCGATACGAATCCAGCCGCTGCACGGTCCAGTCAGCGGGACGGTTTTTAAGAATCTCCTTGTATGTGGACAAAAGCTGTTTGGCATCGTGCTTTTTAATGTTAAACCGTTCTCTGTCGTCATTTTGGTAGCTCTTTAGACGTGCGGAACTGTCTTGGTCAAGCGCTCTTGAAACTTCAATGTGATCGAAAAATGAGTCAAAGGAGAGAAGTGTGAAATGGATGCGGTTTGCCTGCTCGTTTAATGTCTGCTGTTCGTCGTGGTTGATGATGCCGTCTTGATATGCACATTCAAGAAAGTAAATGATCTGGATCAGCGGAGTAGTGAGCGGACGGTCGTATTCGTCGTAGGTCTGGGCGACAATGTGGTAGGGCTTGATTGGTTGCTGCTTGAGGTAGTTATAGACATATCCCATGCCCACCATGCCGCACTGATCAAGTTCAACAGCGCGTAGTGCACCAATGCCGGCGGTGCCGAAAATGTTGATGCCCTGTTCCAAGGCCACCATCACTTCAAGTGTTGTGCAGGGTATTTTCGTGTAGAAATAGCCGTCAATAATCAGGATAGTCTCAAATCCGTCTAGGATGGCTGCCGCGATATCTCCTTGTTCAGCAGGTCCGCACCAGACTTGATCGGCATGGAAATCTGCTTCTTCGCGAAAGATGCTTCCGCCGGCAAATACCAGTGTCCGGGAGTGTCTGGGCAATGCGAACTCTGCGCTTTCGGGGTGTTCGACAATTTCTGTGTAAACGTAACATGCCGTCCTGCAACGGCATGAAGCACAACGGGCATGGCAATCAATCTTCTGCCTGCGCATTTTCCTGGCAAGGTCTCGCTGTGCGCCGATATGACCCCGTAGATCCGAAACTGCATCACGATAAATGAGCTTTAGTGCTTCTTGCGGAAGCAGACAAAAAGGAAAGTTCCCGATGCGGATTTTAGGATTCTTCAGAGAGGGATGACTGCACAGAGAACTGAGTTCCTGTCGTAGTATGGTGATTGAGTTACGGTCATGCTCATCTGAAAACAGATAGAAAAAACCAAGCTGGTCGATTGCATCGCTACCTGCAAAGTCAGAGATGGATAGGGCTGTGGTGGAACAGATTTGCTGAATATATATATGAAGGGATATTTCAATGTTATACTGCGTGGCAAATAGCGTCATCCGGTCGTAATAGGTACGCAGACCCTCAAGTGTGGTTTTGAGATCCTTTATATATGTGTGATACCGTGCGTGCTGAACTATTGTAATTGATTTGAGAGGTAGTTCCTCGCCCGGTGCATCCATAATGAACTGCTCAACGGCGCATGCAAGCCCAGTGTGAGTAAAGAGCTCGAAGCCCTCAATGCTGATCTGATCTGTTTCTATACCGAAGGAACGAATTGATTCAATAAATTTACAGACCGCCTCAGTATAGGCGGTGCAGTCTCGTGACAGTATTCGGTTCGTGCTTTCCTGGGAGGTAAAGAATGTTTTCAGTAAGATTTCATTTGATCGCACTCTTATTCTCCTGGAAATTCATCATTTTTAAACAAACCTGCCAGTAGATATACGGTATTAACTGCTCTTTTCATGATTTCTCCTTTATGATCTAATTAATAACATAATGTATGTATTCATGTTTTAGGTTACAACATAATTTATATTTCATTGAATAAGGCGGCGGCTCCACAAACGGGGAGCAGAACCAACGTCAGTGGTGGCCAGTGTTTCGCGACACGTTGTGCGTCTCATTTCACTGGAATGGGGGCATTCGTCTTCCTGCACCATTCATTGAGCTTGTCGGAGAGTTGTTTCGCTATTTCCGGCAGCGCCTCAGCGAGATTGTGCGCTTCGCCAATATCACCTTCGAGATCGTAAAGTTCAATATGGTCATCTTCATAGAAGTGAATAAGTTTGTACTTTCCGGACCGGACGGTGCTGAACGGGGTCTGCCAGACCTGAGGGTTGTTGATGTTTTTGCCATTATAGCAGGGCATATGCCAATAAACGGCATCTCGAACCGACATCTTACTTCCTTCCAGCAGTGGCACCAGACTGATGCCGTCCAGTGTATGTGCCGGTGCTGCGGCCTGAGAAATGCTGAGTAAAGTAGGATACCAGTCTACCACGTCTATTAAGGCAGACGTATGCTTAGCCTGTGTTACTCCGGGCCAGTAGACCATAGTTGGCACGCGCACGCCGCCCTCGTAGCAAGTGCCCTTTTCGCCGCGTAATGGAGTCGAGTCGCCTACCAGCCCGTTCATCCCATTGTCAGATTAGGGTCGGACCACGGTAAAGCATTGTTAGTTAAACAGATTAGGGTCGGACCACGGTAAAGCATTGTTAGTTAAATACTTAACCACATTCCAGCACCTAAATACACCCCTTAGAGCTACTTTTTAGGGTCAAAAATAAAACGTAAGCGACTGGATCTTCTTTAACAAACTACTTATTATCCTTAAAATTCTAAAACATACCAAAAAATCGCTTCTAAGGCCCTTTTTCAGCTATTCAAACACACTTATATTGTTATATTACAAGCATTTATCGTGGTCCGACCCCAACTTCGACAGACCCCAACTTCATCCAATCGTAGTCAACATCGATAAGGACATTACTCGTTACCACATCTGTTGGTTGCGGTTTACCGGGCTGCATTAGGGTGTAGTCCACAATGCTATCTCCGTTACGATCCTCGTGACGCACCGGAATCATGGATGTGCCGCTGCCGGATGGCACTTTGTACGGGATCACGCGTGAGCATCCGAGCAGTGTCAGTGAGCACTAGCGTGCACCCTGATGTTGGATACTCCTATTGTTCGCTATAGAAAAGACGACGGGCGCCCGTCATGCCGCACTTTTGGTACTTGTTGTAAGCGGCTGCAGCACATTCCTTGATTGTCTCGCTTGATTCTCCAACGATCCATGCGCACACTGCCACGTCAAGTGTATATGCTTCAGGTGCCATGAACCCGGTGGTGAGAAGCACGGACTTACTTCCCAGCGCTGTAAGACGTGTGCGAAAGTATGGTTCACTCTTGCACGCCAGAATCATCGCGTCCTTCTTGCTGCTTTCCGCCGCGCGCTGCTGCAGTTCGATATCAATATCCATCAATCCATTATGGCCTACGTAGACCACCAAATCAGCATATCCGTTCAGGCCAAGAATCTCTTCGTCAACCTTGAGGATAGCCGTATCATTGCCTCCGGCCGCTCTCAGGAAGTCAGTTATGGCCACTTTGATAACCGCACCTCGATATGCGTCGGCGACCAGATAGACATCTTTCTTCGCATGCTTGAAGACAATCCTCTCGATGATATCATTGCTGGCTATTTTTCTCTCTCCCAAGTAAGACCAAGACGTGCTTTTCTTCAAGAATGATTTCGTGCCATACATGGCGCCCCAATAGAGATTGTTCTTTGGGTCGTCACCATTCCCGAGTTTGTCTGGCACAGGAACAATACCTTGGCTCTTGTTGTCACAAAGCGCAACAAACACATGTATGGTCTTCATGGTTTTCGATGGCTTGGTTACTGCCGTCTTGTTTGTACGAGAGGGAATAGGTGCTTCAGGTTGTTCTGACGCTCTGTCCTGGTTTCCACAACCGAGAAGCAGAACAGTACATAATATGTGAGCGACAATTTTCATTTAGTATCCAACGCCTGCGTTCACGCGCGCGTTTTACCGCGTCGCTGTGCAATGCTTTGTTCGATAATCATCATCGTTGCCATCCTTCAATCTTGAAGATACGTTCGGCAAGCTTACGTTCGGTTTTGCCCGAGTCAGGTTTAAACCACACTTCGAAGCGAGCTGCGTAGGGTTTCCCCAGGTGCCAGCAAAACTTCGAATTTGGGTGGCATTGTGCCGAAATGGAAGCGCTCCTTCTTTATCAAGGTTGCTTCATGCCATAGGTCACTGTGAAGATAGAGAACAGTTGTGTGTTGCCATAGCCCGTAGAGATGGTTGGCGTTGACCTTGACAGGTTTGTCGCTGGCATTGAGAACGGCTCCGGTGATGATGCCCCCCTCAGCACTGATTGTGAGTTCGAGTTGCGGCAATGCTTCGTCTGCAGGAGAAACACCCGCCAACATTGTCATCACTAGAAGTATAAGAACTATTTTCATATTCTAAAGATTAGATGAGGTTTCAAAGCGTCAGCTTTGATAATCTCTCAGCGCACGTTGCTAACTTCTCTCGAGTGTCCTTGCTCAGGGCGGGCATGTTAACCGCCTTAATAGCGCTCACATAGTCTTCAATACTTTTTGCACCCAGACATATGCTGTGGTTGCACGAGTGGTCCAGAATCCAGCGAATGGCGACCTGGGCCAAGGTGTAGTCTTCAGGCAGAAACGGCTGAAAAGCCACGTAGCGCCGGAAATCGTCTGCCTGCGCAACGTTGGACCGGTTGTCGTTAATACCCCATGCCGGCTGATGATAGAGGTACTTACCGCTCAAGCGTCCCTGAGCCATTACACCCCGAACCTGGCAGCCAAGGTTATATTTTTCAGCAATTGCACGGATTTTCGGAGTATCCTGCAGGATATTTGATGCGTATTGAACTACATGCAGCATGTCCAGTTCCGTCATGGTCTTAATGAGCTCAAGGCGATTTGTGGAAATCCCGTAGAATCGGCATTTGCCTTGCTGTACAAGTTTATCCAGAACGGATCGGCCCTCCGCCAGTTCATTGAGATTGGGCGGACAGTGGTAGAGATAGATATCGATGTAGTTTGTACCCAGCCGCTTCAAGGAGCCCTCAATACTGGTCAGGATTGTGGAAGGATGTGAGCTGTCGTTGCGTGTGCCATTCGGTCCAACCCGGTATCCGAACTTGCTTGATATGATCCATTCATCCCGCTTTCCTCGAACGGCTTCCCCCACTCGGCGCTCCGACTCACCGTTCCCGTATTGCTCGGCGGTGTCGATGAAGTTGATACCCATATCTCCGAGTTCTCTAATCATCCGCAACACAACGTTCTTCCCTGGGTCGGGATGACCATCTGGTTTTCCATCGAAGGAAAGAGGGCCGGCCAGTTGCCACGCGCCAATGCAAATGGGAGAGACAGAAAGCCCAGTTCTTCCAAGTACTCGTTGATTCATTATCGTTTCTCTTTCGTTAGAACGTTTATTTTGAGGATTTGCCGCGTAAGAGGCAATATCCTCGAAGATCACAAGTTAAAATTACTTTATAAATTGCCGAATCGAAGGGTGTCTTTTTGAAGCAGCAGAGGCTGGCCCTTGTTAACGTTGTGAGTTACGTTGATGGCCATTAAGTTGGTTACAGCCAGCACTCGATTTCCAGACTAAGGGTTAAAGGCCGCGGTGACAAAGGAAAATGTGGTACCCAGTCCACGAATATGGGCACACACTGCATGCGAGCAAAAAAGTTCACCCTGAACTAAGTTTCAAACGCCCTTCGGTTCGGTTTTCAGCCTGTTAGAAGCAATAAAAAACAGGACATATTTTTTTTATCCTATTGACAAAACTTCAGCCATATGAACGTTGTGCTCACAAGACCGCTGGGACTAGCGAAGCGCCCCAGTGGGTATTGTGGCAACCTTGTTCAAAACTCAGTCTGTATTTTTCATTGCTGTCACAATCAACATTGGGCCAACGAAGAAAGCCTTCGCTATGAAATAGATTGCCATGCCTTGCCAAATAACAATAGTTTCGTCATTTCCCCCACCGATAGAAAATCCGGTGCGAGAGAGTATCCAGATCCCAGCAGTAAGACAGAGCACCGATGCGATGATCCCCGTGATGAATGCGAAGCGTTTCATTTTTCATCCTCCGTTTTTTATATATTTGAACGATTAAGTGAGCTTCTGCCTTGAGTGAGGAACGAGCGATTAGGCAGTAAGCTCCACCTGCCTTGCTGTGTACCGGGCGAGCCCGGTTGCTTTTTAGTACATTTTAAAAGCATACCAAATTTGAAATGTATGTCAACTGTAACTTTTCGTTATGGTAGACGAAAATCTGGTGTAACTCAAGTAGTTAGTCCAACCCCGACTTGATAACGGTTAGGGAAGCGTAAGACAGAGATTCGTCCAGTAATGGCGGGTTGAAGGAAGTCTGTAGTGAATATGCGGGTCGATTGAACAGAGTAGACGGGAATGGAACACTTAAGGCCGAACGGTGGGCGGCATTTGAAAGAGCCGTTAAGTGATGTGAACATAATAGAAAGGAGTTCTTATGGTGGAACACAGATAAACGACATTGTCGAATACAGCAACGAGGGAACGCCGCAAGGCGGACCGCTCTCACCGCTGTTATCCAACATCGTTCTGGATGAGCTGGACCCGCCTACGCCCCGCAAGCGTGGCT
>Ga0307990_1001431_pt1 | contig 20149 bp, 18 predicted proteins | sample EllFjometagen129_FD_203168 | JGI IMG/M metagenome (GOLD analysis project Ga0307990, IMG submission 203168) | Marine microbial communities from Ellis Fjord, Antarctic Ocean - #129 | ecosystem: Environmental > Aquatic > Marine > Unclassified | place: Southern Ocean | collected 2014-10-08
TTTTTAATATTAACCTTTGTGAACCTTAGGCTCTTAAAAAACCACTAATGCTAACATGTTAACGATATTTATGCTGCTGTTTTTTCCCTTAAAGGCTTTTTTCTCTCAGGGAAAAACGTAGTACCTTATCTCTAATATTCTGCCACTTTTTGGCAGAATATTAGAGATAAGGTATCCAAGCAAAATTTAAAATGCATTGTCGATAATATGAAAGGTAGGTGAATAATAAAACTCTTAATTGCAAAATATGCATTTATAAATTTTGACGACTAACTTGGACAAACCAAAACAGGAATACACCATAAGTTTTACATGATCACCTTGTTTGGTTTTGGCTTGTCCAAGTTAGGTAAATGGAGCTTTGTTCAGACATTAATTCTTTCAATAAAATCAATCTTTTTTTCAAAAAAAACAAAAAATCGTTCCCGATTAATTTGTCTGAATAAGCAATGTTACCATTTCTGGAATTACTTATTGTTGAAGCACGACCCTCTGTAATAGTGAAATTGCTACCTGTTGCAAAAGGCGGGTCAATGTAAACCAGATCAATTTTACCTTTTAAATCTATTTCTGTTAATAAGTAATTGAGTCTTTCAATATTGTTAGATTTTAAGAGTAAGTTTTTCATCTATTGGCAGAAGGAGCCTCTACCAATTTCAGGTATCGTTCCAGGTATTTTTCAATATTATAATCGGGAGCGACCTCGGCTATTGTTTTTTGGATGGCCATTTTGTAATCGTTGTATCGGGCGGCAATAGCTTGTACGCTTTCGGTGATACAGGCAGCCTTAGTGTCGGGCATTACGATGCCGGTTTTGTGTTGGTTTACAAAGTCGGCAGGGTTGCCATAAGGGCCTACAACAACCGGAGCCTGCAATATAAAAAGGGACTCGAAAAGGGTGTGGCAAAATGTTTCGGGCCACACCGATGGGAGTATAACTATATAAGGCATCCTAATTCGATGCATTAATTCCTCGTATCCGCGATAAGGCACAACAGGTATATCCGTTGAAAAATCAGCCTTACCACCCCAAATTTCGGGTGAATACCCAAGACGGCGCAAGGCTGGTACTGCTTCCAAAAACAAGTTGATTCCTTTGATGGGTGCAGGCATCCCCAGGAAAACCACCAATTGTTTGTCGATAGTCCGCCCGGTAGGTATTTTTTGACCCGCCTGGCAGTATGGTAAAAAATGAGGCAAAACAACAATTTTTTTGCTAATGCTCTCTGTTTTGGCCAAACCCGAAACAATGCGCCTGGTAGCTTCTGAATTTGCAATAATATGATCCACACTTGCAAGCAATTGCAGGTTTATTTCCCTGTTCAGTACCTGTTGTTTACCAAAACACTTATTACATTCCCGGATATTTGCACGATGCCGGCAAAAAGTATTATCAGTATAAATCAAATTCGGATTCACACAAAATAAATGGAAATCGTGGAGGCTTAAAATTTTTCTTACATTTTTCATTTTTGTCAGCCACTCGATTACCTTGCTGCTCCAGCCTTTGGTATGGCGTATGTGAATAATATCGATTCGGCTTTCAAGATAGGAGGCGATGGATAAAAGCTGTTCCTCATAGAGCCATAGGTCGATAGGTGTGTGGGTTTTTGTGTTGAAATACCTCAGGCAATAAATATCCCCGGCAACCTTTGTATCAGGGAAGAACTCAAAAATTTCGTAGTTTGGATTTTGTTTTTTTATGGCTTTTATTAATTCCCGGTGATGAAATTCGATGCCTCCAAACTGATTTTGCGGATCTTCGTGAAGGAAGAAAGCCAGCGTTTGGCTGTCATGGGCTTTCCTTGGAATTTCGCTGAGTTTGAATTGTATCAACTTGCGCCAGATGGCCAAAGGGTCTTTGTGTATAAAGCTTCTTACATCTTTGTTGTAGCCCGGATGGAGTTGTGTTATTTTTTGGTAGTTTTCTTTGGTCAGCCGAGCCTTTTTATCTCTGGATAAGGAAACATTGTTTTTGTGATAAACATAAGTTTCGGTGGTTAATATATTTTTCAGCCCATGTCTTATTGCCCGTTGGCACCAATCATTTTCTTCGCCATAGCCGCTTTTAAAAATGCTATCGTTGAAATATCCTGTCCTATTCAGGGCACTTCGTTTGATATACATACAAAAGCCATTACCTGTTGGTAGCTCAATATCCGGGGTTTCGAGTTTCAAGGCATCAATTTTTGCGGCAATCAATTCGTGCCGGGTGTCAAAAATAATTTCCTCACCAACAGGCCAGTTGCTGATGCTGGCAATGGTAGCATTGTTAGAAAGTGGTGTTACCGATGCAATATTGCCCGAACGGTAGGCTACCTCCTGCATTACTTCGAAATTGCGGGCAAAAATCCGTGTATCCATGTTCAGGATAATCACATCAGCATTGCCAGCGAGGGCAAAGCCTTTATTGATGGTTTTTACAAATCCTTCATTTTGCTTATTGGTGTGGAATGAAATATCTGATCGTTGAAAAAATGAGTGGGTTTGGTATAAAGATTTTGCGGATGAATACGGCGAAGCATCATCGATAATTATAAAGCGCAGGAAATCCATTGGCGCAGGGTAAGCTTTTTTGATACTCGCGAGCAGTTGTATAAATATGTTTTGTGCTTCCACGGTTTTATAAAAGACGGGAATAACAACAACAACTTCTTTGGAGAGTGCGTTGGTTTTGTTTTTCAGGATCCTGATTTTTGCATTCTCACCCACATTTCTGCATGCCAGGTTTTTCCTCTTGCCGATCATCAGGTAGTGAGCCAAAGGATTTGTTGCATCATCAGGATCCATATTTTTGGTTTGGTAAAAATGGGTTTGGAATTTCGTGGATGGATTTCGGAGTTCTTTGTAGCCAAAACGACAATAATGTTGAAGTGCTGACATATTATCATTTTTTACATCCGGATAGCTTTTCAGGTAATAAGCCCCATCAAAGTATCCACTGTGACCGATTAGTTGCATATCGAAATCAAACTTCTTTTGCCGTTCATCAACGAGGTTATTTTTTCCAGGTTTGGGGGCAATGTGCCTTTTTTCTTTCTTTCCATGCAGCAAATAATGAAGCAGTGGATTCATTCCGTCATCTGACACATCTTTATAAGTATCCAAATAAAAAAGGGTGTGAAATTTCTCCGATGGATTCCGCCCTTCTTGGCCACCCGATTGTAAAAAATGAAGTAATGGGTCGATGCCCGCCTTTGCCACATCCGGATTATGGCTCAGATAATATTCAGTATCAAAATACCCACTTTGTGCTATCAATTTTTTGTCATCAAAGGCTTGATTTCTTCCTTTGAGTTTGTTGGAAATCTTACGTACAAGGTTTTTTGTTTTTTCTGGTATCCGATGCTTTGAAAATGGTTTGAAGAATTGTATTTTCATAGTGTCATTATCTGCTATTTCATCTATGAGGATTTGTTTTTCTTTCGTTAAAGTTTCAATTTCCTTTGCCTGTTTTGAATCTTTACCACTTTTCAATAAGGTCTTTTCATCAAAGTTATGGAATTGTTGCGGGCGCTTATTTGAATAAATCTCCTTAAATTAAATTTTAGGAATATCGGATAATGCCACAAAAACATACGAATAACACGAAACTAAAGCAATTGCGATAATAAAAAGTTTGAAGATCGTAGCTTTATTTACTTCATAGAATTTGCTAAACCAATAGCCCAATACGCCAAGGATTGCAAACAAATACCTCCCTTGTGGCTGAAAATCCTGTGTCCAGGAGAAATGGCTGGACAAAATGATGATTAAAAAAAAGAGGAAATAAAAATACAAGGGAAGCTGTTTAATGATGAATGGCTGATGATAAATACTATAAAAAGTAAGGTTCCCAAAAAGGATAAGGTAAAGAATTAGCATTAAATAATAGTAGCTGTTTGCCCCAACAACTGACATATAGCCATAAACACCTGAAAAGGACTTAAACGTTATTTTATGCCAACTCCATTTTTCCGAAAATAAATCGATGTACTTTACTCCCTTTTCTTTTAAATGAAGCCCAAGATATGATGTGGAATTCTGTAATTTCGATCGTTTGAATCGATTATCAGCATATTTCTCTTTATGCTCCGAAATAATTATTTTCCTGTCGAAACCATGCAACTTTACATCGTATAAGTACCGTGGCGCAAGAAACAATATTGATATGCCGGCGATTATCAAATACTTGATGAAAATCATTTTTCGATGATCCTTTTCTCTTATAAAATGCATAATCAACAAAATTGCAAAAAAGATGAGAATGATATAATAGTTTGATTTGGCAAATAGCTGCAAAGCCAAAAGACCCGATATAACTATTGCCCCCCCAATATGTCCAAAGGCAGATGATGAAGACAGAAACCTGTTAAACAAACTTGCATTCTTTAATACCTGGTAAACAAGAATAATCGATAAAAACAGGCCGAATGCATCAGTATTAACATAGGAAAACAAATACCATATTTGAGGGGAAATTAATAGTACAAGAAAAAGAGGTTTAACACTTTTACTTTCTTTAAAAAACAACACCACCATTATTAAAAACAGAAAGCTGTTGAACAAGCGCATGGAAAATACCGGATCATCAACAAAATAATCTACAAGGGCTGAAAATTTTCCATTCAGAAAATAATAAAAATCAAATTCGCTTAAACGAGAATGCCCATATACTGAGAAACTACTCCTAATTTCAGGATCGCTAACCACAGGAGGCAGCCAATGGTTTTGATAGTATTCTACGGCCTTAACATGTACAAATTCATCGGGGTGGGCATTAAATTTACTTGTTGCAGCCATTCCTATTATCAAACCAAAAACGACAATAAATAAAACTTTGAAAACCACATCAGAATGATGTTCAAGATTTTTTATAAAATTTCCTATGCTTCTGATGTTCATTATTTTAAAATTACTATAGGTTTGATGAGAACGCTTTTTTATAACTGCGCAATACTATATTAAGCTCACTTATTTGCCTATGAAGATACTTCGTTGTTTTCGGTAATATCGTAAATAAAATAGGATTGTCCTTTGTGTTTTTTGTAATAAATTTTTGAGATCATATCCAACATTAATCCCGAGATAAAAAGCTGCATTCCTGTAATAAGTAAAAACGCGGTTAACACGGGAACTGTCGAATCTGACATGCTTTGACCATTAAGGTATTCGCTAACAGCGTACATGCCTGAAAAGAAACCAGCGATGAGAAAAAGTATCCCGCCCGCCCCTAACAGATGCAAAGGCCGTACTGCAAATTTTTTCCAAAACCACAGCGAAACCATGTCGAGAAAACCCTTGAATGTGCGGGTAAAGCTGTATTTTGTTTTCCCCGATTGGCGTTGTCTGTGGTTGACGGGGATTTCGCCAATCCTGAAACCCCTCATTTTTAGCAGTGCAGGAATGAACCTGTGCATTTCGCCAAACAGGGATAATTCAGAAACACTTTCACGAGTATAAATTTTCAGGGTGCAGCCACTGTCGTGGATGCCATCCTTTATCAATATTCCGCGCAAAAAATTTGCTCCACTTGATGTAATTCTTTTTCCGAAAGTATCCTTACGATCTACACGCCAACCCGAAACCACATCCAAATCATTTTCTTCGAGGTGCTTGATCAGGCGGGGAATGTCGGCCGGATCGTTCTGGCCATCACCGTCAAGGGTAACAATGTAATCGTTGACAGCATAACTGAAGCCGGCATCCAAAGCGGCGGTTTGCCCGAAATTTTTGCGCAGGCGAATTAATTTAACGGGATGCAGGGTTTTAATGATTCTCGCCGTGGAATCGGTAGAACCATCGTCAATAAAAATAATCCCGAAAGGTGCATCGGTTTTCCGGCAGGCAGCTACTACTTCCTGGTGGAGTTGCCGTACATTCCCGGCTTCGTTGTAAACCGGAATTATTACAGAGATGCTCTTCATGGATAAATGTTTAATAAAATAAAATTCATAATCTAATCTCCCCGCGGAATATCACTATTCTTTTTTCGCCGATTATTTTTGGGATTTTTATTGGATATTTTGTTTGGCTTTATTGATCTTCGATAATATTGCATAACCTCCTCCGGCTGGCCATCCATAATAATTTCACCATTTTGCAGCAGCAATGCCCTTTTACACATTTTTCGCACTTCCTTCTCGGAATGGGTAGCCATCAAAATAGTTTTGCCTGAATTGATTAATTCGTGCATTTTTTCGTAACTCTTTTCTTTAAAATATACATCGCCAACGGCCATTACTTCATCAAGAATCAGGATGTCGGCATCCAGAAAAATGCTTATCGCGAAAGCAAGCCTCGAACGCATACCCCGCGAATAGGTGCGCAGGGGCTGGTCAACAAAATGCCCGATATCGGCAAAATCGATAGCTTGCTGAATAATATCTTCAGTTTTGTATTTATCGAAGTTTTGCATGATAGTAAAATAATGCAAATTTTCGCGTCCGGTAAGCTCGGCATGAAAGCCTGTGCCCAGTTCAAACAAAGGAACAATTGTACCATTAACTTTTACATTTCCTGATGTAGGAGCAGTAGTACCGGCAATGATTCGCAATAGCGTGGATTTGCCGGAACCATTGCGGCCAATAATTCCTACAATTTCACCTTTGCCCACTCTTAAACTAATATCACTAAGGGCGGTAAAACTCTTGTATCGGGATTTGCTGAAAGGAAAAAGGGTGTCGAAAAGCCGGGAACGGTCTGAATTGTACAGACGGTATTTTTTAAAAATATGGCTAAGTTCTATTTGGGTTTCATCATTCATAACAAGCATCAGTTAGGCAAGATCGATAAACGTGGGACTTAACTTCCTGAAAACATAAGCCCCGACAAAAAGAAAAAACAAGGTAAACATCCAAAATGAAACCATGGCAAAGCCATCGCTCCAAAAAGGTTGGTGGTAAAGCAAACTCATGCGGTAACCTTCGACGATATAGTAAAGCGGATTGAGTTTTAAATAATGCTGGTACTGCTCGGGAAACATCTTAACATCCCAAAAAATGGGGGTGAGAAAAAACATGGCCCTCATGCCAATACTGATAAGATATTGCAAATCGCGCACATACACCACGAGCGCCGAGGTAAACCAGGTAAGCCCAACCAGCAAAAGCCATGAAGCCAGCATAAAATAAATGAGCTGAAACCAATACCACGAAAACCCAATCCCGTTGAGAAGCAGAATTATAATGGATATGCCCAGCACAATTAAGTGGGTAAAAAAAGTGGAAAGTATGCTGATAAAGGGCACAAAGGACATGCGCAAATGAATGATGTTTATTATAAACGAAAACGACTTAATGCTATGCGTAGCCTGCCCCAAAGCTGCACTAAAAAAATTAAAGCCAACCACACCAGAAAGCAGATATACAATAAATGGATAATCGGAATGGCTTCGATTGCGGAGGTAGGTAAACACCACGAGCATAATCATAAGCATGGCTAGTGGCTCGATAATGGCCCAGGCCAGCCCAAAATAATTGCGGGCATACTTTATCTTAAAATCGCGCTGGGCGAGTTTAAAGATGAGCCTCCGGTTTTTCACCAGGTCTCGAATAAATGAAGATATTTCACTGATCAGCCATCTCATTTCATTTCTCCTTAAATATTGAATTAAAATCTGGTAAATGCTCCATGTGTTTATAAAGGCTCATGATCAATTGTTTTATTTTCACTATCAAAAATCCAATCACCGATTAACCTGCTGACCTCAGGCACCGATTCTTTATGTAAGTGACTTCCATCAATAAAGATATAATCATTCTCATCAAGTGCCATATTTAAATAGGCGGCATTGTATTTCGATGATATATCTGAAATTAGCGAATCATATTCCGGTAAAAAGTTGTTTTCGATTTCACACACTTGTTGTTCTACCGGTAAACGAACCAAATAAACCTCTCCATGATTTTTAAGGAATTGGATGGTTTTTAAAAAATATTGCCACCTTGTAATGGAGAATTGGTATTTATTCCTTTGACTTTTTATTTGCCTTAAAACATTTTTACTGCGTTTTTTTAACACTTTTTGTGTGAAATTAGTCTTAACTTCCAGCCACCCATCATCGTGCAAAAAACGGCTTTCCCGATTCCTGTCAGTGAAATATTTGCGAATAAAATTATTATAATTGCCTAAAAGGTAAAAAATATTTGGCTTGAGATTTACGAATCTTGTTTTAGCCAAGCAGTTGTTGAGTTCCCTGAAGCTCAAACTATCATCCTTAATATTACGCTTACTTGAAAAGTGACCGGGTCCCACGCTGAGAATGAAAATACCGTCAGTGGTTTTTGGGTTCAGTTTCTTTTTTATTGCATTAAGGTATGTAGGGCCATAAGGACTTATATATCCATTAAAAGCAAAATTGAAAAACCGGTGGCCTGGCAACTTTGCGTTTAATACTTCTGGTTTGATTCCCTGTGCCGCTCTGGATACACCGATGATCAGCGATTGTTTTTGTTCAGTTGTAAAAAGTACATAATAAGGATCAAAGTTTCCATCAATATTAAAAACGACATAAGCGATAAAGATAAAAACCAGGCTAAAGTAAAAGGAAAGTTTTAGGAGAAATCTTTTCATGGTTAGAATTGAAAATAGAAAAACTGTTGGTGTTCAGATCCGCCATAAATTATAATAAGCGCTGTAAAGCCTAAGTAGATTCCCCACCTTACAGGCATTGGCAATTTTATGCCCTCAAAATCAAGCCCATGGTTTTGCTTTTGCTGAAACCACTCAATGCATAGCATGGCAGCTATAAAAATAAATATTTGGGTTAAATCAGGGATATTTTTATTGGAGATGTATTTACTAAAATCAAAATTGAGATGTGTTATATATATCCAGGATTCATGCAGGCTTTGTGCCCTGAATATAAAGCCTGTGAAGGAAAACATCAGGAAAGTGAAGATAATCCTAATCGTTACTTCGATTTTACTAACAAAATATTTCTGGTTTGCCGCTGACTTTTTAAATAATAATCTACCCTTAAAAAATACATAAGGAATTAGAAGCAATCCTTGAATAAATCCCCAAACTACAAAATTCCAGCTCGCCCCGTGCCATAAACCAACAAGAGAAAGAACCAGTAAAGAACTTAAAATTCTGTTGTTCTTGCTATAGTTTTTTCTGAGAAAGGGTATAAAAACATAATCTCTAAACCATGAAGACAATGAAATATGCCATTTCCTTCAGAATTCGGAAAAATTCCTGGCGAAAAACGGATAATCGAAGTTTTTCATCAAATCGAAACCAAGTATCCGGGCTGAACCGATCGCGATATCAGAATATCCCGAAAAATCACAATATATCTGGATGATAAATAATATCACTCCCACGATTAGAAAGCCCCCTGATACATTTGTATAATCATTAAAAATGGAATCGACAATGATTGAACAATTATCTGCAACGACTATTTTTTTCACCAAACCCCAGAGAATCTGTCGTGATCCATCAGCAGCTCTTTCGTAGTTAAACTGCTTTCGCTCCTGGAATTGCGGCAACAGTCTGTGTGCCCTTTCAATTGGTCCGGCAACCAGTTGCGGGAAAAAACTGACAAACGCCAGAAAAGCAATCAGATCGTTGGTCGGCTGCATTTTTTTCCTGTAGATATCAATTGTATAGCTGAGTGTTTGAAAGGTATAAAAACTGATCCCGACTGGTAGAATGATTCCCAGTGTTGTCATGTTCAGGTTGATTCCAAAACCAGCGAAAGCGTCAGTAAAGCTCTCCACAAAAAAATTATAGTACTTGAAAAATCCCAGGATGCCCAGGTTAACAACAATACTTATATACAACAGCTGCTTCCTTTTTATTGCGCTTAAATCCTTCTGATTCATCCCTAATCCAACCAGGAAATCGGTAATTGAGCTGATAAAAATCAGGATTAAAAACCGCCAGTCCCACCAGCCATAAAATATATAACTAACTATGAGCAAAAACGTATTACGAAGCTTTACATTCCGGTTAAATAGAAACCAATAGAGAAAGAATACAATTAGGAAGAAAACTCCGTATGTGATCGAATTAAAGGACATTGAAATTTGGGATAGTAATTTTAGTTTTTATTTCTTTTTCGTAAGACGACTGTTGTACTCATAATACAACCTGAGCCATAAAGCATAAGGTAGGTCGAACGACCAGAAATATGCCGGTGATCGCGATGTAAGATCGCTATGATATATTAATATGGGATTGCTTTTTATGTATTCAAAGTTATTGTTGCTTAACTGCCGTAATATTCTCCGGATTTCAACTTCCTGCCCGGGAGTTATGTTATTCAAGGACAGATCGCGGATTAATTTTGATATCAAAACGTAGTGATTCTGGCTTACCGGGCCTTTTACAGTATCGGGTAAATTACTTTTAATACTACAGTTGTTTCGCACCATATCAGCCTGCCGTAAATAATATAACCATGGTGCTTTGTAATAATACACCCAATATTCAGGGTTGGAAACCACACCTTCGGCCTGCAAACACTTACATAATTCCCTGGCTGAAATGGTATCGTATTTCGCAAGGAAAAGAAAAACATGGATATTGGGAATGATTTCTACTGTCTCGGGATTGATGCCGGCCTGAGGCATATTTTTTATTCCGCCCTTCTTTAACCATTCCAGATACAAACCTGTATTCGTTTTATACTTTTTCAGGCTGTCGATTACTTGTAAGACAAATCCGGTATCGACTGATTGTGCAAGATACCAAAACAATCCGGTATCATCACTATCTTCAGGCATTGCTTTAATTCGTTTGAAATATTTTAAGAAACCGTTTTCAGGATTTAGGTTTTGGTATGAAAATTTCAAGGTTTCATCGATTACAGAGTCAATTAATTTATTATTCTTATAAGGTTGCAACAAATCGGCAATTAGCATACCCACGAAAAAATTATTCTCTCTTTTTAAGTTCTCCGGAATAGTATCAAAATTATAGAATGTCCACCATGTTCCATTTTTATTTTGGCTTTTCACCAGTTTCTGTTGTGCGAATAACGCCTTTTTGCCCAGGTTGTCCTGTCCATAAGCCTGCACTAAGGAGCTCATGAAAAAAAAAGTAATTGCTGCCGCAACAACTATCCACCATATTTGCTTTCTTCTACTCATTGTTTGATGTATTAATGTAAGTTTAAAAATATGATAATGATAAATCCAAAAAGGGCATAAACAACCCGGTACCTGTTTCGGAGTTGCATGATAGCCTTGAGGTTGAGATCATTTTTAACTGAAATGTAAATAAAAACAGCTACCAATGTAAAAACCGACTAATTTACTAAAGTAAGATCGGGAAAAAAATCCAGGTGGATGAGGTACTCGAAAAATGCATGCCCTGAAAAAAACAGACCCAAACCCAGCATAGCACTCACACGTTTCCCCAAGGTATTGGCTATTGTCGGTATTTTGTTCGCCTTGTCTCCTTGCGCATCCTGAATTTCCTGAAATAAATGCCCTGCCGATAAAAATACACCAAACATTAAACCTACAAACAGAATCCCGGAGTAATATTGACCATAAAAAAGATAGCCGAGAATAAATGCAAGCAGTCCACCGCTAAGATGCAGCAGTGATGATAACACCGGGACTGCTTTACCATGGAGATAAAAGGATGAAGTTGAATACAGCAGGCTGAGCATAAAAAGTGCGATACCCGTTAGAAATGCTTCGGCTGAGAAGTATAATAGCAATGCCAGAGAAAAAAAACCTGTACATATCGCCAGAATAAGCAATGTACGCACAGATGAGCCTTTTGAAAAACCCTGATGCCTGATTTTATCGACATCGTTTTTGTCGTGGTAATAATCTGCCCAATCGTTGATCAAAAATACATGCATCGCGAGCAAATACACTGCAAAAATGTACAACAGCAACTTGAGGTAGTCGATATGCTGAATCTGCACGTGCTGCATCGCTAAGAATATTCCCAATGCAGGGATAGCTGTAAATATGGCGGCATCAATAAGCCTGAAAATCCGAAGCGTTTTTCTGAGATTAGCCAAAAAATACGACATAGCTTATTGGTTTATTTGTTTTTGGGAAAGTCCTTTTTCCATAATTCAAAATTATCGATGGTGTCAAACATCCTAAAATTGGAATTTTTAAGCACTTCTGTAGCCTCATTTTTCCATTGCAAATTGGCTGGCAAACAAACAGCAGTAACCTTATAATGATCCAAACCCAAGCTAAAATATTCCTGTGGGTTCTTTGGCTGCCTTTCGCCGCTAATGTATTCTTTCAGTGTTAGTTTAAACTCATATTCCAGCAATACCTGCAAAGCGTTTACACCGGTTTTTTTCTGCATTTTCCTTATTTGCTTTGTCAGGTTTGTTGAAGATGGATAAGCATAATTATTCGATTTGTACCAATAAACCCAGGTTGTGAATTTTTCCAATTCTTCCTCCGGGTTTTTTTCGATTATCTTTAAATATTGGTACAAAACTCCAATTGTGAATTTAGTCCGGTAAATTAGTGTTGCAGGATGGTTATGCATAGTGGATATCCATATAGAAACCCGATTTGGGGAAATCAGCACATCCTCCTCATCAAGCAAGTTATTGATTCTTTCGGCAACACGATAAGTATTGCTAACCTTTAAGCCGGGAAGTTTGATTTTTACGTTACTGTGTTTTGCAAAAATCCGGCTTCTGGTGGGTGGGGCTGTTAAAAAGCTGAAAAACATCAGCACAACGAAAATCGCTTTTGGAATGGCCAACCATCCGGGTTTACTTTTCACAAATACACTTATCCCAATAATTCCAATAAACATCTGGATCGGGATTAGCCAGGCCGTGCGCCAATAAGTTTGTTCCGATATAACATTTTGTGCCATGAAAGTTGTCAACATGGGATTATAAAAAATAAACAGCAAACATGCCGGGAAAACCAGGCATAGGATTCTTGTTAATCGATTGGGTGCAAATAGCCAGCAAAAAAAGATAATGAACATCGAGAGGCACATGGCTATTCCACTGCCAAAGACCCGGTGTATCGATCCGGCGATTAGTTTAAAGGCTTCTGTTTCGTGGGTGATGTAAAAGGGCGGCATCTGGAAATTGATTACGATATACAAGCCGAATAATACCACATAAGCAGAGGATAATATGCCTAAGGCGGTGTTCCTGAACAGTAAACGGGGTTTTTGTGCAAGGGAGCCTGAAATCACCGAAAGGTTGGCAACAACAGGTGCCAGCCATAGTGCTGTGGCATTCATTCCAATGGCGCAAATCTGCACCAGTACAAGTATAAGCCAGTTTCGTCCCTTATTTTCTCTTGCCGATTTTAAACCATAGGCTATGGTCAGTGGCAAAACTACTCCAAGTAAAAATCCTTTGCCCTGATGCATTCTGATTAAGGTGAAATTACCCATCGCCCTAAGTGATACCACATAAATGATGACAAACGAAATCAGGGTCGCCAACAGGGCTTTTTGCGGAATTAAAACCCGAAATAGCATCAGGTAAGCCATTACAGATAAAAACAAACCCACTACAGGTAATAAAAAATGGAAAACATAAATTACCGGAATACCGGTGAAGGATGAAATACCGGCGCAAAATGTTTCTATGGCATGTGTTTTATAAACCGGGATAAACAATGGAGCACCTTCAAACAATCCCAGGGCATCTTTCAGAAGTACCGGGTTTTGCGGATGATCCACCATATCTACGCTTGTCCTGATATAATGTGCATCATCGAAGTTGTACCTGTGTGCAAACAGCGCAATAAAAAGCATGGTGATGATAAGGATGAGGAAAGCAAATCCGATTACCCGGTTTGTGTTGTTTCCTAATGGTTTTTTTGATGCACTAATATCAAATTGTACTTTCCACCCTGCAAAAAACCGGTATTTTTTTAACAAGAAAAAGGCAGCGATGAACAAAGCCGGAAATAATAACGCGAGAGACCGGAAGGGAAGTTGAAAAACAACAGCAAGGTTCGAGGCAATCGTCCAAAGCCCAAACAAAAGGATGAAGAGTTCGGTAGAAATTTTTGCTGTTTTTGTGATTGAAGATGTCATGCGATTAATCTGTTTCAGAAAAAGGAGAAGATAGGTTTAAGTACTTTTCGCCCAGCTTTTGGTTGGAAATGAAATTTTTGTTTCTGATTTGTTCCTTTTGTTCGTGCGAAAGAAGGGAAACGTCAGGGGCATAACTCCCGACCCAGTGCAGGTACAGGTTTACTGCTTTGTCGAGAAACCCCGGTAATTTGACCGAAGCATTAATGCGCCTTTTCCGTTCCACCATATTGTTGGGCAAGCGGATGTTCCACCTTAAATCAAAAAACTTTGCTGACCATCCGGAAGTGTCAACGTTTAGCCCTTCCTGTTTCAACACTTTTATAATATCCTTAACAACTCCACCCTTCATTGTTTCTTTATCAAAAATGCGGACAATCATGTTGTTTGTACCAAAAACTGCAGCCCATTGTTCAATTTCCTCAAAATAATTGATATTCATCCAGCCCATCTCCATCAATTCATCCACGCTGCGGGATTCGCGGCCACGTTTTACAGCCTGATTATAGGCCGATTCCAGGAATTCGGGCAGGCTTCGCAAATACACCAGGATCTTTACGTCAAAATCATGCAGATGCTCCCTGATAAATTCTATCTGCCCCGGATTTGCTCGCAGCCTATTGAAGGCTTCACTGCTGATGAATATGGCCTGGCAATCGGTGTCGGCCAATTCATGCTTAAGCAGATTCCAGTAATAATCCATGGGGTATTCGCGGTAGATTTTGGCGTTTACAAACCTGGGCAAGGGTTTGCCGATGTGGTACAAAAGGCTTTCGGCAAGCGAATGATGCGCCGGCGACCTGCGTTTACCCCGGCATTTTACCGGATAGTAAACGCCGTTTTTCTTCAAGCTCTTTCTATTGCGGTAAAAACTGTTCTGTACGGCTGATGTTCCGGTTTTATTGTAACCTATATGTAAATATATCTGTTTTTTATTTTCCATTTTTGATGGTTTGATGTTCAGGCCAAATAAAACCGTCTCCAAGCAATGAGGCAAGTTTTTTGTTTTCCGGTGCGAAAAAGTCATTCAATCGGCTTCTTGTTGCTGTCTTCATTGGCGGATAACTATTTTGACGCATCGGAGCATGATTTTTAATTTCCACTTGTTTTACGTTGAGGAACTCAAAAACCGTGGATAGTATTTGCTGTGGATTATTAAAGAAATTTTCGCTTTTCAGAAAAAAGAAATTTTTGCTTGGAAAATATTTACGCCAACGTGTAATTTGCGAATAGTACATCCCCCGGTTTAAATACGAAAAACGTTGGGTTCTGGCACAAGCAATCGGATCGGGGTCGTCGTTGCAAAGTTTATCAAGATCAATTCTTTGCGGCTCGGCGGCAATGGCTTTTTCAAAATTTGCCAGGGATTCCCGGTTTCTATGTTTTTCCATGTAAAAATGAATCTCCTTTTGTTGCGGAAGATCAAATTCCGGATGTTGCGTCAGGTAATTAAACATGGAGGTTGTTCCTCCTTTTTGCACACCAATTATTAAAAAGTCAGGTAATTTCATGACTTAGGTTTTTTCAATATTTGTTTTCTGGCAGCATCATACAACACCAGGTCGAAGGCGTTTTTTTTAAGTACTTCTTCTGCCAGTTTGCCAAGTTCATCGAGAATGATATTCGCTCTTTCATAAACATCAATTATATCTACAGCTTGCATTACATTTTGAGCTTCATAAAACATATTCATATTGATGCCGGTATTGGCAAATGATTTCCCGAACGATTTCATGCTCATCTCAAACAAATCAACCACACCTGCAAAATCAGCATCCCGAATCAAGTGCAAGGCGGTGTTCAAATCATCCTTTGTTGCGCTAAGTCCTGGTTTTATTCCTGCTATCATCTTTGTTTGGAAATTTCGTATTGTGGCCGGAACATCTTCACGCATGCGCCAGGCTACATACTCTGTAAAATTCATCTTTTTAGCCATTTTTGCGCCGAGAGAATTAGTTTGCTGCTGCTTTTCAAAATTATATACCGAGCGAATTCTTTCGATGGGATGCCTGATAAAATAAACGGGTAGAAAATCAAACTCAGGATGTTTTGGTAGTGTGAACCAAATATGGTGGCTCGACAAGGCCTTAATATTTGGGTGTTCCTTCAAATAATTTATCAGGTATTTTTCACCACCCTTGCGCACGGCTTTATCATCGCGATGATCGCAAAAATCGGTTCCAAAATTATTTTTCAGAATCCAGTCGAAAGTAGTGCCCGCATTTTTAAAAATATGCTTATGAATGATTACTGTCCTGTTATTTCTATTTTTATCAGACATCATAGTTTACCTTGATTATATCTTTTTCCGATTTTGCTTATGGCTCAGTGTTGGATTGCGGGCAATAAAATTATCTACAATTTCGCCAACAAGCTTCTGATCTATTTGTGGTTCGTTACCGGTTTCAGGATACATCGAAAAATCATCCATGAACAAATCCTCCCTGTCTAACCATTGGCGAGCCACCCGAAGGTTGGATTTATGGTAGAAATTATAAATATTTACAGCATCGGCCTTGTGCAATCTTTTCGGCGGCCCGGGAAAGCGGTTGCTGACCTGTCGCATAAGCTCAACCCTAAAATCCCTCATAAGTTTCCATTGTGAAAGGTCATCCTGTTCAGGGAAGATTTTTATAAAATGCCATGCTGCTTCGATGGCCATTGCCGATGGGGAAGTATTTAAGCGTGAAGGTAAGGAAAAATCAGGATTATTTTTTATCCCGGCAGCGTGCATAAAATCCAGTATCAGATCTCCTTGCAGCAGTTTGGATTCCTCAAAAACCCTCAAACAAATATTTTCTTTGCCAAAAGCCAGACTCCATTTTTTCAAGGTCTTGTCGAAATTGTAATATTGCTTCCTGATAATGTTATTACCGGTAGCAATGCCGTTTTCAATCCCGGCCTTTGCCATGGTACCTGCCATACTACACGCAATTAAATCCTGGCGTCTGATATAAATAATGACCTGGAATTGGTAAAAAAATGTACTTAAAAAATCTTTGAGCCTAAGAATTTCGTTCTGGCTTTTTAGATAACTTGCAAAATGTTCGGACGAAAAAATTACAGTTGAGACCTGTTTTGAAATTTGCTTTATTTCATTTGAGAATTTTTTTTCAAGACTCTTGTTCCATTCCTTTTTTTGTTGTGGTGTGTCAATTGAATTTTGCTTGGCAAATTGAGTTATATTATCATCATTCATGCAAAAGGCCGCAAGTTTTAAATGGTTTCTTGTACCAAGGAAGGAAGGAAAATTAATAGACTGTACTTGTAAAAGTTTTCGATTAAGGTGCAAAAACTCTTGTATGGAGGTAGTACCGGTTTTTTCGATACCAATATGCAACACAGCCTTTTGCCCGATATTGTTATTTTTCTTCTTAAACCAGAACATTGTATTTAGTGTTGAATTCTTCGTATAGATTAAAGCGGGCATTTGCCGCAACATAGTCATGTTCTTCTTTTGACAGCGCCCCCTTCTTTAGCTTTTTACTGCCCGAAAGTTTTCTGGCAGTGGCTAAAGCTTTCAACACATTTTCATCGATTGGCAAACCAAGTTTTTCAAAAACCGGTTCGATGGATTTATCAGAAAAGAATAAATCCTCATATTTTATACAAATTATTGGCTCTCCCCTTTTTATTAAATTGAGTGTGCTATTCAATGATGTGTTCCAACGCTTAACGGCTTGAATGTAATCCTGCTTGGCAGGCCATTTCGTGCCTGATGCGGCATTGCGATTCCATGACTCCGCCACATCAAAAATATTCCTGTAAATATACAGGTAATGAAAACTTCCAAAAGCTTCTTTCAGTTTATTGTAAACTCTGTCGGCAGGAGGATACTTTAACCCATAGAATTCACTATTATCCCACTTTTCCGGTATATCGAGATGAAGTTGGTGTCTATAGAAATCATCATATCCTGTATCGCCATCCTGCACATTAATAAATCTTTCTTTTGCAAAATGTGCCTTTGAAAGTTTAAAATTATCAGGTCTCATTAACCTATTATATCGCTCCATACCCAAAACAATCCTGGCATGTGATCCGATAATTGTGGTTAATGCCGGGGTTCCCGACCTACCGCACCCGGCAATAAACAGGTATTTTTTGTCCTTTTCGTCCAAAGGTAAATTTATAGTGCCAGATGGTGTTTCTAATGTATTTGATGGCAAATCTATTGTGCCCGATGGTATTAGTGAAGGATAATAATTTTCGAAAATCCAGCCATACTTTTTATAAATACTTTTTAATGCCTGATTGCTCAATTCATACTGTGGTAATATTATAGCGTCACTTTTGTTGACATGAGGAAATGGAATCTGATGAATAGCAAAAGGGTTAACTAATTCGGGTATCGCTTTGGATAATTCTTCAAAACGTACAATCTTCATATTACCGGGTGTTTTGCCGTCAATTTCAAAGAAGTTTTTCAATTGACCCTTGTGGTGTGTAAATTTTTGTCTGCCAAAATTTTCGTATTTACCCTGGGTAGCCGCAAGCAATTTTTGATTTCCGGGATTGCCCAATAGCCGTTTGTAGTTTTTAGCTGTATTCAGATGCTTATAATACGAAAAATCCAAATCGAAAGGATTTCTGACCACACAAATAATCACTTTAAAATCTGCTAATTGAATCCCGAATGACTTCAAAAAACCAACTATTTCAACGAGGTTAGCGTGTCGTTTCCAGGGATGGAATACCTCATACCCGGCTTGTTTCGCGTTTTCAAATTCTTCTGCTTTAACTACATGAGTCACCGGAGGTTTTAAAACATTACACAAATATTTTGTGATCGACATGCCACCCGTTTTGCCAAGATGAATAAAAAGAACATCTTTGTTAAATACCATAATTCATTGTTTTGTTGATAAGGGTGTTGCAAACCGGGAATAACATTTCGTATGCTTTCGTGTGCATTTCGGGTGATGGATAATAGGAGTTGAATTTTTTAATTTAGTAATCTTGTCCTTGTAAATATTGGGTGTTTTCCCGGTAAACCGGTTGGTGAGCTTCTGTGGCATTCCTGCTACTGATGTGGCTTCAACATAAGCATCGGCAAGCGGAACAAGCTGGCCAAGCATAAGCGGGTTAACAAGTTGTGGGTATTTTCCAAATAATTCCCTGGCATCAGCATAGCCTTCAATATAATCCGGTGATCGTTCTGAAAACCACAGTAAGATTTTTGGAACCGTAATCTTCTTCAACAAAAACTCCATATTCTTAATATAGTTTCCCCGGGTTTCTTTTACTATTTCTCCTACTTTTTCTGTAGGTTCATTTTGTAGCAGCTCGTTATAGGCCGGTTCGGCCATCATCATTTTCCCGTCCGAAATTCTTCTGAGCCTGCCCCTGCCTTGCGGCGAAATAAAATAGCTATTACTTTCGCTTCTTCCCGACATATCCTGGACTACTGCAAACGCTGATTTATTGATCCAATCAAAATAGCTGTTATCGTTAAGGTAAAACGAAGGGCCGGCTCCTGCATGGCCAAGATTAAATACTGGCATCCCGAGTTTGTCCGACAATAATCCGGCAAAAGGTTTCAAGGTATAGCAGCCAAAAGTTTGGGCAGCTCCCAAACAGGCGAAAAATTTATCCTTTTCTAACGAATCAGGTTTTGGCCCCCTGAATGGTCGCTTAAAACCATCCATTGTCCATAGTTTGTAATCGATAATGTCAAAATCCCTTTTTTGATATCCGTATCCCATGATTTAATTTTTGGTTTCTATTACCTTTTTGGTGGATGTAAATAATGGCTAACATTGTAAACAGATTTCTTGCCGCACCTGCGGCATACTAATGACATGTTTGTGTAAGGCGTAAAAAATAGACCTCTCAGTCCCCGAAGGGTCGGGGCAGGCAGCTTCGCTCTTTCGAGGTGACAAAGCTCCCGGTATAGTCGGGGGAGGAGGGGAATCGGGTGCGAAGCGCCCGATTCCCCTCCTCCCACACCCCAAACCGAAGCATTGTCACCTCGAAGGAGCTTGCGACTGAGAGGTCTGTTTAATAGATAGGTTTTCAGTGTCTTACACAAACATGTCGTATCCCCTCAAAAAATACAGGTAGAATAAATATTGCCTCTAAGGGCTTGCTCAAAAATAACTTCCGGTTTTTATGAACATCTTTTGCACACATACTTCGTTAAAAATACTAACCGTCCATACGG
>Ga0307990_1001432_pt1 | contig 20149 bp, 17 predicted proteins | sample EllFjometagen129_FD_203168 | JGI IMG/M metagenome (GOLD analysis project Ga0307990, IMG submission 203168) | Marine microbial communities from Ellis Fjord, Antarctic Ocean - #129 | ecosystem: Environmental > Aquatic > Marine > Unclassified | place: Southern Ocean | collected 2014-10-08
CCTTTTTGATGGCTTCGCCCAGCAGAAATTCGAGTTTGCGGATTTTGTTGCCGCCGTAGACCGACCCGCTGAGATCGTCGCATTTCATAAATAGGCGGTCGTGCGCGACCTGTTTTCCGATTTCGGAAAGCTTTACCACCGGGGTGGGTAGTTCGGCCAGCGCGGCGCGGGGAAACTTGTCGAAAAATGAGTTCATTTCCCCTGTGTAGCAAAAAGGGCAAATTTTTACAGGACAATTGACAACATGATGATGAGATTGGATTTGGGTTTTTTATTTAATGCGGAAGCGGTTGATGTTCCAAGGGTTGGAAAAGAAAAATGTGCCCTCATGCAATGAGTTCCAATGTTTGGAAAATTTCGGCCTTTTCCCGTGCGGCTGAATGGGTAGAATGTGCGATCTAACGCTATGAAAACTGTTCCATTTTGCCATCTTCATTTTCACACGCAATACAGCCTGCTCGACAGCGCTTGTAAGGTTGGCGAGGCGATGGAGACCGCCCTAGCGCTGGGGCAGGACTATGTGGCGATTACCGATCATGGCAATCTCTACGGCGCGGTCGATTTCTATAAAAAGGCTTATAAGGCGGGCATTAAGCCGATCATCGGTTGCGAGGTCTATCTGGCGCGCAAAGGAGTCGATAACCACGAGGGCGGGCAGTCTGACAACATGCATCTGGTGTTGCTGGCGGAGAATAACGAGGGCTACCAGAACCTGATGAGGTTGGTGTCCATGGCCCATCTCGAAGGATTTCACTATAAACCGCGAATCGACAAAGCCTGGCTGAGGGAATACAGCGGCGGGCTGATCGGCCTGTCCGCTTGTCTGAAGGGTGAGGTGACCGAGGCTTGTAAAGAAGGCGCGGTTGATAAGGCGGTCGAGCTGGCCAATGAATATTCCGAGATTCTGGGACCCAACAATTTTTATTTGGAGCTTCAGGATCACGGCATATCGGAACAGAAGCAGGCCAATAAGCACATGCTGGAGGTGGCGAAGATCACCGGTCTGCCGCTGGTGGTCACTAACGATGTGCATTACATCAAGCAGGCTGATCACGAAGCGCACGATGTGCTCATCTGCCTGCAGCAAGGCCATTTGCTTTCGGATGAAAACCGGATGCGCTACTCCGGTGATCAGTTTTATATGAAGAGCGGCGCGGAGATGCAGCAGCTTTTCCCCGATCAGCCGGAGGCACTGGCCAATACGGTAGAAATCGCCAAACGTTGCAATGTGGAGTTTGAGTTCGATTTGCCCGCTGAGCGCCTGCACTTTCCCGCCTTTTTCCCGCTGCCCGAGGGCGTCTCCAAAGAAGAATTTCTGATGGAGACCGGCAAGCGCGGCCTCGAAAAGCGCTACAACCTCGCCGACTTCGACCATCCGGTCGACGCGCTCGGCGAGCGGGTGAAAAAGCAGTATGAGTACGAGGTCGGCATCATTAAGCAAACCAACTACGTCAACTACTTTCTGGTGGTGGCCGACTTTATCCAGTGGGCCAAGGATAACGGTATTCCGGTCGGCCCGGGCCGCGGATCGGGTGCGAGCTCGATCCTGGCCTATTCGATGGGCATCACCGCCATCGACCCGTTGAAGTACAACCTGATTTTTGAGCGGTTCCTCAACCCGGACCGCGTTTCCCCGCCCGACTTCGATATCGATTTTTGTCCGACCCGCCGTCAGGACGTCATTAAGTATGTGCGCGATAAATACGGCAAGGACTGCGTGGCGCAGATCATCACGTTCGGAACGCTCGGCGCCAAAACGCTGATGCGCGACATCGGTCGCGTGCTCGACCTGCCGCTTTCCGATTGCGACCGAATTGCCAAGATGATTCCGGACATGACCAAAAACTTGCAGTCCGCGCAGAAGGAGAGCCCGGATTTCGCGCGCGCCTGCACGAGCGATCCGACCGCTCGGCGGATCATGAAATATGCCCCGCGGCTTGAAGGGCTGCCGCGCCATACCGGCATGCACGCCGCCGGAGTCGTTATCGGCGAAAAACCGCTGATCGAAATCATTCCGCTCACCAAAGAACGCAAAGAGGGCATGACGGTCGTCCAGTTCGAGAAAGGCCCGACCGAGGAAATCGGCTTGCTTAAGATGGACTTCCTCGGGCTGAAAAACCTGACGATTATTCAGGAGGCCATCGAGCACATCGAAAAGAATCACGGCGTCAAGCTCGACCCGATGGGGCTACCGCTCGACGACCCCAAAACCTTCGAGTTGTTCTGTAAAGGCGATACCGCCGGCGTGTTTCAGCTGGAAAGTCCCGGTATGCGCGACACTCTGCGGCAGATGAATCCCGACTGTTTCGAGGACATCATCGCTGTGCTCGCGCTCTACCGCCCGGGCCCGATGCAGTTCATTCCGATGTATAACAAACGAAAGCACGGCAAAGAAAAAGTTGTTTACGACCACAAACTGCTCGAACCCATCCTGAAAGAGACTAACGGCATCATCGTCTATCAGGAGCAGATTCAGCAGGCCGCGCGCGATCTGGCCGGTTTCTCGCTGGGCGAAGGGGATATCCTGCGCCGTGCGATGGGTAAAAAGAAAAAAGAGGTGATGGACGAGCAGCGCGGAAAGTTTGTGGATGGTTGCAAAACCGCCAACAACATCGATGCAAAACTCGCTAACAGAATTTTCGATAACATCGCCAAATTTGCGGAGTACGGTTTCAACAAATCGCACTCCACCGCCTATGGTTTCGTTTCCTTCCAGACCGCCTATCTTAAGGCTCACTATCCCGAAGAGTTTATGGCCGCTCTGCTTTCTGCGGAAATGGGCACCCCCGATAAACTCGCCATGGTGCTGGCCGAAGTGAAGGAAATGGGGATCGCCATTCGCCCGCCGAGCGTCAATGAATCGATTGCCCGCTTCCGCCCAGTCCCAGGTGCCGTCCATTTTGGAATGACCGGTATCAAAGGCGTTGGCGGCGGCGCGGTGGAGGCGCTTGTTGCCGAGCGTGACGCCAACGGCCCCTTCGAAGGGTTGATCGATTTCTGCAGCCGGGCCGACGGCAAAGTGGTTAATCGCAAGGCACTCGAAAGCCTCATCAAATGCGGCGCGTTCGATTTTACCAACATTCATCGTGCCCGGTTGTTCAACGGAATGGAGACCGCACTTGCCCGCGCTGCCGAGGAACAAAAGGACCGCGCGAGCGGACAATGTTCTATGTTCGATATGATGGGCGGTGCTGAAGAAAAAACGGTTGGTGACGAGGAGTTGTCGGATGTTGCCCCGTGGCCCGAAAACGAGCTGCTTGCCGCCGAAAAAGAGCTGATCGGCTTCTACATTTCTGGCCATCCGCTCGCCGTGCACGAATGGACGCTGAAAACCTTCGCTCAGCAGCGGCTCGGCAAACTCGATGAACAGGTTGAGCGACTGCAAAAAGGAGAGAAGGACATCTACGTTCGCCTTGGCGGCATGGTCGACCAGTACCGCAAGGTTTTCACCAAAAAAGATCCGCCACGTCCCTACGCCCGGTTCGTCATTGATGGGCTCGACGGGGCCATCAACGCCGTGATCTGGCCCGACGATTTTCAAACTTTGGAGAAATTTCTGGATGATGGCAAAGCCATCATGGTTGGCGCGAAGTTGGCGCTCGACTTTCGCGATTCACCGGAAGTGCAGGTCTCGGAAATCATTCCGCTGGTTGAAGCCGGTATGCGCTACACCAAAAAGGTAAGCATTCGCCTCACCGAGGCGGCCGTTACGCAGAAGCATTTGAAGGATGTGCAGTCCGTTATTGCGTGCAACCCCGGCATCACACCAGTTTCGATCTGTGTTCTGCTCGACAGCGGCGAGAAGGTTTTTATCAAAACGCATCGCGACAGCTACGTGGAGGCGACTCAACATCTTGGCTACGAACTCGAACAGCTCCTCGGCGAAGACTGCGTCTATATTGAATCCCGCCAGCAGCCGCTGCTCAAACCGCCGCAGAAAAGACGCTGGCAGAAGAAGGGATAGAGGCTCGACGTCGGAGGTCGGAGATCATTTTTACAAACATGGAAAATAGACGGATTCTGTCTGTACGGAAATTCTGTGCTACCCAACTCTCCAATAATCCGGTATTCCATTACTCCATTCTTTTATGAAAAACCGCCCCAAACATATTTTTGAATACGTGATGCTTCGCGGATTGTTCGGTCTCGTCAATGTGTTGCCGCTGCGCTGCGCACTTTCCGTCGGCTGGTTGATCGGCGCGCTTTTCTTTTTTGTGCTGCGCTATCGGCGCGACAAAGCCCTCTCCCGGCTGGAAGAGGTTTTTGGCGATCGCTTTTCCGCTAAAGAGCGCAAAAAGATCGCTTGGCTGTCGTTCCGCAATCTCTGCTTCAACGCAATTGAGGCCGCCCGCTTCCATAAGCTGACTCCCGATGCGCTTAAGCGCATGCCGCTCTATAAGCAGATGCAGCAGGTGCAACAGTTCCATCGCGAAACCGGCCCACTGGTTTTCACTACCGCGCACATGGGCAACTGGGATCTGGGCGGCGTCGCCGCGAAGCTCGACGGCCTGCCGATCTTTTCCATCGCCCGCCGCCAGAAAAACCCGCTGACCGATGAGCTGCTCAATAAAATGCGTAGCGCCACCGGCATGGAGGTGGTTCTTAACGATTCGCGCATTCTGCAAAACGTTGTCAGAAAACTGAAAGCCGGGGAAGTACTCGCTATTTTGCCGGATGTTCGTTCGCGGGAATCCGATCTGAAGATCAACTTTCTCAACGGCACGGCCAGTCTCGGCGCCGGCACTGCCATTTTTGCGCAGATGGCCAAGTGCCCGATCCTGCCGGTCGTGGTGATCCGTAAAGGGTGGACCCGCCATGAAGCGAAAGTGTTTGACCCCATCCGCCCGAACCCCGAGGTGAACAAAACTGAAGATCGCGCTCGGATTATGCAGGAGCTGATTTCGGTGCTCGACGCCGAAATTCAAGCCCATCCTGAGCAGTACTTCTGGTTTAACAAGCGATGGGTGCTGGACCCGGTCGGGAAGTAACCCTTGATTTAGAAGAGGTAGCTGATCGCAAGAAACCCTTTGGCGATGAAATTCTTGTTCGCGATCGGACTGTCGGAGGCCTCGCTTTCGAGTCGCTCGATGCCGACGTTTCCGGAGAGCCGCCAGCTTTCCGTTAGTTCCACTAAAGCGCGCACTCCAATTTCAGGAGTGATTATAGCGCCGGGACGATAGCCCGGGGTGCTGTAGTCGCGATGAACCAGTTCTTTGGAGGTCCAGCGCATAGTGTTTTCATAAATAACGATTTAGCGGAGTCGTGAGCGGATGTAAAGAGGGGGTTCCAATGGTTCGACAGGCTCACCTTAGGTATTTGGAAAATCAACTGTGTTGGGGCACAGAAAGTTTCCAATGTTTGGAATTTTTGCGTATGATTTTTCCAATGATTGGAAATGAAAATCTTATGTGGACCTGTTGCGGGCGGGACATCGACTGTGCGGACAAAACGTTGGTGATGGGTATTCTGAATGTGACGCCGGATTCATTTTCCGATGGGGGCAAGTTCTACGCGCCGCGGCGAGGGTTTCGGGCGAAGACAAAAAATTTAAAAAAAGCGCTGGCACGCGCGTTACAGATGGTTGAGGAGGGCGCGGATATCATTGATATCGGTGGCGAGTCGACCCGCCCCGGCGCGAAGCCCGTCCGGGCATCGGAAGAAATGGAACGCACGGTTCCACTCATTGGAAAACTGCGGGAGCAGAGCGACTGCCTGATTTCGATCGACACGCGGAAAGCGGAGGTGGCCCGCGCGGCGGTGTCCGCCGGCGCAGATATTATCAACGATGTGTCCGCCTGTTCCGATCCGGAGATGGCGGCTGTGGCCGCAGAGACCGGCGCGGGGCTGGTACTGATGCATATGCAGGGCTCGCCGGAGATCATGCAGGATAATCCACAATACAAGGATGTGGTTTCCACTGTTCGAAATTTTCTGGAGGAGCGGATGGAGGCGGCGGTTTCGCAGGGGGTTTTGCCTCAGCAGATCGCGCTCGATCCCGGCATCGGGTTCGGCAAAACGGATGAACATAATCTGGCGTTGCTCAATGAAATCGGCGAGTTGGCTGCGGCGGGGCGACCGGTGCTGATCGGGGTGAGCCGCAAGAGTCTGTTTGGGCGGTTGCTCGGTCGCGAGGTGGATGAGCGGCTTGCGGTGTCGTTGGCGGCGGCGGTCTTTTCGGTGATGCGCGGCGCCCATGTTTTGCGGGTGCACGATGTAAAGGAATCTTGCGATGCCGCGAGGCTTGTGGATACACTGCGCTTTCAAGGATTGCGCGAATGAATTGGTTGAACAGTATAGAAAATCCCGGCTGGACCGGTGGACTCGAGATTCTGATTCTCGCAACGGCGTTTTATTTCCTGCTCAAGTTTTTCCGCGGCACGCGCGGTTCCGCTATTTTGACCGGCGTGGTCATTCTGTTTCTGGTGCTGATCGGGATTACGAAGTTTTCCAACCTGCCGGTGCTGACCTGGCTGCTACAGAAGTTGATGGTTTATCTGGCGCTGGCGTTGATTGTTATTTTTCAGCCGGAAATCCGTCGGGCGCTTGCGCGGCTCGGGCGGCAGGGTAATTTTATGGTGAGCAAGTCGCGTAAGGCGTTGGCGGATCCGATTACCGATGCGGTGCAGCTGATGGCGGCCCGTAAGATCGGCGCGCTGATTGCGATTGAACGCGAGGTGGAGACCAAGGCGATTCAGGATACGGGAACGCCGCTCAATAGCGAGGTGACTGCCGAGCTGCTGTCCGCGCTGTTTTATCCCGGCACCCCGTTGCATGACGGCGGGGTGATTATCAGCGAAGACCGTATCGCTGCGGCCGGATGTGTTTTTCCGCTGACCCAGAACGATGAGGTTGCCCGCAATCTAGGAACCCGTCACCGTGCGGCGATCGGAATGACGGAGGAGTCCGACACGATCGTGGTCGTCGTTTCTGAAGAAACCGGTGTGATTTCCATTGCGTATAACGGTCGGCTGAAGCGTGGGTTCGACGGGGCACATTTGCGACGGATTCTTTCGACATTCCTCGGTCGCGAAATGAGCGGAATCCGGAATCTGGCACGGCGGGAGAATTCCAGCCGGGGTCAGATGGCCTTTATTTTTGGGGAGGGCTCCGGTGAGCGATAAACGGAAACATACTATCCAGCGCCTGGTCAGTTTTAATTTGGTGCCGCTCTGGGGAACGATGACCCGCAACTGGATTATGAAGCTGGTCTGTTTTGTGCTCGCGTTCGCGGTCTGGCAGGGAATCCGTGAGAGTACCAGTCAAGAACGGGTGGTGTCGGACATTCCGGTGATTATTACTGCGGGCGCCGGACGCGCCGTTTTGGATCAATCGACCGATGTGGTGAGCATTCGTTTCCGCGGGTCGCTTGATGATGTTCGGTTTATTAGTCGTGATCAGGTGTCGCTCGAGTTGGATATTTCGGATCGTTCCGATCGGCTGCGGCAGACGGTTAAGCTTACGCCGCGGTATGTGAAGGCTTCTTCGCGTGCGCACGCGGTTCAGTTTTATCCGCCGGAGATCACGGTGACGATCGATCGAGAGGTGGAGCGTGATTTGCCGGTGAAGGCGTCTGTGGAGGGGTCGCTTCCCGAGGGGATTCAGTTGGAGCAGGTGGTGTGTGACCCCGCAACAGTTCGCATCCGCGGAGCCGAACGGCGGTTGCTTGATCTCGAACAGGTTCACACGGTTCCAGTCAGTTTGGACGGGCGCTATAACTCGTTTAAAACTCATGTTGGTATAGCGGGAACCGGGCAGCCCTGGGCGGCGGAGCCCGACCGAGTTTCCGTGGAGGTTTTGTTGGTGGAGCGGTTCGCGACGCGGCGGGTTGAAAAAAATCCGGTTCGGCCGCTGCTGGCGTCGGATGATACCCGGGTGGTGAAAATTCGTCCCGAACGGGTGACTGTGGTGCTGAAGGGCAGCCCTCAGCGGATTGAAGATCTCGACAAGCGGGATGTGTATACGTATGTCGATTGCACTGATCTGACAGAGCCTACCGATTATGAAGTGCCGGTGCGGGTGGATATACCGCCGGGGCTTCAAGTTGAAAAAATTGAACCGTCCGTGGTGCAGGTGACGGTTAAAACCATGTGAATGATATGATGCGAACTATACTGTTTCTTTTGTTGGGACTCGGCTTGGCGTTGCTGGGCAGAGCGCAGACCTTGCCGGCCGAGCTGAATATAGGAATCGATCAGATAAAGGGGGACGATGGAATGCCGCTAGTGTCGGTTAATATTTCTACCAATCGTTTTGAGGAACCGACTCAGGGCGAAAAGGTAGCGACCCCTAATGATCTAACCAAGGGGGACGAAAGAATGCCGCAAGTCCCAGTTAATGTTTTTAGCAATCGTTCTGTAGAGGTGTCGAGGGGCGAAACGGCGGCTGTCACCAATGAGGTAACCAACTCCAGACTGGTCTTTTTGATGTCCACGGGTGAAATGTACGCATCTGAGGGCGAATATGAAGAAGCCGAGAGTGCGTATTTGCGCGCGCTCGAAATGGATGTGCGGCCTGAGATCATTCTGTTCCAGTTGGGAACGCTCTATCTTCGCATGGAACGTTTTGCGGATGCTGTTGCAATCTTTAAGGGGATCATTGAGAGGCACCCTGAAAATGCGCTGGCGCATAACAATTTGGCCTGGTGCTATGCGACAAGTCCCGGCATAAAGAATAAAAAACTGGCGTTGCGTCACGCCCGTGAAGCGATTCTTTCCGAGTCCCGCGAGCCAGCGATGTGGAACACGCTGGCGGAAGCCTATTATATGTCGGGGAATTATGAAAACGCGCTCCGCTCCTCCGAGTACGCAATGGAGCTTTTGGCGGTCACAAAACCCACCGAAGAAACGAAAAAATCTTTTTTGGTACAGCGCGCAAAAATCCTCCGTGCGCAAGAGGCGCTGAACCTGATGGAGGGGCGCGAGGACGAGTAATTAATCCCAGATACTTTTCTTCCGGCGCGGCATCAAATCTTCTTCAAACGGGTTCTCGTCATAACTCGGCGAAGTTTGGCGTACCCTCTGCCGCGTTGGCTTCGGAGTTTCTGGAAACAGGCGCTGTTCGAAGGGATTTGATGGTGAGGTGTTGTTGAAATTCAGGGGTCCCTGCGGAGTGTAAGAAGAGCGATTTTCCGGAAACGTTGATTGCGTTTGTTTAGAGCTTGAAAAAAGAGATGGCGAGCTACTGAAGGGTTTAAGAATGGTCGGGCCAGGCGGAGTCCGGTCTCTAAAGTTGCTGTACGGGGAGGAGTGGCTTCCCCGTAAAGTTTGCGGCGCGAGCGGTGTCGCCGAGCCTTTGGAGATGATGCTTTGAAGAGATGCGTCATAGTTGTTCAGCGGGGCAAACGGAGCCGCCGCTCCTCTGCGGAAGTCATCTTTCAGGCGTTGATCGACCCGTTTTTTTTCTTCCTCCTTCGTCAGCTTTTCCAGTTGAAGATCTTTTTGCCGGGTCAGCTCTGCCATGATCCATGAGTCGTCTACCGCTTCGGATGAGACGCTCTCCAAGGAGGCATCATCGAGTAATGCAGGAGTCAGCCAGTTGGTGGGCTTTTCCTGTGCCGGTCGCCTGACGGGGCGGGGAGCAACCGTGCGTTGGGTCATCATGGAGGGCGTCTTCTCCCGCTCTTTATCCATCTCTCGGAGTTTTTTATCCAGAGCTTTTTCTTTATCGGTGGAAGCCTCCGGGACGACCTGATCGTGGCGTTCCAGAATAGCGCGGGTTGAATAGGTACGCCGTTGCGGCTTTTTCTTCACCTCATTCAGCTTGGAGTCTAGAGCATTTTCCGCCCGCACAAAGACGGTGCCGCTCAGTAACAGTATGGTAGACAAAAACAGACTTCTTTTCATTGCTGTCAAAACATACGCCTCCCTTTAAAAACCGTCAACCATGCACTTAGACCCGGTTGATTGCCATTTGTTCAAAGGCCTGCTACCGTTTCCTTCATGTTTCGCCCCGTCCACATCCTTCTATTCATTCTGACCGCCGTACTCGTCACGTCTGCGGAGGTTCGCGAATTTCGCATCGATCAGGACCGCCTCTGGCTTTGTGCGGATAGTGAGCCGCTCCCGCGCTTGCTGGAATTCTTCGCTGCTGCTGGCGTTCAGGTCCAGATCGATCCTAGCGTACAAAAAACTGTTTCCGGCGAATGGAGCCGGGCGGACGTTGAAGACGTGCTCGATCAGATCATTTCCCCGTATGACTATCGTTTTGATTGGTGCCGCGAAACCGGCCCACTCGGTGAGCGAACCTCGCTCACCGGAATCCGGGTTTTTCGTAAAGGATTTGCTGACGAAGCCCGGCCGCTGCACGCCGTCCGCCGTGTGATGACCACCGTCGACGGCCGCGCCCGCTACCTTGCCCGCGAGATCCTCATCGGCTTCCCCCCCGGCGCCTCTATGGACGACCTGAACGCCTTTTTGGCCCGCACCGGCGGCACTGTCATCACCGCCAACACCGAACTTGGCATCTACCGCATCCTCCTGCCCGAAGGCGTTAACATTCCCGATCTTGCCGCACAGCTTGCCAACGACGACAGCATTGCGCTCGCCGAACCAAACTACGTCTACGACCTGCCTGACCTGCTGCCCGGCGACGGCTCGGATAGCGGCGTACCGAAAGAGTGGACACCGCCCTCCGCCGACAGCGGAACCCTTGCGGTTTCTGTCCTCGACTCCGGACTGCTCTCCGACGAGAGCCTCGGGCGTGCTGTCCTCAGCGCCTTCGATGCCACCAACCCAGACTCGCCGCTCACCGCCGATGCGGTCGGCCACGGCACCCTTATGGCAAAGCTTGCCGCCGGTCTCGTCGACCCCTACAACACCGCCGTCGGGGAGGGCGTCCCAGTCGTCGCCATCAAAGCCTTCGCCGACGACGGCTCCGCCGACTCCTACACCCTCATGAGCGCCATGACTTACGCCGTCGAAGAAAGCTTCGGCCCCGTCAGCCTCAGTTGGGGATCCGAAACGCCCAGCCAATTCATCCAGATCGCGGTAGACTATGCCATCAACAACGGCTCGCCCGTCTTCGCCGCTGTTGGCAACGAAAAAAACGGAACGCCGATGTATCCGGCCGCCATTCCCGAGGTCCTCGGGGTTGCTGCCGGAACCGAAGACGGACAGTACACCGCCTACTCCAACGAAGGCAGTTTTGTCGACATCATCGCCCCCGGTTCCGCTGGCGGCTCGCAGGGCACCTCCGTCGCCACCGCCTATGTCGCCCATATCGCCGCCAAATATATGCGGCACCATCCCGAAGCCTCTGCCGCTGAAACCGGCGCCGCACTCATCAATGCCGCTGGCCCCGACCGCTATCTCTCCGCAGAAGACGTCCGCCAACTCCTCGCACGTTGATGCTGACGACGGAAAAACTCACGATCGTGAGTTTTTCCGTAGCTTCCAAGCCTTGGACCGGTGCATCAAGCCGGCGTTTCAGAAGGCCATTCTATTTCCAAGCCGCGAAGATACGGACCCAACAGATCTCTCATGAGAATTTGATTTAAATATTCGTCAGTGTCGGGTTTCGGCCTGTGGTCTAGCTCTTCTGATTTCTTCATGTTCTCCTCCAGTTTATATACGCATCGCAGAATGCGATGCTTCCATAACTGGATTCTTGTCAACTGAAGGGCGATGTTCCGGCTTGTGTTTCCAATGTTTGGAAGAATAGGTGCGCGTCTATGCAATAGACTTCCAAGGTTTGGAAACTCTGCTTATCTCAGTGCCCTCTGTGGTGAATATTCTTCCGACCGTTGGAAAAAGTTCCTGAAAAAGTTCCAAACATTGGACTGGAGAGAGGTTTTTGGTTCTTTCCAATAAGCAACGACTGGAAGGAGAGGCAAAAAGTCGCTACTCTGGCGGCTGTGAATAAACCCATCCAGATGCTTCCGGACCATGTGATCAACAAGATTGCAGCGGGAGAGGTGATTGAGCGACCCGCTTCAGTGATTAAAGAGCTGATGGAAAACGCGATTGACGCCGGGGCGACGCAGGTCGATGTAGAGATTGTTCGCGGCGGCATGCAACTGATGGCCATTTCCGATAATGGCTCGGGGATGGATCGCGATAACGCGCTGCTGGCGATCGAACGCCATGCCACGAGCAAGATCCGCACGGCTGAAGAAGTCGAGGCGGTCGCGACGCTTGGCTTTCGCGGTGAAGCGCTCTCCTCCATTTCCGCGGTGTCGCGCTTTACGCTGATCACCCGTCCGGCGGATCAGGTGAGCGGCACGGAAATCCGTGTTGCGGGCGGCAAGCTGCAGGATGTGGCCGATGCAGGCTGTCCGCCCGGAACCCGCTTTGAAATCCGCAATCTGTTTTTCAACGTGCCCGCCCGCCGCAAGTTTTTGCGGACGGAGTCGACGGAGCTGGCACAAATCCGTCAGCTGTTTTCAGTTTATGCACTGGCGCATCCCGAAACGGGGCTGTCGCTGATTTCTGATGGGCGTGAGCTCTACAACCTACCCGCTGGCGGGTCGCTGGCCGACCGCATTGCCGAGCTGTACAATCCATCGTTCTTCAGTCATCTGCGCGAACTCAATTTTGAAGCGGATGCTGTGAAAGTGACCGGTTTTTCCGGGCTGCCGCAGACGGGGCGCAAGGATCGTTCGGATCAGTATATCTTCATTAACGGCCGTCCGGCTTCCGCGCCGGTGATTTATCATGCGATCAACGAGGCGTATCATTCGGTCCTTGCGCGCGGACGGCATCCCTCTGTGTTTTTGTTCATCGGAACTGCACCTGACGCAGTGGATGTGAATGTACATCCGGCCAAAAAAGAGGTGCGCTTTCGGCGTCCTGCGGCGGTGCGCGACTGCGTCATCGCCGCGATCGAAAAGGCGCTGGTGTTGAATGCACCAATCGAGGAAAAGCGCGCGCCGTCGTTTAAGTTCGATGCCCCGCGGGTTGCTCTGCCACCGCGTATTGGAAAACAGCATGAGCTGGGGATCGGAGATCAGAGATCAGGGGTCAGAGGTCGGACATCAGAGAGCAGCAGTCAGAGAGCGGTAGATCACAGAGAAAACGTTGATGAGACATCTTCTGTTTTGCCGACTTCTGACCTCCGACCTCCGACCTCTTCTTCCAGCCCCTGGGCGTGGTGTCGGGTGCTGGGGCAGGCGGGCGGAACGTATGCTGTGCTTGAAACCGAAGACGGCGTGGTGCTGATGGACCCACAGGCGGCGCACGAGCGGGTGCTGTTCGAAAAGTTTGTGCGCGATATTACTTCTGGTTCGCCAGCGCAGCAGCGGCTGTTGGCCCCGGAGACGATTGAGCTGATGCCCGCTGACGCGGAGGCGCTGCGTCGCAACCTTCCGGCGTTGGAGGAAATGGGTTTTGGGCTTTCTGATTTTGGGCAGGATACTTTTTTGGTGGATGCGTTGCCGGTGCATTTGCAGGAGGGATCGCCGCTGGTGATTTTGAGTGGAATTGCCCAAGCGCTCGATAAGGGCGGGGCTTCTGCGCGTGTGACGCGCGAGGCGCTGCGCGAAACGGTGGCGCAGGCCGCTTGCCGCGCCGCAGTAAAGGCGGGCGATAGCCTATCTATCGAAGAACTCGAAAAGCTGGTTGCCGATTTGGCGAAGACGGAAATGCCCTACACCTGTCCGCACGGACGTCCGACGTTGATCTTCCAGAGTTTTACGGAGCTCAATCGCAAGTTTGGCCGACGCTAGAGCAATTAATTCTATAGCTGCTTCACAACCTCCCTTCGGGACTCGACCGGAGGGAGAGAGGCCCCGTTATTGCGGGGCAGTGACCGAAGGCCGAATCAAGTATGTGCGGGCTTTTTCGTAGCGGGCTTTATCGGTGGCGCTCATTTTGGCGAGGCACGACCGCTGGAGTTCCTGATAGGGCCGGCCGGCCTGTCGCAGAACCTGCAGTAGCCCTTTGAGAATGTGCGCAGCGCATCGACGGTAGTGGGTGCTCATTTTTACTCCCATATCTTCCGAGCCTAAAAATCGTCCGAGCGGGCATCCTTCCGATTCCACCGCCCGCTGGCGGCGGAGCATTCGGGTGATCGATTGCGTGTTATCGACGGCGGTATCGAGAAAATCCAGAAAGAGCTGATCTTCGGTTGAGGTTTTTTTGGATCGGTTGGCCGACTGGGCATGTTTTCTGGCTTCATAGAAAAGGGCGAGCGCTTTTTCAGCAATCTCCTGCTGCTCTTCCAGTTTTTTATGTGCGGGGAGTTCTTCAATCAGCTGTCCAGCCTGTTCATAAAACAGGTCTCGCCGGGCAAGATGGACAGGTCGGTTCAGATAAAAGGGATCAGCGCTCATGAAAAGCTTTTTACCACGGCGCTTCTGCTTACACAAAGAAAAAGCCCTCCGCCGAAGCGAAGGGCTCTTTTAGAAAGATGAAGGATGAACTATGAAAGATGAATAGAGATTCCTTTTTCATCTTTCATAATTCTCATTTCAGCCTTCTCTCTAGTTGCGATCGAGGGCGTTGAGGTCGGCAAAGGCCTGCTTGACGCGGGCAACCAAGCTTTCCTGTCCTTTACGCAACCAGGCGCGCGGGTCGTAGAACTTTTTGTTCGGCTGGTCGGCACCTTTGGGGTTGCCGAGCTGAGTTTGCAGGTAGGCTTCGTTTTCTTTGTAAAAGTTCAGAACGCCTTCCCAAGTGGCCCACTGTGTGTCGGTATCGATGTTCATTTTGATGACGCCGTAGCCGATGGCTTCGGTGATTTCCGCCTGCGAGGAACCGGATCCGCCGTGGAAGACGAAGTCGATCGGCTTATCAGTGTCGGTTCCGAATTTCTCTGCCACGTATTTCTGCGAGTCGCGCAGGATGGTCGGGGTGAGTTTGACGTTACCGGGTTTGTAGACCCCGTGCACGTTGCCGAAGGAAGCGGCGATGGTGAAGCGCGGGCTGATCGCGTTAAGGGTTTCGTAGGCGTAGGCCACATCTTCCGGTTGGGTGTAGAGCTTGGACTCGTCCATGTCGGTGTTGTCGATGCCGTCTTCTTCGCCGCCGGTGCAGCCGAGTTCGATTTCGAGGGTCATGTCGATTTTGCTCATGCGCTCGAGGTATTTCGCGCAGGTCTGCACGTTTTCTTCGAGGGTCTCTTCGGAGAGGTCGAGCATATGCGAGCTGAAGAGCGGTTTGCCGGTTGCAGCAAATTCAGCTTCGGACGCGTCGAGAAGGGCGTCGATCCATGGCAGCAGTTTTTTGGCTGCGTGGTCGGTGTGCAGGATAACCGGTACGCCGTAGGCTGCTGCCATGGCGTGAACGTGTTTCGCTCCGGAAATAGCACCGAGAACCGCTCCGTTTTCCTTGCAGCCTTTACCGGCGGTGAATACTGCACCCCCGTTGGAGAACTGAATGATGACCGGCGCGTTGACTGCCGCGGCGGCTTCGAGTACGCCGTTGATGGAGTCCGAACCGACCACGTTAACTGCGGGCAGGGCGAACTGGTTTTCTTTGGCAATTTTGAAAATGGCCTGTACGTCGTCGCCAGTGGCCACGCCGGGTTTTACGGCATCAAATATTTTGCTTCCCATGAATTTACTCCTTCTAGTTGTTATAGTTTCCTTTTCGAGTGGAAATTGTGCCCGAAAATCTATTTGATGTGCCTGTTTTATCAAGCTCTTTCGGGAAGGAAAGCAAATGTCGACTCTCTCAGTAATCGCATGGATTTTAGGAACCTTCGCCATCGGCGGCGGACTTTTGGCCGCCGGGGCACCTGCGATGGTGCACCGCGGAATGGAAAAATATCCGCGTAGTGTCTGGCCCGGCCGGATTTTGGTGGCGGTGGATATGGTCTGGGCGGCCTATGCGGTCACCCTGATGCATCTCGGGGGTTTTGATGCCGGGAAGGTGCATCTCTATTGGATCGCTCCGGTTTGCATTGTGCTCGCTGTGCTGTATCTCGATGAAATGCTCTCCGTCCGCGCACTCGGCGGGCTACTCCTTCTAGCGGCCGGGCCGATGCTTAACGCCGCCCGCTGGCACCCGTCGGCCTGGCGCTATGTCATTACCGTCCTAGCTTATCTTTGGATTGGTATTGGGCTCCTCTGGCTGCTGGAGCCGTGGTGGTTCCGCCGGATGGTCTTGTGCGTGCAGTCGCCGGTAGTGATTCGCGCGGCCGGTATTGTGAAGGTCGTGTTCGGCGTCGGACTCATTGCGCTCGCCCTGCTGGTGTATTAATTTGTTCATGAATACCCAAACCATCAAGATTCTTACCGAACGGTTTAGCCTCTACGTCGACCGCTTTCGCATCGATGGTGAACTCCATCCGATGCATCAGCTTAAGCTGGATCACACCGTCCGTGTCGCTGCAGACGCCCACGCCATCGCGCAGGGCATGAACTGGCCGGAAGCCGAAGTGAATCTGGCCGAGGCGATCGGGCTCTGCCACGACGTGGCCCGCTTCCCGCAGTTCGAGCAATACAAAACTTTTTCCGATGCCGACTCGGTCGACCACGGCGACCTCGGGGTCCAAATTTTGGAAAAAGAAAACCTGCTCGACGGATTGGCCGACGAGCCGCGCGCGCTGATTCTGCATTCGGTGCAACATCACAACAAAAAAGATCTGCCGCGCACTCTGACTGCGCACGAGGAAAAACATTTGCGCCTCATCCGCGACGCCGACCGTATCGATATCTTTTTTGTCTGCTGGGATGTCGTTGCAACCGGAGCGATCCACGATCACCCCGAAATGATGATGAACATCGATTTCGACGGCTTGCCGTCCGAAACCATTCTCGACCAGTTTGAACGCGGGGAAACCATTCACTACAAAAACATCCAGACCATGAGCGACCGCTTCGTTCTCCTGCTCAGCTGGATGCACGACCTCAGTTATCCTGCGAGCAGGCACCTCGTTCACCGCCGCGAAATCCTCGGCAAGTTCATCGATATCCTGCCCGTCAAAACCGACCGCCTCATGCGCTGCTTCGACGTCACCCAAGCCATGCTCGCGGAAGTGTAATCTTTTGGAGGACGCGCTTCTGCAAAGCAGCGCGTGTGCATGATCACACAGGCTCCCTGCCAGAAGCCTGTCCTACAAGTGTCAGGTTGGGTAGGCGCAAAAAAACCAGAGTTTCCAATGTTTGGAAAAAGAAGCAAGCCGCAACGCAGTTGCTTCCAATGGGTGGAAAAAAGAAGCAAGCCGCAGCGCAGTTGTTTCCAAGGTTTGGAAACATGCGCCGCAACGCAGTTGCTTAGGCGAGTGCTTCGATGAGCGCGGGCTCCTGCTGCACGCCGATGAAGTCCTGAACCTTTTTGCCATCCTTGAACAGGATCAGGGTCGGGATGGAGCGCACGCCATACTCGGCGGCCAGCGGGGCGGCTTCATCTACGTTTACCTTGGCGATCACTGCGGCGTCCCCAATTTTTTCGGCTACTTTATCGAGGATCGGTCCCTGCATCTTGCACGGCCCGCACCACGGCGCCCAGAAATCCACTAGTACGGTTCCGGATGCGATGGTTTCCTTAAAATTATCTACGGTCAGTTCTTTTACTTTGTCGGACATGGTTTTCTCCCTCATATTTTTAAAACCCGACTATAGCGCTTGGGTATTAGGGATTCAACTACACATTAAAAAGAAATTCGATGATATCGCCGTCCTGCACGGTGTAGTCCTTGCCTTCGGTGCGCATGAGCCCTTTTTCTTTGCAGGCGGTTTCGCCGCCTTGCTCGACGAAGTCGCTGTAGGAAATGACCTGTGCGCGGATGAAGCCGCGTTCGAAGTCGGTGTGGATGACGCCCGCAGCCTGCGGCGCTTTCCAGCCCTGATGGATCGTCCATGCGTGGACCTCTTTGGGGCCGGCTGTTAGATAGCTGGCGAGACCGAGGGTGTGGTAGCCTTTGTGAATCACCTGATTGAGGCCGCTTTCTTCAACGCCGTATTCCTTCAGAAATTCGTTGGCCTCTTCCTCGTCCATACCGATGAGGTCTTCTTCCATTTTGGCGGAGATTTTGACGGTGTCGGCTCCTTTGGCATCGGCGTAGGCGCGGACGGCTCTGACCATGTCGTTGTCTTCGGCCATGGCGGCTTCATCGACGTTGGCGCAGTAGATGATTTTTTTATCGCTGAGCAACGGACACTCTTTAAGCAGTTTGCGGAATAGCTCGGTATCGCGGTCGGGGAAGGAGATGGCCGGGTTGCCTTCGCCGAGATGGGTGAGCAGTTTTTCAACATTCGGAACGGTCGCGGCAGCGGCTTTGTCGGCGCGGGCCTGTTTTTTGAGCCTTTCGGTGCGGTTTTCCCAGGTTTGGAGATCGGCGAGGATTAGTTCAGTTTCGATCACCTCTAGGTCGCGAGTCGGATCGACGGAGCCGTCGACGTGCACCACGTTTTCGTCTTCGAAGCAGCGGATCACGTGGAGCAGGGCATCGGCCTCGCGTACATTGGAAAGAAATTTGTTGCCAAGGCCTTCGCCTTTGCTGGCACCTTTCACCAGTCCGGCGATGTCCATAAAGTCGACGGTGGCGTAGACGGTCTTTTTCGGGGTGACCATCGTGGCGAGTTTGTCGACGCGCGAGTCGGGCACCGGCACGACCGCTTTGTTCGGTTCAATGGTGCAGAAAGGATAGTTGGCGGCCTCTGCGTTCTGTGCGCGCGTTAGCGCGTTGAAGATGGTCGACTTCCCAACGTTTGGAAGTCCTAGTATTCCGATGCTTAAACTCATAACTTTGCTCCGCAAAAAAATTCTAAATCCGAAAATTTTCCAAGGATTGGAAAAGGGCGGAGAATAAAGCATGAAATCCCGTGGGTGGCAAGCCGCACTACTCACAGAACGCCCTGTTTGTGGTGCTATTACTGGCTGACTACCTGTTGGCTGCAAAGCACCTTTATTAAGCGTTCGAATCGTCGGAAAGCAACGCCGCCGCATAAAACGACAGATATACGGCAAAAAACGATAAAAAAAGAGTTGATTTCTTTCGGGAGAGCTAGTAGACCTAAATTACATATATAAAGGAGATATTATGGCGACAAATCCTATAGGAAAAGGGACGAAGACAATTGGCATTAATATGGCGAAGAAGATGGCCGACGAGCTGGAAGCACGCGCTGCATCAATGCACATTTCGAAAAGTAACTATTGCAAGATTATCCTGCAGCAGTGGCTTGATTCGGGCAAAAAGCTCACGCTTTCCGAGAAAAAATAATTCAGCGAACCGAATGCGCGGTGGTTTATTCTGTCGCGAGATGAGGTGAGAAGCCCCGGATTTTTCCGGGGCTTTTTTTTGTGAGGAAAAGGTGGTGGGCCCGGAGGGACTTGAACCCCCGACCAAGAGATTATGAGGCTATTTTATAGGCCACTTTTACTGGGGTTTTTGGCAATTTGTTGTTTTTTGTTGTTTTAATTGCGTTCATTTTGGGTTTCAGTTACGTTTTGTTGAAACAAGATGAAAACCGACACACCAACCAAAGACGAAGAGAAACGGCAACAGAACAAACGGGTTCCCGGCCGCCTGTATAAGCGGGACGCCTCCGGCAAGGAACGCGCCGCAAATCATCCGTCGCACGGGAATTTCTGGATTGAATACCGGGTGAACGGGAAGCGGATCAAGCAACGGCTTTTAGATGATGCCGGTAATCCCATAAAAAAACGCGGCGCAGCTGATAAAAAATTCAGCGAGATCATGGCCCCGTTTGTTACTGAAAATAAAGTGATGCAGTTGCAGGCCATTCAGGCGCACCTTACGGCGGCTGAAAGTGAACAGGCTAAAGCCGAGGATCAAATTCATCCACCTTTGATGATTGCTCACGCCTGGGATGCCTACTTGAAAAGCGGCGAACGCCCAGACACCGGCGAAGCAACGTTGAAATATTATTCGGGATACTGGACGCAGTTTAAAAATTGGATTGCCGCGAACCGGAAGGACGACAAGGGGAATCCCCTTGATACCTACTTGCGCGATATAACCGTGCAGACGGCTCAGGACTACGCCGCGAATCTGATTCGTGCCAAGGTCAGCCCGAACACCTACAACAAGCACACCGGCTTTCTGCGCCTGTTCTTCCGGGTGTTGAAAGCCCCGGCGCGGATACAGGAAAACCCTTTTGAGCCGATCCGCAAGAAGAACCTAAAAACCAACGTCCGGCGAGAACTGACGATTGCCGAACTGAAAAGCATTCTCGAAGAGGCAACCGGTGAACTGGAAACCCTGCTGTATATCGGCACTTTTACCGGCCTGCGTCTGGGGGATT
>Ga0307990_1001433_pt1 | contig 20147 bp, 20 predicted proteins | sample EllFjometagen129_FD_203168 | JGI IMG/M metagenome (GOLD analysis project Ga0307990, IMG submission 203168) | Marine microbial communities from Ellis Fjord, Antarctic Ocean - #129 | ecosystem: Environmental > Aquatic > Marine > Unclassified | place: Southern Ocean | collected 2014-10-08
TGTAGGTCCCGATTGTATCGGGACAATCTTAATTGTAGGTCCCGATTGTATCGGGACAATCTTAATTGTAGGTCCCGATTGTATCGGGACAATCTTAATTGTAGGTCCCGATTGTATCGGGACAATCCGGTTGGAAACCGGACCTACGGAATACAATCCGGTTGGAAACCGGACCTACGGAATACAGTCCGGTTGAAAACCGGACCTACGGAATACAGTCCGGTTGGAAACCGGACCTACGGAATACAGTCCGGTTGAAAACCGGACCTACGGAATACAGTCCGGTTGAAAACCGGACCTACGGAATACAGTCCGGTTGGAAACCGGACCTACGGAATACAGTCCGGTTGGAAACCGGACCTACGGAATACAGTCCGGTTGAAAACAGAAGTTACTGAGCAATATTATGAAAACACATTCCACATTCCACATTCTACTTTCCACAGCATTGATTGCGCTCTGCGCAATCACCGCCACAGCCACCCCCGCTGTAGTTACCTTCTCCAATGGCACTGCGGTGGCTGGTGAGATCCAGGTGATAGGTTCGCGTCCGCTGACCATGGTGGAGAATGGAGCAAGGCACCAGACAAAATTCAGGTTGGAGGATATTGTCTCAATCGAGCATACACCAGAGACCGCCACCATGGAGCGCCCCTGGGTATTTAAGGAGTCAGGTAAAGCCGACAAGGTCTATCTTGAAGGGGAGTATCCGCTGCTTAACTTCAAGACCCGCATCACTCTGATTAACGGCAATGAGGCAACCGGTCACATTATATCCGTAGCCATCTCCTTCAAGTCGGAGCAGGGCAAGCGCAAATTCTTTCTTAAACGCCAGATCAAGGGAACCAAAGAGCAGAAACTTGAGGATGTTGTCTACATTCGTACCATACGATTGACCTCCAATGTTGTTGAGGGAGGCGGTGCTATCAGCGGCAGAGTCGAGGGCTTTAGTAAAGTTATCTCTGTTACAGCACTGGACAACGAGCGAGAGCAGGTGCTCTTTGCAAAGGTCTCCGCCGGGGGAAATTTTGATTTTGGAAGTGTGTTGCCGGGCAGCTACGACATCTGTGTGCTGACCGACACCCATGTGCTGACGGGTCTCTCCAATGACACACCATCCAACCGCAAGGGAGATCCGTTGCAAGATGGTGATATCGATGGAGTAAAAGAAAAATTTCCGTTAGCCGATGATTTCTTCCATGATCGCTGGGTTCTGCGGTTGCGTGGCAGCCGTCGCTTTGCAAAAGCGCTTGTGTATAAACGCCGGGCCGACTATTATGAATCTGAGAAGTGGACACCGGGTGGTTTTCTATGGCACCTCGAAGTCTGGAGCTGGCATCTGGCCGATACCGAGTGGAAGGTCGACCGACGCACTATTTTGATTCGTCACAAGCAAAAGGGCGGTGAAAACAACCGCAAACTGATGGCAGGCACGTTACTGGACGCCGTGTCGCCCGGCCGCACCCTCCGCATCCAGGCGGGAGATAATAATGAAGCGTGGACCTTTATACGCAACCTTGACTAAAGCGGCTTTGCACCGCCGATTGAGTCTGACCCTACGTATGCTATTGCTGGCATGCGCAGCCCTGCTTGTATTTGTGAGCATAGTCCTGGTGGTCGACAACCTGTTCAACCTCACTGCCGGCACACGGGCTGTGATTGCCATCGGTTTTGCGGCTTTCGTCATAACATTGCTGGTACGTCTCTTCTACCTCTACTGGCGCAAGCCGGTTGACTCCACCAAAATGGCAGTCTATCTGGAGCAACGTTATGGGATAGAGGACAATCGCCTGATAAATGCGGTTCATTTTGATCGTGCGTCCTCCGTACCCGGCTACCTGAAGGAGATATTTCTCAAGTCTGCAAATACCGCCTGCAAAAGTCTCAGCATCAAGCGTGTCTGGCAGCATGCCCGGCTTAAACCAGCTGCGATATGGTGCAGTGCCGCCCTGCTGCTATTCCTTGCTTACGTCATTCCCTTTGCATCGCATGCCAAAAATGCATTCATCCGCTTCTTAAATCCTTCCACCTCCATTATGCCGATCAACTACACCCAGTTCACCGTCACCCCCGGAGATATTGAACTGATAGAGGGAAGCACCTGCCTGATTCAGGTTGATGCAATCAAGCTTGGCCATCAGCCATCAAACCTTGAGATTCTTATTCAGGAAGGTGGCGACCCGCTACTCTATCCCATGCGCAGCAATGCCGAGGGCTTTGTCTTTGAACTGCGTGACCTTTCAAGAGATACCCGCTATGTTATTTGTAACGGCAATGATGAGAGTCGACGTCACAGAATCTCCGTTATCCCAAGGCCGCGTCTGGACGCTCTCACCGTAACGGTAACCCCACCTGAGTATACCGCTGCAGAGCCGTGGACAATCGGCTCAAACAAACGTGAAGCTGACATACTTAAAGGATCTCATGTTGCCATAGATACGGGAGCATCCGGCAAACAGAATATAAGCTTTTACAGGGACAGCGAAAAGATTGCTGTTGATGGCGATGCTCTCTCCTTTGAAATGCAGGCCGATACCACGCTATCGCTCGATGTCAAAGATAACCGAGGGCTGATACACACAGGGGTGTGGCAGTGCCGCCTCTCTATGATAAATGACAAAAACCCGGAGGTGCGTTTTCTTAACAAGGAACTTAATGTGCAGGCAATGGCCGGCCAGACTCTGCCTCTGACGATGAAAGAGAGTGACGACTTTGGCCTGACCGCCATGGAGCTCTATGTTGTTCAGAACCGTGAGGAAAAGATTCTGAAACGAATCAACTACCGCACAATAAAGAGCGAGCGCACCGAGGCAAGTGCATTGTCAATAGATGAAGATACCTTTGCCCGTAATGCAACTTATAAAGTATGGGCAAGGGTTTACGACACCCACAATCCTAGCCAGCCCGGTGTTGTGCTAACTCCTCTGACCCTGCACATTGTTGATCCGACTAAAGAAATGTCCGTTGCCGATAAAGATGATCCCTATGTGAAATTATTCACCCTGCTGACCGAGGCCCTCGACAATCAGAAAAACCTGCGCGACTGGGTGGCTGCCCGTATTGAGCGAGATAAGAAGAAACGCATCGGAGCTGTTATCGAGAAACGACAGAAAACCGTTCACGTCCGTATTGCCGAGGGCGCAATTCTCGCTTCCGGCCTCTACAGCAAGAAGAAGATTCGTAAGGGACTTAGCGAGAGCATTGTCGATCTAAAAACCACCCACTCCGATCCTCTTATGCTGCAGATCCCACTAGTCGCCAAACAGGACAGCCAGAAACGTCAGGCAGGGCTCAATGATATTGTCCTCAAACAGAGCGACATTATCACAGCACTGCAACGCATCCTCGGGGCAGTCAGCAGTGACAAGGCGCTGGAAGATCTTAAGCAACAGCAGCTGGCCGAAAAGGAGCAGGATCAAAAGCTCTTTAAAAAACTACAGGCGCTGAAAGAGGATGTCGCGAAATTCAAGGAGGAGCAGCGCAAGATTTTGGCAGACACCGAGGCAATCGACAAGAAAGACCCTGAGGACTGGACCGAGGCTGATGAAAAATTGCTAGGTGATCTTGCGGCCAAAGAGCAGGACTTTGCCAAGTTCTTTCAGGCGGCATTCAACGATTTATCAAAACTGCAGAATCAGGATTTTTCCAACTCCACCATGGCTGATGAGATTGTCGAGATGATTGAGGAGCTGCAAAAAGCAGGCGCGGCCCTGGAGAAGAAACACGTTGAAATTGCCACCGTGGGAGAGGAGCTGCTGGGAGAGCAGGCGGAGAGCATTGAAACCAACCTGGAGCGCTGGCTCTCCGATGCCAAGGACCATATCAAGTGGAACGGTGAGGAGTCCGGGCTCATGCCTGATGTCCCCCTGCAGGATCTACCCGAAGAGCTAACCGATATCATCGGTGAGCTGATCGATAGCCTTGATGACATGGAGGATGTGGAGGACTCAACCGGCTCATCTCTCAGTGCATTTGATGAGGGCATTGGCTGGGGTGTGAGCGATGGCAACATGGATGATATGTCTGCTAAGGGCATCACCGGTAATGTCATGCCCAACAACAATGAGGTCGGTGGTCGCTCCGGCGAGGGACGCTCCGGTAAGTCATCCGGTCAGTTTGTAGAGAAAGAGGCCCATGGCAAAGGAGGACGCGACACCCCGACCCGCCTGGTGCAATCACCCTTTGAACAGGGAACCGTCAAAGACACATCCAAAGATCCTCAGGGCGGAGCAACCGGTGGCGGTAAGCAATCCGGCTTGGGTGGCGATGGTCTGCGCGGCATAACACCGGATCGCAAACCGGATGTTCAGCAGCGACTGCCGGGCAAGCAGGCTGAGCTGAAGCAGAAGGCCGAGGCCCTGCTGCGTGAGCTGAATATTCGCAACCTGCCCACCGGAGATTTAGAGGAGGCTGTTAACAAGATGGAGCAGATTCAGAAATACAGCTCGACTGGCAATGGAGTGCAGGTGCGTCAGATAAAAAGCGAACTGGCATCCTCTCTCAAGGATGCGCGTACTGCCATTAAATCGGGTGCAATTGGCGGTGTAGAGAAAAGTGAGGCTCGCGCCCTGCGCATCTCCACTATCAGGCACCCGGAGAATGAATCCACCCCCGCGGGATATGAAGAGAGTGTTGATGCCTACTTCCGAGCCCTGGCGGAGTAGCTATTTAGGAGTTTAGGCTTTTAGGCTGTAGGTTTTTAGATTTTGCTAAGAAATGCGAGAGTTCTAGAGTTGGATTGCTGCGCTTTTTATGCCTCGCAGAGGGCGCAGAGGGAAGATTAAAAAAATCGTTGCCAGTACTCCATAATTGTCGTACAAATATGGACCATGATCCATAGAAAGTTCAAAGTAACCGGCAATCGCACTTTTTTGCCTGTTTAGTGCAAGGGGAACAGGGAAATCGACATTTTTACGAAATCACTTTTCGGATAAGCCTGTGTTGTGGATAGATCTTATGCTTACGGTTACGAAAAAGCATTTGAACATTTCATCATTGCTGAGATATTTAAATAAAATCTTTTTGAAATAACTAATGCGGGCTTTGCCTGCAACCCAGTTGCTTGCATTTCTCCTTGACGATTCCGCCATTTGGTGAAATAATAACGTCAAATAAAGGAGATAATTTAATATGAGTGCTAAGGTTAAGACGCTGGTCACATCCAGACCATTGCCCAAGCGTAACCACATGATATCTACCGAACCCTATGAAATTGTCGGCAAAGTGGAATCCCCCGATGATGTTATTGACGCAGTAAAGCGTGGGTTTCGGTTCGGCGTGATTGAAGATCTTCGTTCTAAATTTAATATATCATCCGCCAGGCTTATCAAAGTCGTGGGTATGAGCGATAGCACCCTGCGTCGCCGGCGGGCGGCGGGCCGGTTGGACCAGAACGAATCTGAGCGGGTTTACCGCCTTGGCAAACTGTTCCATCTTGCTTTCCGTGTGCTCGGTTCCAGTGAGCTGGCTGGGCAGTGGTTCAAGATTCCCTCTACTGCATTGGGTGGAGCTACGCCGCTTGATTATGCCGATACCGAGATTGGCAAACAGGAAATTGAGAAATTGCTCTACCGCATTGCCTACGGGATTGTCTCATGAGTATTCGGATCTGGCGCGTCTACAATCCTGCATTCGGGAACGATCCTTTCGACGGTGAAGGCGCACGGCTGGTCGGTGGCCGCTGGAATTCGGAAGGTGTGCCGGTGGTTTATTGTTCCGGTAGCTTGGCGTTGGCGGTTCTGGAAGTACTCGTCAATGCCCAGTTGAATCTCACTTTGTCCTCCTATCAGGCAGTTCCTGTGGATGTGGACGAGAAACACATTGAAAAAATCAATGAGCGAAGACTTCCGCCGGGATGGCGACAGAGTCCACCGTCTTACAGTGTCCGGAGTATCGGTGATGAGTGGGCGGTCAAGTGCTCCTCTTTGGTGTTGGAGGTACCCAGTGCGGTTATTCCTATTGAGAAAAACTTTGTGATCAACCCGCTGCATGTCGCAATTCCGAAACTCGTGAAAGGTAAACCAATTCCGTTACCCATTGATGACAGGCTGCGGAACTGGAAAAATGCCTCCGGCATTCACGAATAGCTATATTTTACGCATCGGTGCACCTGCGTTTTTTGGCACACCCCATCGAATTTTGCGGCAATAGCTAACTTCTGCATGATTATGCGCCAATTTAAATGAGAGAGAGTGGCGCCGGATGCTACCGTTTGAAGATGTCGTTATAGCAATTGAGGTGTGAGAAATATAGTAGTTGCTAACAGGGGAATGTTTTGTGTATATTGATGTATATACATAAGGAGGTTGTATGATTACAGCGAAAGTTTTTCAGAGTGGAAATAGCCAGGCGGTCAGAATACCCAAAGAGTATCGTATTGATTCTGATGAGGTAACTGTCAACCGCATAGGCAAAGCACTGGTGCTTTTCCCTAAAGATGATTCCTGGTCTCTCTTTTCCGAAGGAGTCAGAGAGATTAGCGATGACTATCCGACTAAGATTAAGAGGGATAAACCTCAGAAGCGGAGTGATTTGAAATGAGATATCTGGTTGATACCAATATTCTTATTTATTTATGCAATTCAAAATCAATCACATTGGAGAGGCGATTTACGAATAAGTCAGCTGAGTTATTCTTTGTTTCTTCGATTACTGTAGGCGAGCTGATTTATGGTGTTAAGAAAAGTCAGCGGCAAGAAGATAATCTCAGGGCTATACTTAAAATACTTTCTCCCTTTACAATTCTGGACTTTAATTCAAAAGATGGGTGGGAGTATGGGACTATCCGAGCCGAACTTGAATCTGTCGGCCGTATCATTGGCGGCAATGACCTGCTGATTGCGGCGCAGGCTAGATCACGCGGGTTAACCGTAATTACAAACAACCTGCGGGAATTCAATAGAGTTGAAGGACTTAATGTGGAGGACTGGTCGGTTTAAGGCTGCAGAAAAATAAAATATGGTTTTCGCAGAACTTGCATTGGTTTGATTTCAGCTATTCGGCTGGGTCGTAACAAATTCATACATTGCGATGGTCACCTATCGACAGGTCAAAATAGTACACAGATCAGGGAGTTTATAGCTTCTCACAAGGATTTGGGAGTTGAAGTCAATGAACTCGGTTTTTTGACGCTTGGTTTCGGTACAGTTGAATCGGTCGCTAAGTATTGTCAGCAATTCATAGCTGAACTATTGCGCAGAATCAAGGCGTTGAATATAAAATAGGGAGCGTTCTAACACAAGATACTTTGACGCGTATATTGGAAGAGTGCGTTTCGAACGGCATTCCAATTCTTGTAAGGTATTTTTGATTGACCGGTTTCGTTTGCGGTTGGTACTATTTCCCGTGTATAAAGATAGTTGAGTTTTATAAAAGAACGCTTGAACCGTGTCTCATTTTGCATATACAATATAAACAAATGGAGGTTGATTATGTCCCCGGAATTACAAGAGTGTGAAGCCCATATTATGAAGCTTCCACTGACAGATAGAGCTAAACTGACAGAACATCTCATAGCGAGCCTGGATACACTTGACGATTCAGAGAATGAACGTCTTTGGCTGGATGAGGCTGAAAGGCGTTATAAGGAATATAAAGCAGGTAGAATTTCAGCACGGCCTGCTGCCGATGTGATGCGTGATGCACGAGCAAGAATATAATGAAACCAGTTCGATTTCTTAAGCCTGCTGAAGATGAAATGCTTGATGCAGCTTGTTATTATGAGCTTCAGGTAGTGGGTCTAGGTAAAGTCTTTCTTGATAAAATAGATTCTGCCCTTGAAGATATATCTTCTCTCCCCAAAGCATGGCCGGTAATCCGGAATAATACTCGTCGTCGCCTTATCTGTCGGTTCCCATATGCCTTGCTCTATCGAATTGACCCTGATGAAATTGTCATTCAAGCAACAATGCATCTACGCAGACACCCACTTTACTGGATGAACCGAATATAAATCTGTGAATTTATTTCCGCGCAGACCCTTGGGTAAGCGTTTAGCTGATTCCGGGCATGACTAAGATGAGTCAATTTGCGGCCCAGCCTTCGCGCTTCGCTTGCTACGGCGGGCAAGCTGCAACAGGGCTACAGCCTCTAAAGCCTTTTCGTTGTAAACCACGCCGTTGCAACTGCGTTTTTTGGCACACCCAATCGAATTCTGGGACAATAGCTAAAAATAGTGACAAATGAAAGGCTGACCTGTGATACAGAATAATATAATATTTGAGTCGAAGAACTTGCATTGGTTTGATTTTAGCTATTCTGGAGATTTTGACAATATTATCGAATTGTTCGGCATCTTACAGAAGGGGGTCAGTGATTCTTCCAAATCCTTTGACCAACAAATCGACGATACCGTAAAGTCGATGGGAGAGGATGAGCGAAATGAATATTTTGAGTTTGTGGATGATCGGCAAAAGGAGCTTTCAACGGAATACCCATTCCTTATGCGACGTGCACTTCTGATGATAACATACTCAAAAATTACATTTTGGATGCACCAACTTTGCGAAGATGCTTGCCTCGACAAGAAATGCGATACTCCATTTCCTAAAAATGAAGATCTTAAATCATCTAAATCGTACATCAGGAATGTGTTGTGCATAACTGATACTGCACTTGATCCTTACTGGGACTATCTGAATGCCATTCGGTTGATTCGCAATAAGTTCATTCATTACGACGGACATCTGTCGGCGGACAAAGACAACATCATTGAGCAGTTTATTGCTTCTCACAAAGATTTGGGAGTTGAAGTCAATGAACTAGGTTTTTTGACGCTTGGTTCCGGTACAGTTGAATCGATCGCTAAGTATTGTCAGCAATTCATCGCTGAACTATTGTGTAGAATCCAGGCGTTGGACATAAAACAGGGAGTGTTCTAACACAAGATACTTTGCTACGTACAGTGGAAGACTGCGTTTCGAACGACATTCCAAGTCTTGTAAGGTATTTTTCATTGACCGGTTTCGTTTGCGGTTGATACTATTTCCTGTGTATAAAGATAGTTGAGTTTTATTAAAGGTGACGTTCGTAAAGGAGAATGATGAAAAAAAGCAAACTTTTTGTGCCTTTGTTAATTGTTTTTATTGTTGTTTTATGGGTTGTCGCTACTGGTGCCCTCGTTCTCTTTTTTGGAATGCCAGAATCGGCAGGAACAGCTGGAGATACCTTTGGTGCTGTGAATGCTCTTTTCTCAGGACTAGCGCTTGCAGGAGTTGTCTACGCCATCATTCTTCAGCGACACGAACTAGAAATACAGCGTGAAGAGCAGACTAACAGTAGACGTGAACTCTCTCAGCAGAATACCCTCATCGCTGAGCAGCTTTCGACAATGAGGCGATCCCTAGACCTTGAGTTAACAAAAGCCACGTTGGAGGCCCTGCCTCGTCTCAGACTTAAATCAATAGAAGAGAACCGCATTTCTCGAATCTTTCATTTCCAGAACGTCGGCGGACCGATCGCAAACATGACTGCCATGGCTACGCAAGACTACTGTATAACACTGAAACCTTTATATGATCTCCAGACAAAGGAAGTCCTCGATGTTGACCTTAATCGTATGGGGCCGGAGGATTTCCCTGAAGAAATATTCTTCAGCATCCAGTATACAGACAAACTCGGTGCCGAAGGCGTGCTTCACTATCGGGTGAGTGTCGGTGCAAATGGAGGAACATGGGTCGAACAATGCGCTGCACTACAATCTGTCCGTGCACGTAAAAGTTGATGTGCATTGAAATTGGATCACGGTAAGTCATTTACATGATAATTTTAGTTCAATGCGTAAGGAATGACTTCCGGATTGTTTTCTGGTTCGTTTTTGAGGTGTAAGTGCTAAATTGAATGGTCCACGTTTTTTCTTTGGCTATGCATCTTTTGTTATTATTTGAAATTTTCACTTTAATAATATCTGGAAATCAATTCAATATTGGTTGACAGAAAGGGTATTATTATTAATACAACATATGGATGTTTTATAGGTTAAAGAAACAATCCGCCATTATAGTATACATCAAGACCTCGCGATTAAGAGTTGGCCACAGAACGATGACAGACAATGAATTCAAAGCACGCATCCATGCTGCATGTAAGGGCTTCCGCAAGATGCCAAACCCCCCACTGAGTCGATGCATGTGGTGGAAGTCCGAATGCGGGAGACCTGTCGGCTCACATTCAGTGTCCCGCGCATGTTTGGATCAACTTCAACACGAAGGCCATGTTGTTCATTTTCGCGCAGATATAGATCCCTCGAGTCGACAAGCCGACATAGTCTCAGAGTCTATTGGAATCAATAAGGCCAGCGTGTTTCCTGGGTTCTGTGCGTTCCATGATCATCGCATTTTTCGAGAGATTGATGCACCGCTCGTCGACATTACTCAGCATCACTGCGACCTACTCGTCTTCCGTTCGATTTGCCGAGAGGCATACACCAAGTACAAAGTGGCTTCGTTCAATCTCGCGCAGGGAATGGTTGAGGAGCACCCCACACCTCATGGGATACAGACTATGGACATGATCTGCTGCTTCGTTGACTTGATGGCACAGAAGGTTGGGATGGAAGACGAATTAGAGAATAATCACTCCAAGCACCATCACTTTGCGATCAGATTTCGGCATGCACCGATCGTGGCTTCCAGTGCTACGTTTTGCCCTCAAATCTCGTTCGACGGAGTTGTTCTCACAGGCGGTTTGGAATGGCTCACTGTTACAATATTGCCGACGCAGTTTGGAGGTGTAGCTGTGCTCTCTTGGACTCAGTCTCAGACATCCAGAACTACTCGCCTTCTTGACTCGCTGCTGCGGGTTAAGTCTGATTGGGTCTCGGATGTCCTCCTGCGTTACGTAATCGACAATTCAGAGAATGCCTTCTATTCCCTAGTATGGTGGAATGGCCTCCCGGCGGAAAAGAAGAACGAATTTGTGCAGAGATACAAGAAGACCCTCCTTTCTCCGCACACGGAGATGCGAAATCCCTATGCCACTTTGGGAACTCCTCTCGTGGATTGGGAAGTGACCCAGATGGAACCGGTCAAATGAGGATGGTAGATAACAAGATGCATAAACCGCTACAAATAACCCGCGCAGAAGCGGTTAATTTAGTGGAAAAATTGGATATTTATCTGTAATGTTTTTACCGAAAGGCATATAATTTTAATATTGGTTCGAGAAAATTCTTATAAAACAACTTATTATGCAATCACCAATGACAGTCTCGTTGCTGAGTGTGCTCGAAACAGGAGAATAAGCATGATGTGGTATAACGGTAGTGGGCTAAGAGTTCTATTCAATTTTGCATTCAAACGATCTATAACAATTGCGTGTTTTTTGTTTCTGGTTCTGACGAGTGATGTATATGCTGATATTGAAAACGAAATTGTCTATATAGGCGAAACAAATGCTGTTTCAGTTTCTTCCGAAAACTCCGGTGATGGTGGCACCTCTTACCAACTCGGCGGTGTCGGCTTGCTGGCCGATGGAGAGATGGCTGGAATAGAAGTATCACTGACCGGCCCCGGGGTTCTGTCATTTGACAGGAAGGTCTCCAGTGAGGCTGACTGGGACTGGCTGAGTTTCTACGAAGTTGGATCAGGCCAGAAAAACCGGATATCCGGTACCGGTGGAGATTGGGAGCATCTTAGTGTAAACGTCGGCGGAGAGGCGGATGCTGGTCACACCTTCAGGTGGGAATATGAAAAAGACCCCGTTCAGGAATATGTGGGAGCAGACTGTGGCTGGGTTGATGCCATCAATTGGATTCCTACTTATACATTGCTTGTTAACAATGGAAGCGGGGACGGTGTTTATACAAGCGGGGTTGTGGTTGCGATAAGCGCTGACGCTCCCGCTGTGGATTTTGAATTCGACCACTGGACGGGCGACACCAATACTGTTGTTGATATTTATGCCGTGAATACCTCCGTTACAATGACAAGTACAAGTTTGGTTTTAACTGCATCTTACAAGGTGATTCTATATGCGCATCTGGTTGTTAATCATGGCAGTGGCAGCGGTTCATACCCATTCGGTTCCAATGTTGAAATAGGTGCGTACTATCAGACAGGTAAGATTTTTCACCGCTGGGAAGGTGATGTTGACACCATCGCAAATGTCATGCAGCCAACAACCACTGTGCAAACAGTAGATGGCACCATATATGTCACAGCGACCTACAGTGTTCTTGTTACTGTCACCAACGGATCAGGTGACGGATGGAGCCCTGTGGGCTCGGTGATAACGGTCACGGCTGATCCTGCCCCGCTGTATATGGATTTCACGGAATGGGCTGGCGACGTTGCTGGACTACTTGATGACCCCACTGCTTCAACTGCACAGCTTACGGTCCCTGATGGTCCGGCTTCGCTGGTAGCGACTTACGAGACCTCGATTTCCCGCATCGCAGGATGTTATGGGCGGACATTTTCTGAATCTGGAGCATTCGATGGTGTTTCATCTGATTCTTCTGCAGGTTCTCCATCAGGTACGCCTGCGGTTAAGTTAGGTGGTTCAGGGATAGTTCCAGACGATGGTTTTGCTGCACTTGAAACAGAAGTTTTCGGTAGCGGTACAATCAGCTTCTGGTGGAAGGTGTCGAGTGAAACTGATGCGGATTATCTTAAGTTTAAGGTTGATGGCAGTGAAACTGCTTCAATCTCCGGTACCAAAGGACCATGGGTTCAGGTTTTACAGCGGGTTGAAGGACCATCAGTAACACACACACTGCGGTGGGAGTACGTTAAGAACGGCTCGCTGGCCAGCAGTACCGATGCGGGCTGGGTTGATGATATCGTCTGGACTGGCCATGTGCCTGATCCCGTGATTGACCCTGCTATAAAATCATTCGCGCATGCAGGCGGAATGATGACTTTAGGTTTTCTTGGTGAACGGGGTATCCCGTATACGGTTTACAGTAATGCATCACTTAATGCTATTGGGTGGGTTCCTGTTGATTTAACTTTAGTAGAGCAGTATGAGACCAATGGGCTTTTCTATTTTGAAGGTATTCTATTACCACTAGTAGGACAGAAGCAAGGGTTTTACCGTGTAGTATCGTATCCAGCACCTCCCGGCATGGTTCCGATTTCCGGTGGCATCAACAGCGGAACCGATCCCGATTTCGGTGTGTATTCATTGATAGTGAGCACATTCTATATGGATGCGACTAAAGTGACCAAGGCACAGTGGGATGATGTCTACAGCTGAGCTGTGACGCATGGTTACAGCTTTGACCATATGGGATTGGGTAAAGCTTCAAACCATCCGGTACAGACCGTGAGCTGGTATGACTGCGTGAAGTGGTGCAACGCAAGGAGCAAAAAAGATGGTCGTATACCCTGTTATACTGTGAGTGGAAGTGTTTACAAAACCGGGCTAAGTGTACCGAGTTGTAACTTCAGCGCGAACGGATATCGTCTGCCGACAAGCGATGAGTGGGAGTACGCTGCTCGTGGCGGTCTGAGGGGAAAGCGATTCCCGTGGGGGGATACGGTCAATCATAATAATGCTAATTATAGAGCAAATGGCAGTGCATACAGTTATGATACGAGCCCATATACGAGTTACACGTATCACCCTGATTATGACGATGGCGGATATCCGTATACGAGTTCCGTCGGAGATTTTGCCGCGAATGGGTACGGATTGTACGAAATGGCAGGCAACGTATGGGAGTGGTGCAATGACACATCAGGGTACAACCGTTGCATGCGTGGCGGAGGCTGGGGCAACTACGCATGCGACCTGCGTTGTGGCTACGAGCGCTGGTACGCCGCGGACGACATCTCCTACAGCCTCGGGTTCCGGGCTGTCTGTCGTTAAGTGGCGCATGCGCTCATCGGGCTTGTGGAGTTGATTATAAAGTAATGCATTGTCTGTTTTTTATAGGCTGTATAGTTGTTGCTACTTTGTTTTGGATTTGGCTGGTGGAAAAAGTCTCGGGCACTCAGAACACAGCTTGACTCTGCGATATGGTCTAGTTGTTATAGCAACAAGTCTAGGACTTGAATATTGATATGGACAACAAGTAAAATACTCCATTTTTTCTCATCATTATTATTGTTAAAAATGAATTTATGTGATTCTGAATTGTTAGGTGGAAGGGTAAATGTACAACTTATTTATAACGGCCAATTGTGAAGCATGGAACGGATCGTCGGAGAAGTTCAATGTGACCAGATGTCTGTGCGAATATACCGATGACGCATTGAAGGAACAGTTCTCCGATCTAACTGATGCAAGCATTGCTCTGCTACAACAATATCCTTGTCTATTCGCGCATGAGGGATCATGTGGCAAACCTGCTCGACTGGGTTATATAACCGGAATTACAAAGCGAAAACAGTGGATTCGGATTGAATATCGTCTGGATCAAGAATCTCCCCTAATCCCAATCGATACGCTGACTCAGCTTGAATGGGATCTTGATATCAAAGAATGGGAAATGAACAGAACACACTGGGCCCTGAAAGAAGTTGACCTTTATACAGCTCTGGCGCACGCCAATATTGAAGGATATGAAGCTAAAGGCCCGTTGTCTCCCGTCGATATAGCAACCAGTGTATTTGATGTCGCACTTACATTCTCTGGAGAAAATCGTGTATATGTGCAAGCCGTTGCTGAAAGACTTGCACTTCTGCTGGGACGGAATCGCGTGTTCTTCGACGATTTCTATAAGCCTCAGCTTGCTCGTCCAAATCTGGACACTTTCCTGCAAGATATTTATCTCAAGAGGTCTCGATTAATTGTGGTCTTTCTGTGTGAATCATATGCATTAAAGGATTGGTGCGGGATTGAGTTTCGAATAGTCAGGGAAATTATCAAGCAACGCGAAGACGATAAAGTCATGTTTGTAAGGCATGACAACGGGCATGTAGATGGTGTCTTCTCAACGGATGGGTATATTGATGCAACGCAGTACACACCAAAGCAGGTTGCTGATATGATTCGTGAAAGAGTAAGACTCAAGCAAAACAATATAGAGGACTAACAAGCGAATCGACTCGTATTTTCAAACCGTTAGCTACAAGAGCCATGAATCTTTTTACACCTATTGTCGATTAATCCAAGCTTCACCCTGCCTTCGTCAATATTTCTTGCGAGAGAAATCGGTACGCCTTTGATGTGCTCCAAGACTGGGGGCGAGGCTTCCAAGATCGAGATGGAAAGTTCGTTAAGGAATTTCAAACATCGTTTGAACCGTCCTTTTGGGAGCTCTATCTGTACGCAGTATTAAAGCACTTCCAGCTCAACATCGATTTTCAGTACAGCCGTCCGGATTTTGTGATCACGAATCCTGAGGCGTTTCTATGCAAAAATCAATATCACTCATTTTCGTCTTTATTACTTGCACATGTGCAAAACCGTTGAGGCCCAGTTCTTTTTTGATGTCAATAATTTGTTGCTCAGAGCATTGGGAACCACACCGCATTTCTTTTAAGTTTAGCCGCCCGTTCATTGACACAAACCACAGTTCTTTATTTTTATAAGCTGTGTGTTGAAGTTGGACCAGCAACCTGTATTCCTCTTCATGTTGCCATGAATCTGATTTGCAACTAATCAAAGTGTTAAAATAAGGATCAAGCTTACCTTTTTCTGTTGCGGTTTCAAGCTCTTCAGAAGATATGGTAGCTCTTTTTTTCATATAATTAATCTCTAACGGCAGATAATCTTCATCAAATTTAAATCCAAAAGCAATTCCTTTGTGCTTGTCCCCATAATAAGCCCAGAATGCAGAGTCCGCAATTTTTTTTGTGAAACAAAGAAAACCGAATTGATTTTTGTACCTATCGCACATCCACTTACGAACCCATTCTGCAGGAAAAGGTTTATTGGTACTGCTATTGATAATACAAGGAACCCACTCAAATGGATCATTTACCGAATCTAGTGTTGCCACTTTGATGTGTCGATTTTGAATGTTACTAAGAGCGTATTCAAATGTAGTATAGTAATATAAGGTCATATCTGGAACCTTTCACTTGTGGTTGATTTTATTGCAAAACCATAATGATTTGCTATTCTTAAATGCGACTTAAATCAGATAACATCTTGAGTTGCATACTAATAAATTCTCCTTTTCTTGCATAAATTGCTCAGCGACAATTACTTTTTAACATGACGACAATTATAAGTTAACATCGACGACAATTAAAGAGCGAATTTATTTTGTGGTCATTCTCCTTGTTTTATGTGCTTAATGAGAGGGGAGCGCCAGCTGGCGCTGGCTCTCGCTTAATCCTGCCCCCACCGCGACATGCTGGCCGACCAACGGGAGGCCAGCATGTCGCGGTGGGGGCAGGATTAAATTCCTTTTTAAGTGCTCTTAACGATTGGTTTTCTTTTGCTATCTCCCGTCATCTCCAAAATAACCGAGTGATGAACTAAGCGATCGATGGCTGCAGCGGTTGTCATTGGATCTTTGAAAATCCTATCCCATTTACTGAAAACCAGATTGCTTGTAATTATTAAGCTTTTGCGCTCATATCTTTCCGAAAGGAACGTGAATAATATCTCCATCTCCTCCCTGCTTTGTTGCACATATCCAATATCATCGAGAATAACCACATCATACTTATCCAGTTTTGAGAGTTCTTTTTCAATTTCCAGATCTTTTTTAGCTCGTAAAAGTTTTTGAAGCCGGGTGGTTTTAAAAAATGCATTGGTTCAAAACATGGTTGTTTTTTGGAAGATGTGACGTTGACAAAATATAATCAATTTGTTATATTTTTTATATGAAAAAGCGGAAACCTCTAGTCATCATTGGAAAAAAAATCAAAACTCCGCCATTTTCATTGGATGCAAGACTTGAGGCAGGCTTTTTGCTTGGTCGATTGCAGGAACATATGTCCCTTTCAATGCCACACGCTCGTAAAATGCCAATAATTGGAAAGCGTTGTATTGAGCTTCGGATAAAAGACTCGAATGCAGAGTGGCGTGTGATTTGTAGAATAGATTCCGAAATGATATTGCTTATCCATGTTTTTTCCAAAAAAACCAAGCACACGCCTAAAAAGGTCATAGATTTGTGCAAGCAACGAATAATTAAATTTGACTCTATTAGTGGAGGAGCTTAAATGAAAGCTAATAAACTTGATAAAATCAAAGCCGCTGGCTTTGAAGTGACTGATTCTGTAGACTGGCTTGAATTAACGCCTGAGGAACGTACCATTGTTGCAATGCGTATTGCGCTTTCGGAGGAGCTGGATCGAGTTCGCAAAGAAAAGAAACTCAGCCAGTTTGAATTAGCGAAAATCCTTGGAACCAAACAACCGGGTGTTTCCCGTCTTATCTCAAATCCGTCTTCCACTACGTTGGATGCACTGATCCGGGCATTGCTTGCTCTTGGCGCAACCACCAGACATATCGCCTCATTGATATAACTTTAGTGCCTATCGAGGATAATGGAAGCATCATACTGGAATAAGATCCGTAGAATGATATCTTTTTGCTGAGCTGGTTGCCTGATTTCATGATGATTAGTTTTATATTATACAGCTGAAAACAGAAGATTGTTACACAAGACTAAAAGGTGTATCTATTACAAGATGGAAGATTCCTTGGTTGTCGTGTATCGAGTTCTTGATCTTCATCGTAACCCAATTTTCATTCGTCAGAGGACGCATTGGGGTCAAACCTAATAATAGAAAATAGTGATTTTTTCAGACCTTGAGGTCACTGTGCCTCTTGTCGCTGACAATACGTTCAAACGAGACCTTAAAGAAGTAGGTGGGTATTTCGGCAGGTGGGGAAAACCCGTTAGGTGAATTTCATCTTACCCAGTTTTGCACAATTAATCCGGGCACTCTTTTAAACTCACGTTCGTTATTTGTTACCAATATGCAGGAGGCAAATATTCATCGAACCGCGGTTTCTCGAGGTTTTGCGGGACTGACTCTGTCCCGTTCGCATGAGACAGGATTTTTTCGACGGAATCACTTTTCAATACATAACCCCGATACCCCCTCTCGTATTGAGCAACAGCCCGACGCGGATTTGTAAGTTGGTCACCCGAAATGAGCGCATTTGCTATCGTATTGACTGATAGATTATGTTAACATTTTTCTGTTTATAAGGTTCGTTTAGTGCACTAAAGAAGGAGTTAAGATGTCCGGCATGTTTCAGTCTACGCTGTTCGACCTTTCTGACTCCTCGGTCTTTCCGCTGGACGTTTCTATCAGGAATGCTATCGAAAAACTTGCATTAGAAAGTAATCCGGATGTGCGAGGTGCGGTGTATACACGCCGGGAAGTTGTTGAGTTTATTCTGGACCTTGTCGGCTATATGCCTGATTGTCCGTTATATAATAAATCGATTCTGGAGCCATCCTTTGGAAATGGGGATTTTCTTCTGCCGATTATCGACCGTCTTTTAGAATCATGGCGTAATCGCCCCACAAGTTCGGCACTCTCGCTTGAGACGCTTTCGTCTGCTATCTTTGCCGTTGAGTTGCATAAGGCAACCTTTGACTCCACTCGCCTTGTTATTATCAAGAAATTGCAAAACGTAGGTATTTCAAAAAGTGAAGCAAATAAACTGGTTGGATCATGGCTACAGCAAGGTGATTTTCTGATTGAAACAATTGACACTAAATTTGACTTTGTCGTTGGAAATCCGCCTTATGTAAGACAGGAATTGATACCTGCGGTTTTACTTGCAGAATATAAAAGTCGTTACAAAACCATTTATGACCGTGCGGACCTCTATATCCCATTTATTGAAAGATCATTAACGCTTTTGAAAAATAGCGGGTTGCTTGGCCTCATTTGCTCAAACCGCTGGATGAAAAACCGTTATGGTATGCCATTACGTTCTTTTGTGGCACAAGGTTATCATCTGAAGTGTTTTGTCGACATGGAGGAAACGGATGCGTTTAACAGTTGTGTCAGTGCTTATCCGGCAATTACTGTTTTTTGTAAGCAAAGTTCGGGGGGCACCCGTGTTGCAAATCGACCAGCAATAGACAAAAAAGAGCTGGGTGCAATTTCCAGAGAGATGACAGCTAAACGGATTTCCGGTAATTCAGCCGTTAAAGAGATTCAGTGTGTTGTCAATATAGGGGAACCATGGATATTTGAGACATCCAGTCAAATAGCTCTTGTCAGACGTATTGAAAGAGAGTACGCGAGGCTGGAAGATGCAGGATGTAAGGTGGGCATAGGGGTTGCTACAGGTGCCGACAAAGCTTTTATAGGCAATTATGACTTGCTTGATGTTGAGCCTGACAGAAAATTACGGTTAGTTAAAACCGATGATATTAAGTCGGGCGAAATTGAATGGAAGGGTCAAGGTGTTATTAACCCGTTTTCAACTAACGGAACTTTGGTTGATTTACAGGAGTATCCTAAGCTGGATCGTTTCCTGGACTCCCGCAGGGATGTAATCATGAATCGGCATTGTGCCCGTAAAACACCGACCTGCTGGTATAGAACTATAGATAGAATATGGGCTGACTTAGCAACGGAACCCAAGTTGTTAATACCGGATATAAAAGGTGAAGCACATGTTGTATATGAGCCAGGAAGGCTTTATCCACACCATAACCTTTATTATGTAACCTCTGATTCATGGAGTTTAAGAGCGTTACAAGCTGTGCTACTCTCAAAGGTGACCAATCTGTTTGTTTCAACCTATTCCACAAAAATGCGTGGTGGGTATCTGCGTTTTCAGGCTCAATATCTCCGGCGCATACGAATTCCACTTTGGCAGGATGTGCCCTCTAATCTCCGAAAAGAGCTTGAGACTGCCGCAGTCATTCGCGACATAAAGGCATGTAATTTAGCAGTCGGCAAACTTTATAATATTAGTAAAGAAGAACAATCGGTCTTTAATAATTGAGGTGAGAACATGGCACTTAATCTTGCGGATTATGAAAATAAAACTCGAAAAGCGGTTAAACAATTCTGGCGCACACGAAAAGCCGCTGGCAAAAAACAGAGTAGTTCAGTAAAACAAGATCAAGGAGAACGGTCTAAGGTCACAGCTGGTAAGCATATGGATGGGTTTGTCGCTTTAATAAAAGAGATTATTAAAGCTAAAGCTGCTTTTAGCCGCAACCAAACTAAGCGCTTGTGATGTACGGACCCATATTCTCTAAATTTTCCGTTGTGTGTTAGCCGCCGCAGCTTTAGAAAAAAACACTGCGTGTTTTGGAAATAAGG
>Ga0307990_1001434_pt1 | contig 20122 bp, 31 predicted proteins | sample EllFjometagen129_FD_203168 | JGI IMG/M metagenome (GOLD analysis project Ga0307990, IMG submission 203168) | Marine microbial communities from Ellis Fjord, Antarctic Ocean - #129 | ecosystem: Environmental > Aquatic > Marine > Unclassified | place: Southern Ocean | collected 2014-10-08
CAATATCCTCTAACAAATAAAAAGTTTTCTTTTTTGTAAAATGATTAATTCTATTTTCAATCAATCTTAATGTTACATGTAATTTCTTATCTCCAGCGGGGATTGATAGACTTTCAATTTTACTTGAAGATAAGTTTAATACATTATCTGTATTTTGCAATAGTGAGAATTTATCTTTAATTATCATTTTTAATTACCAATCTATAGTTTTTAATTCATCAATTGTTTTATTATTTTTATACCTATCCTTACATAATTCTACAATAGCTGAAAAATCAGGAATGATTACAGTTGTCAAATCAAAATCCTCAAGACATTGAACATTATTAACATACATTAATAAATATCCTAAAGTTGTCGTTCCATATTTATCAAAGGATAAATAACTTGGTTTCATTCTATGTTTTGGTTGGAATTTTTCTTCAGTAGAATATCTCAATAAATAAAATAAATTTTTTTCAATAACCCATAATGCAGGAAAATGAATAATATAAGAACTATTACATTTCAATTGTTCTGACATATAATCTATATTAGTCGGAATTCTTGAATTTATTTTTGCTTCAACGTCTATAGTTTCCATTATATTAATCCTTTAAATAATATTATAATCTTTCAATTCATTTAATTTATTTTTCATTGCTATATTTTTATTTTTATAATTTAAAATCTTTGCATCAAATTTTTCTCTACATTTATTTTGTTTTTCTCTGTCTTTAGCATTTCTCATACATTCATTTCTCAATGAATTTGCTTTTGTAATTCCAGTTTTATTAGCTTTAATCATAAAATTTAAATTGCAAATTGTTTTTGCAGATCCTGTATATGATTTACATTCTCTTTCTTTTTTTGATACAAAAGTTTTATAAAAACTATTTAACATTCCTATAAAACTCGTAACAGTTAAAACTGTCATCATACCAGATAATACGGCGACTTCATCAATATTATCTATTTTTTCTTGAATTAATTTATCTAATTTTTTATCATCAATCATAATTTTTTATCCTTTATATGTTAAATAATTATCTTTATTCCAATTGTTATTAGATTCTTTAACAGACATTCTTTGATCGATAACTTCAGAATCTTCAGGATCAATATATTTTCCATAATCATTTAAAAATTGAACATAATTTCCTTTTACAGAATTGATAGGAACACTTAAAAATCCATTGTGAAATTTTTCATGTAAGGATTTAATAATAGGAACATATCCAATTAAATTTTTAAAATGAACTTCCACCGTCTCCAATGAAATATCAAATGAAGAAAACTCCTTATTATTTTCAATCCATTTATTAGTTATTGTTTTTATTACAATAAATAATGATGGTATATGATGATGAATATCAATAGACAATTCATCAATATTTTCATCAGTAATTACACACGAATTAAATGATAAAATATCTGTAATGTAATTTCTCCATGCTTTATATTCCAAAGATCCTCTAACCATTTTTTCACAATTTTTAATAAACTTATTAAAATCTTTTTCATCTTCAAAATTTCTAATTCTTAAAGGTAAATTAAAAGGACAATTTGGACTATATAATGAAAGTTCTGCTACATTACTTTTAATTTCTTCTTCTTGATTATTTTTCATTATACGATTCCTTTATTTATATATCAATTACGGGGTTATCATCATAATAATATTTATAAAGCATTCCATAAATAACCCCTAATATGACAATACTCAATCCAAAAAACATATGCGTAGAAAGAAATAATCCTCCCAATCCTCCCCATACAAAAGTTGATGATACATAACCAATTGTAAAAACTATAGCCCATGTAATAAAATTTTTATCATTTTTATCTAAACTATTAATTTTCATAGCTATAGTTTTTACCATGTTCTTTATTTTAATTATTACATTTTCTTCTTTTTTATTTATTATCGCTCTTCCAGTAATAATCATCGAAGTGCTAAAAATAAATCCTGGAATAGAAGTAATTTTCTTTGGTAGACTTTTAAATAATAATTTCTGTGTGAATTTAAAATTCTTATCAAAATCTTCATTTTTACTTTTTAATATTTTAATTGCATCATCATTATCAATTTTTGGTATTTTAAATTTATCCAATGTTGATTTAAATTTATTAATATTTGGTTTTAAATTTTTAAATTCTTGAGCTTGAGGCTTTAATTCATCTGAAAGTTTTTTATATTTATCTTTATTCATTAAATCTTTAATCTTATCAAAAAGATAAACTTCATCTATTAAAATATTTTCAAAATTTTCTATAAACATTTCATATTTAATTTCAGATATTAATTTATCAAGATCTTCCATTATTAATATTCTCCCTCTGAATCTGAATCATCGCCAAAAACTCTATTTGCCATAGCAATCACTGTAAGAAAAATTAATACTCCAATAATGAAATTATGATTAAATACAACGACCCCTCCAATAATTGCTGTTATTAAGACTCTCGTTATATGTTTCATATTTTTACCTTCATCATCAAATAATCTAAATTTAGGAATCATTTGTTTTAAAACATTTTTTGTTTCAACAATTGGATCTGAATTATTTTTATTACTTTTCATTAATCCCAAACAAGCCATTATAATACTGAAATTCTTTTTATTTTTATCTGATGTAGTTATTGAATTATTAATAACTTTAAATGCATAAGAATATGTTTTATTAAAATCTTTATGATATTTACTACCAATTTTTAATAAATTATCTGAAGGAATTTTTTTAATTTTATTTTTCTCTAAAACCTTTTTAACTTCTTTTACATTTTTACCATTATCAGTTCCTTTTAATTGTTTTATTAAAGAAGGAATACTTATTTTATTTAACATTGAAGTAAAAGATGAAATATCTTCTTGAAGCATTATATCTTCATTTAAAAATTTATATTCTAACATTTTAGTCGATGCAAGTTTCGCTCCTTCACCAAATAATCTTGATTTAGATTTTTTAGTTCTGAAAAATGGAGATGATGCGGCTCTTGAATCTTCTAAGGATTTATATAAATCTCCTCGATTTCCTAAAGAAGAAAACATGGTTGGAAAAGATATGGTGGAACAAAGTCCTTTAAATTGTTTCATGCAAAATATTCCTCTCTTATTAATATCGTCAATAAAAACTAAATTATTCCAACCTAATTTAAATAATCTTTTTACTCCTCCAGCATCTTCAAAGAATACATTGTCAATTTCATTTTTATCAATGATTGCAAATACTCTATTTTTATGTGAAGTTTGTCCATAAATAATATCTTTCATTGGATCTTGAGTTATAGTTCCAGGTCTTCCAGTGAAATGTTTAAGAATTGGAATTTTTTTAGTAAATGTGTAATAAGCATTCCAAAGTTTTCGTTTCATGCTTCTAAGAAATCCTTGAACTTTACCTTGCATTTTATTCATCGCGGCGTCATTTAATAATAATTCAACTAATCCAACATCACTCTTTACATTAAAAGGAACGACTTTTACTCCAAGAATCATTGGGCCGTCAGCAGTATCAATTTTCTGATATGTTGGTTCTAATGTTAATTCGTTTGACATTTGAATTGTTGATACGTCAACTTTTGCGTTTTCTCTTCTTTGTTTTCTCATATCGCCTTTAAATTTGACATAATTTTGAACGATAGATTCTCGATCTTTTTCTATAGTAATTTTCTTTTGTTTTACATCTTGAATGTGTTTTTCAACTTGTCTATCAAGATCATCTTGACGATTCGCAATTTCAAAATTAGCCTGATTGATTTTTTGAGTTTGTAATGTTTCTTCATTTTTTCTTTTATTTATTTCATCATTATATTTTTTAAGATCTAATTCATATTTATCTCGATTTAATTTCATAGATTGAACATCTTTTAATAAACTTGCTTTTTTCGCAATTGCTTCATTTTTGGTTTTTTGAATTTCTCTTAATTTATCTCCTTCTTGGTGCTGAATTTCAAATTTAGCTTTAGCTATTTGCTTTTCTACGTACTTTAAATCATTCTCTCTCTTTGTTGAAGCTTCTTCATACGTTTTTTGTTTTAAGACCGCATCTGTTATTTCAGTATGCTTTCCTTGCCATTTAGATTTAGTTACTTCTTCTTGATTATCTACTGTATGTTGAGCGATATCTTTTTGGAGAATTCCCATTTCTTTTTTAAAGTTTTCTGTATCCCATTGAACAGTTTCAATTTCTTTTCCTTTTATTCCTCTAAAAGGATTAGCATCCCCACCTGGAGGCCCGCTTGTCAATGCTTCATCTAAAATCTCAATATCAACTTTTTCTCTAAGTAATGCAGATAATTTAGCATCCCCTTTTTTTATATCCCCTTTTACAAACTTTGCTTCTTTATTTCTTGATTGGTTCATTATATCTGACATAGAATATGTCAAAATATATCTTTCTAACATTTTAGTGACAGCGGGAAGCATATCAACTGGAATGTTTTCTGAAACTAAAGCAGGATATATTAAAATCATTTTTTCATTACCTCTACATTAAAAATGTTGGTTTATCATTATTATCTTTTAAAATTTTATTCAAAGAATCTTTTTTACAAAATGTTTCATATTTACATACTGAACATTGATGTCTATTTGAATTTAAAATTTCAGGAATTTTATTATCTTTCAAACATTTTTGAAGTTCTACAATATTCCTAAAATATTTTTCAATTTTATTTATATTATTCTTTTTATTAAATTTTACAAATCTATTTAAATTCTTAATATAAAAAATAACATTCGTAAATAAAATATTATAAATTGAATATTTGTTTAATAAATAAGAATAAATATTTCCTATATTATAAAAATCTATAAAATATATATCATCAATTTCTTTTTCAGATATTTCAATTTCAATGATCATATACATTGTATTGACTTCTATATCATTTTTTATATTTATTGAATTATTATATTTACAATCAATAAATCCTATAATATTATTTCCAATATAAATTTGAATTTCTTGTTTATCTTCTTTATAATCTGGATAATCATTGTGCTTCTGATAATATAAATTCCTTATACATCTAATTAATTCATCTTTATCAATCGTTGGTTCAATTTTATATTCTTCAAACGTTTCAAGTAATTTCGGAAAAATTATTGGATCTATATGAAAATTTTCAAAATAATTTTTTTGAAAATTTTCAGGGATAATTATTCCCGATAGATTAAAATCCTCAGAAGATTCAATTATATTCTTATCTATAACTTTTCTCTTCTGAGGATTTTTTATTTTTACTGGTTCATCTAAACTATTTAAATATGATAATAGTTTATCATATTCAGACATTATTTAATCTTCAATTATTAATGATGCAATTTCCATCAGATCAGTCTTCAAGGTTTTATAAGCATCTTCAAGAATTCTTCCTTCAATGCTATTAAATCCATCAATATTCTGAGATTCTGAAATTGCATTACCAATCAATAAATTATCCAATGCAATTGATATGAGAGATTCTTTAATAGTTGCATCTAAAACTTCATTCATATCACTATCAGCATCCTCAGAAATAATCTCTTTTACTTTTTCTTTAATAAGAATTTTACCTTTATCTGAAGAAATAATTGCTTTACTATTTGCTTTGGCTTCATCACACAAAGTAATTGAATTTTCAGATATTTTTGAGAAATCAATTTTCTCTTCAATTTTTTCTGGTTGATGATCTGTCAAATTATACATATCCACTAAAACTGATAACATTGCACCTTTTGTCGTTACATATTCATCCAACAATCCAGGGCAACATGTTTCAATTTCACTCAACGGTTTACCAAAAACGATTCTATCAATTGCGTAAAAATTTTCAAGAATTCTAATTTTTGATTCTTTATTTTTTAACATTTTTCTAAACCTCCATTATTATTTTATAATTCTTTATTTATTCGTCTTCTTCTAACACTTCAATGAAAATTTTTCTTGAATCTTTTTCAAAGTTCGTATTCTTGATTGCGGCAGTTAATATCTTAATCGATTCAATTGTCTGGCCTTTTCTTCCAATTATTTTACCATAGTCAATTTGAAGTGCTTTAATCTGTAAAATTATCGATTTTGTAGAAACCACACATTCAACTTCAACTTCCTTTGGATTGTCTACTATTTTTTTAATAATTTCAGAAACAAATACTTTTAATTCATCAGTCATATTATTTTTCATTATACCATTTCTCCTTCAAAAATATTTTCATTTAATTTATTGAATTTAAATATTTGTTCTGACATTTTCTATGAATGAGTATAAAATTATTATTCTGATTCTTCTTCTGATTCTTCTTCTGATTCTTCTTCTGATTTTAATAAACTTTCATCAAGGTTTTCATTGAATTGTTTATCTGTTATCACCTTTGGACTGTATTTATCAAGAATATGAATTTTAATTGTATCATCCACAGCTTTATTAAACATATTTCTAAATTCTTCTTCTGTTTCAAATTTATTTTCAATATCCTTTACTCGAATTTTAACTTCTGGATTACTCATTAAATAATTCCAGGCTCCAGTTTTAATTGCTTTATGTTTTACTAAAAAATGATAACTTGTCCAAAAATCTGAAAACCCAGTGTTAAAATCTGCAACCAATTCAATTGAAACATTTGGAGCAAATAATTTATTTTTGACACTTGTACACGATGTTACAATTCCATCAAAACCATATTTTTTTATCGTTGGAGAATTTTGTTTATCTTCAGCAGTTGTAACAAGCCCACATTGTTTTAATTCCAATAAACTAAAAGAATTAAAAATTAAAGCATTTCCACCAGGAATTGTTTTTCCATTTGACATAAATCTTAATTGTTTAGGACTTGAAAACATTCCCATATCCAATTTATCTCGTAATTGATTTACAGCTAAAACTGCAATATTAAATTTTCCCATTTTAGAAATATATTTAGGAAGTAAAACTGAAAGTAATCTTGCTTTATATCCAATCACTTTATTAATATCATCAACTTCTCTTTCTTTTATTGTCAACGTATTTGCAATTGAATCCCAAACTATCATTGATGGAATTTCTATTTTTTTATTTGCTTTAAAAGCGCACATTGCTTCAATACATTGAAATACCTTTTCAATCGTAACATCTGTATAAGGATTAATTGCAGGATTAACGATTCCTAAATTCATCAATCTAATTTTTGTCATTGTTTCTTCTGAATCAAGATATTGTGCCATTGCACGAATATATACTCTCTGAAGTTCCCCTGCGATCTGTGCGGCTAACATACTCTTTCCACAACCAGATTGCCCAATAAACATATTAAATGTTCCTTCTACAATTCCTCCTCCCAATGCCGCATTTAAAACACGAATTGGAGTTGGAATAATACGCTTTTCCTCAGAGTCTTGTGTTATGTCAGCGGTCTTTTCCAAGAAAGAATTAAATTCATCATACAAGGCTTGAGTTTCATCAATATCTTTAATTTTTTTATTTTTAAATTCTTCTTTAATTTCTTTTAATGCTTTTTTTCCATTTACTTCAATATCTTTTAATTTTTTTAATTGTTCATTAATTGCTTCAGAACTTTCATCATTATCCATCATTTTCACATCATCATTTTCTTTTTCTTTTTCATCAAAATTTTCTTCTACCATATTTTCAACTCCTTATTTTATCTGTTTTAACTTTTTTGATTTAAATTTATCAACTTGATCTGTAAGCCTTGAAAGTTCTTGATGTGTCAATTCAATTTCATCTTCATTAAATAATGTTTTACTAATTAATTCAATTTCCGTTTTTAAAGATTTACTTATTTCTTTTCTTACATCTAAAATAGCTTTAAATAATTCTGTTGCAGATTTAATTTTTTCTTCAAAAAATCTCATATATCTTTTATCTAAAGTATCAGGAAATAATTTATCTATATTTAATCTTAATTTTTCAAGATCTGTAATCATACTTTTTAATGCCTGACGATTTTCTGTAAATTCTTCAATGAGTTTTCGAATGGATTCGTTTTTATTTGAATTTTCATTCTCATCCTCTTGAAATTCTATATCATTATCCATAATATAATTCCTATTCACTTAAAGGTTGCATTTTTCCAGTCATATCTAAATTCGATCTAAAAACATCTTCACTGACTGATCCTGATGAATCAACAAAATCACATTGAAATGTATTCATTCTTGAGGGATTTCTTCCTTGACATTTTCCTAATTCTGAATTATCATTTGCATATTTACAATTTGAATATGGACATATTTCTCCAGGTTGTAGGATCATTTTTTAGGACTCCTTTTTAAAGATCACATGATCCAGATGCACATTGAACTGCATTCTCATCATGTGAATTTGTTATATTATTATTTTTTAATTCTTCAATAATTTCTTCTTTTGATAATGGAGCTAAAATTTGAGGAGATCTTGACTTATCTCGATATACAGTAACTCCTTTTAAATCTTTTACATATTCTAATAATAGTTTATCCAAATCTTCTGCTTTAGTATGTTCTGGAAGATTAATAGTTTTTGAAACTGAGGAATCAATATATTTTTGAATGATTACTTGAGTTTCAAAATGATCTTCTGGTTTCAAATCATATGCATCAACATACCAATCTGGAAAATCTCCTTCAGGATATTCTAATAATATTGGATGTATATATGATCTTTCTCCAACTCTATCAACTCTTTTATATGCCTTAGAAAATAATGGTTCGATTCCTGATTGACCTTCTGTTAACAAGGATGTTGTTCCCGTCGGCGCACAGGTCAATAAAGTACAATTTCTAATTCCATATTGTTTAATATCCATTCGAATCTTTGCAGGAAGTTTTCTAATGAATGATGCTTTACCAAATGGAATCGCATCAAACTTTGGAAACGCTCCTTTTTCTTGTGCTAATTTAACGGATGCTTGATATGCACAATCTCTAATAAATTTAAATAATCTTTCTATTTCAACTAATGCTTTTTCTGACCCATATCTTAATTTTTTCGCAAATAAATAATCAGCTAATCCCATAACTCCTAATCCAATTCTTCTCGAATTGTGTGCGGCCAAATCATTTTTCTGTAAAGAATATTTATTTATATCGATTACATTATCCAAAAACCTTACAGCTAATTCAATTTTTTGCTCAAGCTTTTTCCAATTTGTGTTTACATTACCAGTAATAAAATTCGGTAAATTTAATGACCCAAGACAACAAACTCCTCCATCCTCGAGTGGTTGCTCTCCGCAAGGATTTGTCGCTATCACAGGAGAAAAATAATAACTGTTATTTTTTATTAAATTTGTCATATTTAATACTCCGGGTTCTGCCGATTTAATCATATTGATCAGAATTTTATCCCAAAGAAATCTTGCTTTAATTGTTTTATAAACTTTTTTATTGAATGTTAAATCCCAATCTCCATCCTTTTCGACTTGTTCTAAAAATTCGTTTGTAATCCCCACAGAAATATTAAATGAGGAAAGAATTCCTAATTCTAATTTAGCATCGATAAAATCTATAATCTCAGGATGAGATACATCAACCAATGCCATTCCTGCAGCTCGTCTTCCACCACCACTTTCAATCGTTTTTGCTAAATTATCTGCCGCAATTAAAAAAGAAACTAATCCAGAAGAAACTCCTCCTTTTCCTAAAATTGTATCTCCTTTCGGTCGTAAAGAAGAAAATGAAGTTCCAACCCCCCCACCATTTGCCCATAAAATCAAACAATTTTTATAAAATTCTCCAATAGAATTAATTGAATCGTCAATTTTTAAAACATAACAATTCATCATTGATCCTGCCACTCTTCCACTATTTCTTATAATTCTCCCACCAGGAATAAAATCTTGATAATATATCATATCAAAAAACAATTTTCTCAATTCATCCTTTTTAATTTTTGAAAGATTTATTTCATTTTGAATATTTGAATCAACAACTCTTTCAATTGCTCCTTTCCAATCTTCATCTTCTCCAAAATATCTTGCTGTTGCTATTTCATTTGCACTATCTGATAATATGACTTCTTTCAAATTAATATCTCCTTTATTACAAAAAAATTACCCAAAAAAAAATTAAGATTTAATTTCAGATCCTTTAAATATCCAAAATTCTTTTTGAGCTTTCTTTTCTTTAGTTACATTTTGAATGTTCACGAAATGATAAATTCCTTTTAATTTACTTCCTTTTAAAATCAAACTAATAATTTTATCTTCATCGTACTTTACAATTACACATGATCCAGAATCAAACTTTTTTAAAACTCCTTTTCCATATCCGTCTTTTATTTCTCCTGTCAATAATGCTTCTTTGGTTGAATGAATTGTTGTCATAATTGCTAATCTTTTTTCACCTTTTTTAAGTGGAACGTCTTTAGGGACTGCAAAGGATATCCAATGATTAGATTTTAATTCAAATCGGAAATCCTGATGTTTTCCAGCCCTCAATGCTGAGTGTGAAACTACGATGAATTGACTATTTTTTTTCATTTAATTTTCCTCGAAAATATATCCATAATTTTCTTTAAATGTTTGTTACCAATATTTATTTTTTTGCCTTGTTTTTTCTTTTCTTCTTTTTTAATTCTAATGCTTTCTTCTTTTTTAAATCTCTTGCTTCTTTTTGTTCTGGATTTAAATATAAAAATTTTGAATATTGAGCAATTGCAAATCCGTCATTGACATTATCTTCATAAAAATCAGCATCCCAATCTTTTCCCCAACGTTTATATACTTCTTTTAACATTACATTTTTTGGGGCGCTTGAAATTCCAATTGCCCATTTTTTTAATTCTAAAGGAGCAACGACTTCACATTGAATTCCATGAATAAATAATTGGGTTCTAATCATATGATGCAATGCCGCGAGATCAGTAGTTCCTTGCCCTTTTGATCCAAACGATAAACCTTCAATATATATGCTTTTTATAATATATCCTTTTCCTTCATATAATCCTAAAGATTCAAATATTGAATTCATAATAAATATAAATCTTTTTTCAATGAGTTTTTCTTTTGGGGAAGTTTCGATTAATTTTATATGAAGAATTTTTGAGCTATTAATAATTACGAGGCCAGTGCCGGAGAGAGATGGATCAATCCCTATAAATATTTCTTTATCATTTTCATCGAATATTGTTTTATTATGATTTATTTTCATTTATTTCACCTATATCACTTTTAAATTCTTTTGAAGTTGAGAGGTGGTCTATATATCTGATAAATTTCCAACCTTGGGATTCGAGGAGTTTTTGTCTTTTAAGGTCTCGTTCTTTATCTTGATGCCAGTAACTTGCATTATATTCGATTGCAATCTTTTTATCTGGAATTGCAATATCAATAAAAAATCTATCAATAGAATATTCTAATTCTGCTGTTGGACAAATATCTTTTATCATATCATAAAGTTTAAGTTGAGATTTAGATATGTTATCAATAAAATAATTTCTCCTCGATTTCATAAATCGAGGATCAATAAAATTCTTTTTAAATCTAATACTTTGTTGCTTTCTATTTTCAGGATTTTTCCAATATGTTCTTAAATTTTCAAGAAAAAACTCTCGATTTTTTTCATACCTTTCTTTTGCAATTTTTCTTATTTTTTCTTTTCTAATAGGATCATTATGAATTTTTCTTATTTTTTCTTTAACTTCTTCTGTATTTAATACTTTCTTAACTTTTTCACCGTGAGATTTTCTATAAATTGGATCTTCATGCATTTATTCCTATTTTTAATAATTAAGGAACTTTATAAAAATCAGATTTTTATTGGGTTATGCACAAACCCTCTATCAAGTAGATTTATAAAATCATCCTTGATTACTTTTCTATATTCTGGTCACTCCCAATTTTCTTTACTCATTAGCTTCATGCATTTATTCCTATTTTTAATAATTAAGGAACTTTATAAAAATCAGATTTTTATTGGGTTATGCACAAACCCTCTATCAAGTAGATTTATAAAATCATCCTTGATTACTTTTCTATATTCTGGGTCGCTCCACATTTCTTTTCTGATAACACTAAACTTTTTAAAATATGATTCTTTTTTATGTATACAATTAAATTTACAAAATTCCGAATACCCATTCACCATATTTAAATATTTAGCTTCTTCTCCACATTTACAAATTCCTTCATTTTCTTAAATATAAATCATAATAATCTTTAGATGATATATTATGAACTTGAAGTGTATGTGTTCCAATGCCCCTTAAAGTTTTTAATTCTTTTTTACATATTTCACATATAAATTTTTCCATATAATTCTCCTTATTATCCGAAGTCTATAGAAATGTTGGGCCGATTATTTTTAGATAAAGTTTCTATAATTTCACGCCTTAAATCTTTTCCTTCTTGAAAAAGTTCAGAGCCATTTACCTCAATTGATCCGAAAGGAGTCTTTAAATCCGAATATCGACGACGTACCCTACCCAAATAAATTAAAATGTCTGCGAATGCCAACTCCTTAAAAAAATGAGATATGTCCATAGAAATTCCCCTGAGATCGGTCGGCTGGATTGTTTCGTACTCGATAATTGCGGTCCCTGTACTCGGAACTGGTCTGATCTCAACAATATTAGGATCATGGAAAGTAAAATTATAATTCCACATTGACTTCTGTTCAGCACTTCTTGATTTCATAACTCCTAATTCAAAACCTGGAAGTTCTTCATAACTCATTACTCCCATATATGGATGACCTAAAATAGCTCCTTCAGAATTAGGCATAATGACATCAATTATATTCATAATTTCCAAATCCTCAGAATCGTAAAAATAAAATTGATTTTGAGTCCCTGGAACCAAATTAGACGCTAAAGCTAAATTAAGCGAAGTTCTTGTTACATAAGGAAAAAACCTTGAGAATTCAACAAGAGTATTTTCTATAAAATAATCAATAATATCTTGATCGGTTATTTCTAATGCCATGAATGGAAATGACAGGTTACTTTTTATGTACTTTAATACCTTAGATTGATTTAACATTTTTTATTTCTCCATTATATTAGTTAATAATATTCCTTCTGTCTATCAGGATCGTACAAATCAGATCCAAAATATAAAACATCAAATTCATCTGTTTCGATAAATACCTGATTTAATTCAAGTGCTTTCAATATTGGATCTTTCTTTAATTTTTGATGTTTTAATGATTTCATTATTTGTTCTTTTTTATCCATCATTTCTGTTGTCTTAGGATTATTAACATTCATAGACAATAATTCAAATGAAGTTAATCCTAAATTAATACTTATACATTTTCCATTTTCTTCAAATTCAACTATTTTTTTAATTATTTTATCTTTACAATCTTCAGATTTTATATTAAATAAAGGTTCATTATTAAAAACTTTTCTATATACTTCATTCATATCTCCACCAAATAATTCAGAAATAAGATTGAATTTCTTTAAAAATGTTTTTGGTCCAAATCCTTTTATTCCAATTACATCATCTCCAGCATCTCCAACCAATGATAATTTTAAAGGTAAGAATTGATCTGGAATACTATTTTCAACTTTTATTTCTGTTGACATTACTTCACCACATCTAATTATTCTTTTTACTTTTGCCGCTTTTGAAAATATATAACAATTTGGATTTATTAAAGATTGTTTTAAATCATGATCATTTGAATAAATCATATTTGCTGTTTCTGTTGAAGTTTCTACTAATCCATTTTTAATAAAATAATAAGGAATAAAATCTGCTTCTAAGTTTTCAAGTCTAATTACATTTATATTTGGAATCCTATTAAAAACTTTATCAATTAATAACCAATTATTTTTAACAATTGAAAAAAATGTTTCTTTACTTTCATGATCAAGTCCATATAAATCATCTATTTTTCTTCCTATTTTATATCGACTACTTAAATTATAATGATAATAAGATGTTCCCATTTCTAAAAATAAATAAAAATTAATATTTATTTTTCTTTTTGTAGCGTATAATTTATGAAATGTTAAATATGATAATACCGATTGAAATATTGAAGTGTCTATATATTTTGTCATTTTTGAATTTTCAATTAATGCTTCAATACAATGTTTTTGAAATAATGTTTGGGCACAATTTTTAATATCAATAAATATATTTAAGTTTTTATATCCATTTGTAATTACTTGATCTAACAATGCATATGTTGGATAATATGAAATTATCTGAGTTGGATGCAAAATAAATTCTCCTTTTAAAAAAATTCACAAAAAAAAAACAAGTAAAAGAATATGAAAATTTCTCTTACTTGTTTGTTCTCTATTTTTTAATTTATCCTTTTTCTGATAAAATATCTTCAGGATTTCTTGGAGCAAATTCAATTAAATCTTCTCCATCACAATTTATTGAAAAATAAACATTATTTTCTCCCCACGCTATAAAAGAATTAAAACATCCATTTCCATCCTTAAACTCTTGTTTTAATTCTTCATCTTTCAATGTACAAACCTTTGTATTGAAGTCGTCGCTGTTTGCGTTCATAATTTGTTTTAAAGCATCGTACCAATTCGACATGATTATTTTCTCCTTTATTTAAATTTGTTCTTTCAACTTATCATACCAATTAGACATAATCATTTTATTTCATTCATGTAAATCGAAGCCTGTTTTAAATTGTCAAACACCTGGCCTCCATTCGATTTTACCATTTTCGCAACAGCACCTAATGATTTCCATTGAGCTTTATCAAATGTTAAATAATTATCATTTTTCAACAATATAAGAATAGTTTTATCAGGACGTTTATTTGAATCATCAACAACTTCTGCGATTGAATAAACTCCTGTCATTCTTGGTGTGATTGTGTAAAGACAGAAATCACATTTTTCTCGTTCTTCAAGTTCTTTTACCATACAATCTTCAGTCCAATCATCAACAACAGGATTGAAATATTCAATCTCTAACATTGGAATGATATGATTTCTCCATGTTGATTCATTGCATGTCCCACCTAAAAATACTTTTTTCATTTTTAAATCCTTTTATTTAAATTTCAATTAATATTCCCCTTCTAAGCACTTTTTCAATTCCCTGATCTTTAAATTTTTACCCTCTTTAATTCCTTTATTTCTTTGATTCTTCATCATTTGAAGGATTTCTTTACATGTAAATTGTTCCATACATTTAACATTTGATTTGAAAGGAACTTTACCAACAAATTGAATTTTATTGTTTGGATATTCTAATAATTTACATTCGAGTACTGTTGAAATTTCTCCCTTCTGCCAGTGCCATTCGATGACATCAAAATAATCACTTCTAAATCTATTTAAACCAGACCCACTTCCATGTTCTTCTGTCGTTCTTTTAAGTCTCATTATATTTCCTTTATTTAAACAATTAATATATTGATGAATGTAGCAATTGTAATAAATATTGATATTCCAATTCCAGCCGCCATCATATGACTTGCGGGTATTTTACCACTCTCTTGTTTAATGATTAATGGAATTCTACACATCATAGAAATTAAATGTGTTAATCCGATTAATAAAGATATGAATGCTATACTTACCAATATTAATTTTATAATAAACATAATCATTTTCTCCTTTTATCTAAATTTCAATAATTTTATTAATATCAAACTCCTTATTTAATTCATATCCTGCATATCCATAAGGATTACAAACACAATTAGTATTTGATATTTTCTCTTTCATCGTTTTGTGGGTATGACCAAAAATCCACCAATCAATATTAAATTCTTGCATTAAATATTCTAAAAATGAATTTACGAAAAATGGATTTGCAGAAGATCCTTTATAATCTGAATGGGTTAATTTATCACTTGGTAAATAATGACTCACACAAATAATATCTTTAAAATCATCAGAATATTTATCAAGAACATTTTTAAAAAAGTTATATGATTTCAAGGCCCATCGAACTTCATTTCCATATCCAATGTCAAAAATCTTTCCATAATCATTAACTTCTTTTACTGAATTTGGATGTGATATCCATCCAGTTGATCCTAAAAATAATATATTATCTATATTTATAAATTCATTATTTAAAATATGAACATATGTAGAACTATTATTAAATTCTTTAAATTTTTCATCAATTAATAATTTTTGATTTCCCCAATAATCATGATTTCCTGGCACAAATATAACATCTTTTTTAACCAAGAAATCTAATAACTCCAATGTTTTAATTATATTAATTGAAATATCTAAATCTCCAGCAATAACTAAAACATCAGAACAACAATTATTTATCAAATTAATGAAATTAATTTTTAGATCATCACTTATAAATTCTAAATGAAGATCTGATAAATATTGAATTTTCATTTTACTCCTTCTTTCTTCTATCTCTTATTATTTTTATTTCCTCAGATATCAAAAGAGTTAATTCATCAGTATCAAATCCTCCATTTAATAATATTATTCGAAGTAAAGCTTCAATTCTATCAAGTTTTCCAAATTGCTGACCTTGTTCTTTTTTTAAGTTTAATAATAAATTTCGATAAAAATTTCTGTCTTCAGGTACAACTTCTTTTGTAAGTTTTTTATTTTTAACTTTAACTTTTGGCTTAATCGGTTTAATGATAAATCTTTCAATGTTTTCTTTGCAGATATGTTTATAAATAAACATTTCTGTATATTTACCAGTACAATACGCATTCAATTTATCTTGACCTAATAAATTAATTATTTTCTTTCGAAACTTTTTATCTCCATCTACAATAAATTTTACTGGGATATAATCAGATGGAATTTCTGAAATCTTAGTGACAAAATTTGTATTTTTTCTGTCTTCTGTTTTAATGTGTTTAGACATTTTTCATTTCCTTTTCTTTTTAAATTAATTAAAATTACATAAACATTTCATATCAAATAGTAATATATATAACATAAAAAATTTTATTTTTTATGAGATTGAATTTTTTCGATGATTTTTGAAGTGCTAATATGATGATGTATATATCATTTTTCATCTCAATTTTTATCTATTTTTTTATAATTAAATTTTTCTTTTTTTCTATCATAAACATTTTTTGAAATTTCAATTTTAGGTGGTCGTGTTGAATTTTTAATTCTAAACTTCATTTCATCTGAAGTATTTGAAATCTTTCTTTTTTTATTACTTTTCTTTTTCTTTCTAACCATCACCTTTAATTCCTGATAAATCTAAAATAGTATTAAAAACAATCTTAGCATTTTCAACGACATTTGTTCCCGTTCGATTATTAATTACTATATTATTATATTGAGGAATTATTTCTTTATAATTTTTAAATATATTATCTATTCTTGATGTAAAAATATTTTGTTCAAAGGAATTCATATTTTCCAAAGTTGATCTTTCATACACAGTTTCTTTATCAATATCAATATAAAATATAAAAGGATTTAAAGAAATAAATTTTTCTTTATTTAAATCTCTCAATTCTTTTATTTTTATTTCTTGATAACATTGACTTGAAATAATACACCTATCACTTAACACAATTAAATCTTTTTTTAAATGCTTTTCAACAACTTCAAATAAGTGTATTCTCCTATCAATATCATATAAACCAGCATAAATCATTTCATCAGTTATTTCAATGTGTTGTAATATTTCTCTAATTCGTGTACAAACTATTGAATATGGAGATCCAGGTTCTCTTGTTTCAATAAATGGAATTTTTAATTCTTCTAACATTCTTATAACTTCATTCATTATCGTAGTCTTACCTGAATAGTCTGGTCCTTCAAAACAAAAATATTTCATAATTTATTTTACCTCATTCATTTCAATTATTTTTTCATGTAAAAATTTAATAAGTAATTGTTTATATTTATTTCCCTTCATATAATATCTTAAATGTAAAGAATTAAATCTCTTATCAACTTCATCATGATAAGACATATTTAAAAATTTAATAGCATCAAACATTTCTTCTTCAGCTTCAGTTATTATACTACAACAATTATTTTTAAATTCTGCTATTAATTTTGCTTCCTTTAAAAATTCTTTCAATTCATTAAATATTGATGAATATTTAATTAAATATTCATCTAAATATTCAATCATATCATCAAAATAAAGATGATGATCTGTATAAAAAAACCAATTAGAAAATCCACGTTTTTCCACACCTTCAAACATTAATCCAAATAAATAAATATTTTTATAATGAACATTCCAATTTTTTTCAATTATTGAAACATATTTTACAAACCCATCACTATTAAATACTTCTTCGTTAAAATAATCCATGAAATAAATATATAAGGAATTCATGCTTATTTTTTTATATGTATGAAACACCTTCAAATCGTGACATTCACTCATCAAATTAATTCCTTATTATTCTGGAACTGGTTCATTCTCAATTAATATTGATCGGGTATATATATTTACATCAATATCACCAACATTCAATTCAAATTTCTGAGCAGAAATATTATTTTCTACCACATACATCTTTAAATTAATATCATTATCATTATCAACCAAAAACGCCAATGGAATCATATCAGTATGACAATTCATTGGAATATTTGGAATAATATTATCAAGAAATTTTGCAGTTTGTTCATTTGAATCTGTTCCTGCTGAAATACTTGCTATTTCTTGTTCAAATAAAACATTCAATCGATTTACATTAAATTGATTTAATGTAACTCTAATTCTGTCTGCAACAATCTTTGGGATATCTTGATTAAGAATACAATCCTCAACATTCAAAATAAAGATTGTACTTAATTCATCTTCTGTAATAAACTTATTATCAATATATGATTGATCTGGTTTAGAAAATTTAATAGATGAATATTGATCAGAAAATGTAATATCTAAATCATTTAATCCAATTGTGACATCACCTGAAAAATATTCAATTAATTTCAATTTATTTTTTAATTGAATTAAGGGGATTGTTGCATTTTGTAAAATTTCTGAAAGATCAATTTCAATTAATCCAGAATGATCATTACTTCTCTGTCTAATAATTCCTTCTTGAATATCTACATCATCACACGATTCTTTAATAATATTAAGACATCTTAAAAATTGTTTATACTCTTCATTCGCTATAATAATCTCTGGCATTTTTTAACTCCTTTTTCAAATTTCATATTTATGTTTTTATCAGAAATTTGTTAAAGAAAAAATAAAAAACGCCTTATAGCGAATTATTCAAAAATAGATCCAACAAAAATAAATCTAAAATTATTATTTGGAGTTTTTCTGTTTGGTCTTTATTCTTGATCGTCTTCAAATTCTCTCATTATTTTTTCAAAATCAGTTTCTACTTGTTCATATTCATCTAAAATAGAAATCATTGATTTAAATACATTGAAGTTCATTTTTTCAGTTTCTATTTGTAATTTCGTAGCTTCAATCTTATCATTAATAACATCATTAAAAATATTCTTTTTAGGTTTCTTTTTAGATTGTTTTTTCAGAATTACTTTATCCAATCTCTTTGTTAATAATTCTATTTGTTTTTCATAAGATTTAATTAATTCTGAAGTCTGACTTGCAACATCTGATAATTCAAATTTCAGTTTTTCTATATTAAAAGGTTTTTTTAATGATTGAGCGATAACTGTCATGATTTTCATTTCTGCTTGTTCATGAATTTCAACATATTGAATTCCATATTTATCATAAAATGCTCTTTTCTTTGGATCTGATAACGTTTCCCATGCTTCTGTTATTTTAATAAATTTATCTTTTCCATCAATTCGATCATCAATATTCTTATATTGGTCTGGATGATATTTCTTTACAAGTTCTCTAAATGCTTCTTTAATTATTTTTAAATCATCTTCTTTTTTAACCCCAAGTATATCATAAAAATTTTCCATTTAATTTCCTTTTAAGTATTAAATAATTGATAGAAAAATTTTCTTAAAGGATTTCTTAATATTTTTTCTTCTTTAAAAATAGATTCTCCTAATGGTGTAAGTTTTGCTGTTTCTTTATAACCATTAATAGTTTTTGTAAATCCTATATTTAATAATCCAGTTGAAGATAATTTTTTAATAAAATATTTATCTTCACTTTGAATTATACCACCCTTTGAAAATTTTTTAAGAATATTAAATTCTTTTTTAAGTATCATACACATACTCCCTTTTAATTTAAGAGGATAGATTTAAATTAAATAAATCTATCCTCTTAAAAATTATTTATCTTTGTCTAATTCTTTAGCAATCTTTCCCAATTGTTCGAATAGACCTCCTCGAT
>Ga0307990_1001436_pt1 | contig 20112 bp, 17 predicted proteins | sample EllFjometagen129_FD_203168 | JGI IMG/M metagenome (GOLD analysis project Ga0307990, IMG submission 203168) | Marine microbial communities from Ellis Fjord, Antarctic Ocean - #129 | ecosystem: Environmental > Aquatic > Marine > Unclassified | place: Southern Ocean | collected 2014-10-08
CCTGCGTTGCGGCTTGAGAAGCTGCTCCTACACTCAAGGCGTTTCCCTTCGCAAGGCGAATTTGATATTATTGTCACGATGGAAAAAGCTTGGAGGAATCCGTGAAGCCCATGAGCGAAACGGAAAGCTCGTGAAACTGAGTGCGGCTTGCGGTATAATGAAGAGAAATTTGACCGACCTGAAGCAATCGAAATTATGGAATTACTAAGGGAATGAAAAAGAGGCGCTATTCAAACCTTGCCGATGCTTTTCTTGGGGTTGTTCTTCTCCTTGCGGTCATTGCGCTGATCCTATGGGTCGCATTGTTAATTGTGCTTCCCAACGCTAATCCGCACTTTGTCTGTTTCAATATAGCTTCTCTTTTCACTCTAAAGGTGCTGCTTGGTGTTCCCTTCGTCCTGATTCCCTATATTGCTTTCGGCATCATGGCCCGCAATGTCAGGCGTCAACTTCTCCTAGTCGACATTCCCAACAGTAGCTACACAGGCCTATTCGCATGCATAATCGTTGCCACGGGTTTCGTCATCTGCAACTCCATGATGAATAGTATTAGTTACGACCCTGTTGACGATCTCATTTTGTCATTGGCATTACCGGTCCCTTTTATACTAACACCCATTACGTTGGTAACGATCATGCACTGGCTTAGGTCAAGAAATAAAGATAAAATTGTTTCTGAAATCAAAGGTCGCTATGCAGCATGGCCCATCGTTGCTTTCGTGTCGATTTTCTGCGCTTTCCTATGGCTAATAATTTCGGCAACCCCCAATTGGAAAGATACGTTTCGTGATTTTGGCGGACAATTGCCCGGTCCAACCGAGAGCATGGTTGATCTAAGCAATTTTCTATTGGCACCATTTGGAGGACTTATTGCTGTCACAATTTTTTTTATTGGGTGCTATGTTTTTATTTTTCGGATCCGGTCGAATTATGTTCGCTTTCACGTTCTTTATTTTCTCAACGCAATCCTAATTGCCATGATCTATTTGGGAATCCAGGTACTTCATTTGCCGCTTTATTGTCTATGTTGGGTGATGTTTCCCTTTTTTTACATTCAAACAGTTTCCTTTTTCATTAATGCTGCTCTTTTCATCATTCTGGTTTCACCGATCATTTCATACGTATCCAAAAACCCATTTTGGCTTTCGCTGGCGAGGATATGTATAACCTCTTTTTTTGTTTTGGAAATTTATCTGATTTACGCATTGTACATTTATAGAAATGGTGAGCTTGGCCATCTGACAAGCACTTCCGGCAATATACCGTTTCTTAATTTTTTTCTCGGCATACAACCCGGCCACTTCGCCGCTCTGAATCCGTTTTAGAATATTCGACTTTTTCAACAGCCCCATTGTACACTTTTGTGAAAATCGAATCACACGCATGGAGAAGCCGATCCTGCTCTGTCACGACAGGAATGTCGTTCCTACATTTGTGGCTTCAAAGCCGCACCTGCACTGACCACTAACTACTGATCACTAATCACTGGTCCTCAGCATCATCCGCCCGCCCATTTTTTCATGGCGGCGGCTCGCTTGCTCCAGGCACCGCCGAGGCGCTCGGCGAGAAAGCTTTTGTAGAGGCTGTCGAAAAGCTGCAAGCCGGTTTCGACGAGGCTCATGCGCTCGAAGAAATAACCCATCCGCTCCATCATTTCGTCAACCGAATCGCCCGTTTCGATCTGCACTTTCGGGCACTTCAGCGACGCGAAGGCGAACAGCTCTCCCTTTAAGGTGAGTTTCCAGGTCTGCTCGCCCAGTTCGAAGGCGATGGCCGCCTCTTCGATCTCCTTGCCGGTTTGCAGAGCCTTGCGGGCTTCTCCGAAATCCTCGGGCGGGCCGGTGATGGCGATTTTTTGATCGCCGCTTTCACGCTCTTTTTTCAAGACGATTCGGTCTTCGATATAAGATGTAAAAAGCTCATCTTTTCCACGCGGTCCCGGCACGCAGATCGGGTAATCGTGATTTCCCTTGGCGGTGTTATGCAAAAGCCACAGCATGAAATCCCGACCGAGCCAGCGGTTGCCCTTGATGTGAGAAACCACATCTTCCTCGACGGCGCCGTTGGCTTTTTGCAGGGTGGAACGCAAGCTGGAGTCGGCGACCTTTTCCGCACGGGCGTATGGGTGCATGGCGACGATCGAAAGACCGGGAAATGTTTCTTTGAAAATACTTTGCATGAGGTCGATAGTGCTTAGGCTCAGGCTCGTAATCGAAACAAGCTTGCGTTGCGTGTCCCAGATAAGGTCCACCATCGTGGGCGTGGGAAATGTTTTGGCCAAAAGCACCGCGTGAACCTCCTCGCGAATTTCTTTGAGCCTGTCGCGGGGAACCCAGCGCATGCCGGGATGAGCGGCCATAAATTGCTCTTCCATATCTTTGACATGGTTTTTTAGCAGCGTCGCGGGGACTTTTCGCTGATCGCGACGCAGAGCCAGCGCCACATAGCGATCACGCAGAAAACTCCGGTCGGTATCGAAGTCGGTTGCGCGGCTGTCTTCCAAAAAAGTCCACCCAACGGACTCCTCGTCCGGCGTTTCATCAATGGGGCGAAAGCATTGTTTTTGCACTTGCTCGGCGATCCATTGTTCGTGGTTCTTTTCCGGAAGCTTTCCGTTGACCTGGAATTGAAAAATGCTCGTGGTGTTCGACAATATGCCCATGCGCTTATCCCGTATTTTTTGGTTTTCAAAGCAAAGGAGCAAAGGGAGTACAACGAATATTCGTGCGATGCAAGAGGCGCGGGGAGAAATGCGAACTGTGGAATGCTGAATGCGGAAAGCTGTCGAGGCAGGTCGGCGCTTGTGGGACTCCAAAGGCTCTATTTTAGAAATGCACGGGCAAGCTGACAACGGAAATATTCGCTCACCTCATTATCAATACGCCGCGACCGCTTTCCCGGCGCAGATACTCCACAATTTCAGGACCCAGGCGGCGGGCCAGCGTGTTCGGATCGCCGCTTTGGTCAGCGTTGACGGTGATGCTGAAGTTGTAGCTGACATTCGCGCCCAGGGAACCGCCGCGATTGAGCCGATCCAGGTTGGCCGGACCAATGTCTTCCACAGCGCGGCGACGCATGACAAATTCTCCGCGCTGCGCGATGAGCGGAACCTCTTCTGTGCGAAGCTCCATGCCGGAGTGCGCGCGCACCGGGCCGCCTGCGTGCATGACAGCGCCGCCCGCGTGGAATAAACCGATCCACCCGCTAGCGCCGCCGGTCATGGCGGTCATGAGCGAGCGCATAACGATCATCTGCGCGGTCAGAGCGATCATCTGCTTGAGGACCAGTTGCAAACTTTTGCGCCAGTCGTGCGTGCCGTCCACGAGTTCGTCGGCGATGCCCCGTCCTATGGAGGCGGTGGCGGAGGTGAAGGCCCGCCGCGTCCAGTCGCTGGCGTGCGCGGCGTAGCCGATCCATTTTTCAAAACTTTCGCGGCTCATCGCCTCGCGCTGCTGCGCGACAAACTGTTCCACGGCCACCTGCTCATCGCCGTATGCGCGAATAAAGCCGACCTGCCGCGCGGCCTCTTCGTTAAAATCCTCAACGAGATCGCGGCTGCCTGCCAGCCTTTCTTCCAGTTCGGCGGCGGCCTCGGCGGCTTGCTGCAGGGCCTGCGCGTCGGTGTCGATTGTAAAAGGCATTGTCTTTATTCTCCGTGCCGGATTTGATCAGTGATTAGTGGCTAGTGGCTAGTGGTCAGTGTAGGAGAGGCATTCCTGCCTCGACCAAACAGTCACGACAGGAATGTCGTTCCTACAACGTCCCCGTATGTAATTGCAGAAGCAGTCGGCATTTGCGAAACTCATACTTCATAATTCATACTTCATTCGCCCAGGGGCGCATCGCCGCTGTCATCGGTCCTTTGCATCTCCCATTCGATAGTTTCAAAAGCCTGCGCGAGGGCTTCGGGCATCTTTTGAATTCCGCCCGGCCACGCGGATGAACCCGGAAGTTTTAATCGTCTATAGCGCCGCAGAATGCGCCAAGCCGCATCATCGATCTCGCTCATGGGGCAACGGTGAAAGACCATGTCGCCCAGCGTCACGCGAAAACGGGGATTGCTCCGACCATCGCAGTTGCGAAGTTTTTGAAGATTTTTGTCGCATTTCCGGCAGTTCCACGCCTTACCGTCCGCCATGGCGCGGACTGCCGCGATCAGTTTTTTCTCATTCCCTCCGAAAGCACCGAGAGGTCGCGAATAGCCGCCAGTATTTCCATGAATAGCGGCGCGACCGCGCTCGTCGCTTTTTTCCGGCAATCGGCAAAGACTTTGCCGTCCGCGACCGGCTCGCCGCCGGCGACGAAGAGATTTTCAATGCCGACCACGTGCCGGGCCAAAATTTCTTCAACCTTTTCTGGTTTGACCGAAAATCCGACTTCGCCGCTTTCGTCATCCACGCGACGCACCAGTTCGCCGGAGCTTTCGTACTGCTCCACCGTCATCGGCAACAGTTGGAAAATGACGGGGTGGTAATCGGGATCGGCGCATTTGGCCCGCTCGCCGCCGAAAACCGGAACATAGGCGACAGGCTCATTTCCCAGGATGCAATCGATGTTCATGTTTTTCCCTTATGGTCAGTGATCAGGACGGAATTGGCTCTCTGAACAGTGACTTTCCGCTGTTCATTGTTAATTGGTCATTGTTAATTGGTCCTTGTTCAGGTTTCGCACTTGGGGCCGATGAAAAAGGTCAACTGAAAGGCGACGCCGTGCGGAGCATCTTCGTAGAGCATCAGGTGTCCGGCATCCTCATCGACGCCGGCGAACAGGGCAATGCTATAATTGTCATCGCCGCCGTTGTAGGAACCACTCTTTTGAAAGACCCTTGTTGAAGAGCCGCTGATGGGCCTGGAAGCCCCCGAACCCGTGTACCAGGTTCCGAACACGGGTTTGGTGTCGCCGGATTCGGAGCCCAAAAGATTCGAAATCAACAGGCCTTCGCTTGAGCCCCCGGTAGAGCGTTGGAGGGCGTCGCCAGGAAGATGCAGGAACCCATGACCGTGATGAAGCGGTTTAAAAACCCGTATCTGACCAACATACCCCCGTAGTCGCCTGCATTCGCCAGGGAGCGGTAGTATCCGCTCGATCCGCTGGGCGTCGAGCCGACGACCTGGATGATGAATCCACCATTGTTTGACTGCGAAACCTGTGGATCCGAGTCGCCCCGAACAAAATCCGTTTTGATCCACTTATGGAAGTTTATGTTCTGATTAAGCCGGGCGGCAAAGCTCTGCTTCGTCGGCGACCAAAGAGCCGGATCCGTTCCCTGGCTGAAGTTGTTTCCAGAATCGTCGCTCCATAAAGGCATGCGCTGCTCCCGTGAAAGATATGTTGGTAGAACAATGAACAATTAGCAATTAGCAATTAACAATTAGCAATTAGCAATTAGCAATTAACAATTAACAATTAGCAATTAACAATTAGCAATTAGCAATTAACAATTAACAATTAGCAATTAGCAATTAACAATTAGCAATTAGCAATTAGCAATTAGCAATGAACAAAATGGGATGACAGGCACATCCGCAACGAATGATGCCAGTCACCAATTTTTCCCGATTACAACAAGGTTTCTTTTTATAGACACGCCAGTGAGGGTGCCTGGGCGAATGAAGTATGAGGTATGAATTCGGAATTGTGTTTGCGCTTATTCAGACTTCAGACTTCATTCCTCATACTTCACCCTCCCCAAACCCTTCTGCATACTGACCACTGGTTGCTTAGCCCCAAACCTTTGAGTTTGATTCGTCGGAATTCTCGCCGCTATCGTCCGCCCAAAAAGAAAGCCCGATGCGCTGGCTTTCGTCGGCCTGGTCCCATGTTGCGGGCATCAGGCCGCCCCCAAATTCGTCGGGGACCGCCTCGCCCACGTCCGCTGACCAGACGCCGGTTTGTTTTGGCCTGTTGAGGGTCATGAGTTCCATCGTGAGACGAATGGGCAGGTCGAAGTCGTAATCGATCTGCGTGACCTGAAAAATATCTTTCATGCCGGACCATTCGATCCTGACAAATTGTCCGAGTTTTATTCCCAAAGCCAAAAAGTCCATCTCCAACTGCAGGGTCTTGACGACACCACCGAACATCAGCGCCCAGTTCGACGTGCGCACGATGGCCGTCTGTTCATCGTAGATCCATTTCGCTTCCATCACGTGGGCCTGGGATTTGGCGCTCGGATCGGAATCGTAATGGCATCGGCGGGTCAAGATGTCGTCGCCGGGTCGCAATCTGTATCGAATATCCAATCCATCGAAACCCACGCGATTTCGATCATTCCATTCTTTCCAGGAAAGAATATTTTCCGGGGCCAGAGTCAGGGCCGGATTGTCGAGGTTCCGGATTAAGCCCAGGCGAATCAGAGCGTAGCGCCCGGCGCGTATGATCAACTTCAATCCGAACTCACAGCAAATCTGCGAGATGACGGTTAAAACCGTCGTTTCCTCGTCGATATATCCGCGACATCGATATTGATATTCATTGAGATCCTGCCGGACTAAATCAAACGATTCGGAATCCAGATCGGCTTCGCCGAGACCCAATCCGATGCGAGCGTCGATAAGAAAATGACGGATGACATCAACGGGGTTCGTTATCAAGCTTTGGCTTTCGCTGCGTTCTCCGCGCGGGCTTTTGATCCATATCTGATCGCCGTCTTCCCAGACTCGCTCCATGTCGACGAAGCAGGACCCGATGAGTTCAGCGCGCCCTTCCGCCTCGCCCGACGTTGTCAGGCTCAGTTCCCGATATCCTGTTTCATCACGTTTATATTTTCCGGCGCTGTCTTGCCACCTCGCTTTGAAACCGAACTGATCGATGCCGTTTTCGCCGGGCCGGCAAATCTGGACCACGAGATTGGAATCACCACTGTTATCGGTATCCACGCACGCCGCAGGTATCCAGTAATCGGAAGACTCCGCGCCCCAGTCGCCGAAAAGAATCGGGACAAAGCGACCACGGGCGGCCTCGTCGATCGGGTCCTGGTCCGCGTACTGCGTGGCGGGGATGCGGCGATCGTCTCGTTCCAGGCGGTCACGGCAGGTGATTTGCACCGATTCGACATCAATACACAAATCGCCGCGCTCAATGATTCCGACGTGAAAAAGGTTGTCCGTCGATGGTTCCGGCCTGTCGGCGCCTGTCAAATAAAATTGAACCTGCGCGCCCACGAGGTAGTCGCATGAGCGGATTTCTTCGACGAGATCGTCGCTGACGACGTCTTCGTCCCCACGCGCCGCCCTCATGAAAACAGCGGGGAAAACGGTGTTGCCCTCGGCAAAGGAACCCAGCGACTGCCTAAAGCCTGACAGAGAAAGCACACCATGCCATACGCCGTTGAGATTCGAATCCGCGGCGCCGGTCACGGAGCAGGATTTGTGTTTCAGCGCCCACTTTATGTCGGCGCCCATGCCGCCGGTCGCCGGAATGCGAACGAGCACGTTGTAATTTTTTAGATTTGTTGGAGTCATCTTTTACCTTTAGCCCACGGACTCGGTGACGCTCATTGTCAGGTTCAGCCGATTCCAGCCCGCGCCGCTCAGCCGAAGCCGCTCGCCCAGGTATCCGTAAACGGCGGGCTTATCGCCGACGCTTTGGGCGACGGGCGCCTGCTCCCCTTTTGAAATCAAAGCCGGGTCGATGATAGCCAGGACCGGCCTCAGTTGACGCTGCCTTTTCCAAATCGTTTCAAAGGGGCTTATCTGCTCGGTCGTCAATCCCTTGAAGTTCATCTCCAATTTCCGATAGGGTTCCAACTCCACAACGCGCCGGGCCTGCCCGGCCGTTAATGCCACGGAAGACGGATCGCGATGCTCTATGCGAATGTCGTCATCGAAGTTGTACTGCGGGCAAAAGCACAGGGCTTGTTCATTGATGACGATGCGGCCTATCGACCACGCCAGATCGAAGGGAGAATACAGGGGTGTTAAATTGGTTTTTAAAAACATCCGCAGACGCCAGTACCTGTGAGTTATTTGCGGCCTGTGGAGAATCTCGGCAGTATTTCGTAAGTCCGAAATATCCACGCTGCCGAAGTTCCATAAGAAGCTTGGGTCAGACGCCCACTGCCACTCAACACAAAAATCGTGCATTGACGAGACACCATCGTAAACCTGCGCGAAGTTATGGCCGAGGATCCCGAGGATCTCTATTCTCTTTGAGATTCCGAGATCGAAAGTCAGCATCGCCTCGAATGAGCAATATGAGGTGTGATTTGTAAGGACTCCCAGGCCATCGGACTTCCACGGGCAACCCAGATCGTTTTGCTGAAGGTGACCCACAGGGAAATCGGGATGGGCGCTCGAAGCTGTAATGCTCGCCGCGTCGCCGGTGAAATTGTGGCCGGCGGCCTCCCCGTGACAAATCATGATGTTCTCGCGACCGCTCTCGGCGTCGGCCTCCTCATCGGCCTCGATATAAAGAATCGTCGCCGAAACAATATCCGACTCTTGTTCACAGGTATGGCGCGCCCGGGAAAAGACGGTCTTCAATCCACTTCCCGCGCTCAGGCGATGGGGATATTGGCGCGTCGAATCGTAGAGCCGCCAGGGGCTGTCCGATTCGCTTTCGCCCTCGTTCCAGAAGCGCACCTGATGAATGCGATGCGTCTCAGACAGGCTGCTTAGGCCGCTGTGACCGGAAACCCGGCAGATCACGCCGCGCTCCAGTGTCGGAGAAACGCCGGAGTCGATGGAAAATGCCGACAGCAACGGCGAGTCAATGTATTCCGCCGGATTATCATAGGCTGTGTCCGGGTATTGGTATCCCTCGTTGCCCGCCTCATCGTGGTAAACCCAGCGATACTCGTATTTGCCGAGTTCCAGATTCTCCTCCTGAATGACTACGCCGATGTCGCCCAGATTCTCATCGCGCAAAAACGACACATCGCTTTGATGATCCCAATCATCGCCGTCAATCGCCACCCATCCATCGGTCTTGAGTCGATGCCAGTCTCCGCCGTTTATGCGCCTTTCGACGTGTGCATGCAGAAAATCCTCGGGAAGCGGCAACGGCAATGCGGCTCCCGTAACGATTTCGTTTTCATGGCGAGCCCTGGCGAAGGCGTCTGAGCCCGCCGGCGCATCGAAATCAGAGATGACGTATCCGCCGCCGCCGCTGCCCTGATATATCCCGTAGGACGGATCGAAAGGATTGTAGGGGTCGTAAGGATCGCCGCCAAAATGCCCGGAAACAGCCGTTCCATAAATGAAACCGGTTTCGTGATAATCGAGAGCGCGCACGTCGATCCACGTCAGCGGCTGCGCGTGATCCCAGGCCGTGGTGTAATGACGAAGCATTGCGGGAGTGGCCGTATCCGTTGCGTCTATATGCATGACGCCTCCATCTCCCCCGAACAAAATGCCCATGCCGTCGCTTGAAACGCATACGGTGACCGGATTGCCGCTTTCGAGAATTTCAACGCCAATTCCCGCGCCCGGCGGCGTGATTGGCGCCGACACTTTTGCGCCGGCTTCCGACGAGCCGCCTTCGTCGCTTTCGTTCGTTTGAAGAAATCCGCCGCCGCCGTTATAGCCCAGGGCGATGGTGCGTCCGCCTCCGGCCAAAGCCGGAGACACCGCGATGCATGCGGCCCCTCCATCGGGAAAACGCGTGTAGATGTCCGGACTTTGCTCGCATGCTTGAAAGTCGTCGATCGCTCCTGAAAACGACAGTCCTGTGTCGTTGAATACGACGATTCGGGGAATCAGAGCGGAATCGTTGCCATTGTTATCCTGATAGTACCAGGTGTCCCAGAATCCGGGCGTGTTTTCCCGACCGAATTTTATTTGTTTGCCGCCCGTCTCGCCGGGGCGGCGCTCCACCTTGATTGTCAGTTCATCGCCCGGATTATACAGTTCGTACTCATGGACGATTACGCCCTGGCGCTCGACTTCGAATCGAAGATATTGCTGATTCGAGGCGTCGCCGGAGATCGGCTTGCGTCCGCGTATGATCCGATAGGCCAGTTTGAGATCCGGTGAAACCATTTCCAGCGCGACGCCGACGTTTTGCGTTGCGATCACTGTCGGCCAGTGGCTCACGTTCAGGTTCATTTGAACGCCGATATCACCGACGCATACAGATTTATAAATCGCCTGGGCGCGAGCGTCGCCGGACATGAAGGCCTGCGTATCAAAGACAAGAGCCTCCGACTGAGAAAAACAGGAAGTCATGGCGCCTTCGTTGCCAATGCCCCATTTCGCAACGTCGATTGTGTCGCCTGTGAAGTCATCCCTCACGCCTCCATACGACATATCCGGAAGAAAGTTGTCGGTGTTGATTTGCTGCGGCGAGTAATGCACATAGAGGAAGGGACCGCTTGTCCAATACAACTTGCCTTCCCATTGGCCTTTGGGAAGCAGGCCCGCTTCTTGTCCCTCGATGCTGGTGCTAAACTGTTGTGAAGAGGATATGTCGCGCACGTAAAGCCGCTTGTTTGTGCTGGTTGTGTAGTAGAGGAATTCGTTTTCGCCGATCAGATCGCCGTGAATATCGGCGATGGGATCCGGCGTGATGAGAAAACTTTGAAGATCCGCCGCGCAGTCGCCACCGTTCAAATCAAAGATCGAAAGCCTGTAGAGTCTGGTGGGATCAGTTTTTGAAAGCGCGTAAATGAAATGGCCTATGACGGCGACCTTCGAAAAGCCGCCGGGCAAGGTGCAATAGCCCGAAAGAGTGTCGGCGTAGGGTCCCGATTGATCCTCAAGTGTGATGACGGCAAAGTCCGTATCCGTGGCGAATACGGCGAAAAGCCACGATTCCGAAGGTCCTTGAACGAACCTTGACATCGCAACGTCATTGACATTTTCCGACCCGGGCAGGTACTCCCGACATTCCCAGGGCAGATCGTCCGCGTGAAGGTATCCCTTGGTGTATTTGAAATCCATGACTCTCGATTCGAGGTGGTGGTGAATTTTTGCGTGGACGCGGCGTTATCCGAAAATAATGCCGAACTCGTCGTCGCCTTCAGACTCCAGGCACTGGCCCGAAAGCTTTAGAGGCGTTTCTCGGCCCGGCTCGGCGGTGATCTCGGGAATGTCGGCCTCAAATCGCGGCGCGTAAAACGCGAGACCCGCGCCGGGCACATTTCCGGCCTGGATAAAAACCCCCGCCGTCTCGAAGTTCTTGATTTTCCCGTAGCGCCCCGCCGTTTCCGCGCTGAGGTAGCCGGTCAGGGATAGGTGAACGCGGCGCCGGTCGGGATAGCTGAAACCGACGGGGCAGTCGGCGCCGAAGGCCTGGCGCATCAAAAGGCCCTCTTCACATTTCAAAACGGCCTCCGTGATTTCATACAACGCTCCGTCGAACTCGATGCGCCCGCAGATTCCCGTTGCGGGTGATCCCAACAGATTCGCTACGGGTTGCCACGGCGTCGCCGTGCATCCGGCAAGGTGCGATGCGGCCTCATTTTCGCCATAGCCGCGTTCGACGTTGAGCAAGCTCTCCGGCAAGTCAACGCCGAGAATCTTCATCCGTTCTTGCCCGACTAAAAGAATCATGTTCGCTTCAAATCGCTCGGGATGATCCATGGGAATTGTGGTCTGCTCATCGTCAACATTTGCCGACAGAGAATCGGAGGCGGCGAATCGCTCGTCGCCTCCCATTCCACTGAAGCGAATCCGCGCCTCCTGGCCGCCGCTCACCGAAAGTTCCCAGGACTCGCCCACGCATCCCGGGTACGCGAATGCCACGCCGTCCAGAAAGCGCCATAGAGATACGGAGCCTTGAGGATCAGTTTGCGGGGTGTAATTTGTCGCGCCGTAAATGGGATCGCCAATATCCGGCGCCACGGGCAGCGGCGGGACCCATTCGATCAAGCCCCCTTCGTTTCCCGTAATGACGCGCAAGTAAAATTCGCCGCCTGTGAGGAAACCGACGGCGGAGCCGACCTGCGCTGCGTCCGCGTTGGTCAGAGCGCAGGACATTGTCGTCGGAGCGGGGGAGTTCGCCACTTGCGTTGTGGATGAACCTTGAACACGCAATCCGTGAGCCTGCAAAAGATCACCCGTATCCGGTGCGACGCCCGGCGTTCCACTGGGTATGGCGTATGTTTCCACCTCATACTTGAGGCCCTTGCGACGGCTGATTCGCTCGGCCACGCCGCGGCTTGCGTGTTTGTCCTCTCGCGGCGCCCGCTCCTGCGTGTAAGTGAAGGCGGCCCGGACGTGGCGAATGGCCAGGTCCGGCGAAGCATCGGCCAATGCGCCGTAGCTCGATTCGGGTACGACGAAGATTTGTTCCAGCAAAGGATTCGGATATTCAGACATGAATGACTCCATGTTTTTCAGAAGTTAGAAGTTTGAAGTTAGAATCAAGGAGTTGGAAGCTTGAACTAAGCCCCGCATTCATGGAGGATCACATCGACCGCGCATGACGCGCGGCAGCCATGTTCCCCGGGCATGGCGTCGAAACGCAGTTCCCGCACCAGGGTCATAACGGCGCAGCCTCCTCTGCTCGGATCGGCCAGCAGCGCGCGCTGCACATCGGCCATCAGATCCCGGGCGGCCTGGCGCTTGTCGATTCCCTTCGGCGACTTGACGAAGCCGGTGATGAGGATTCTGACAACCCGTCGCACGAAGCCCGCGGGCTGGTGTCTGACGCGCTCGCGGACGACGACGACGGCAAGGGCCGGACTGCGGCCCGCGCGAGCGAAGGAGGTCTTGCGCTCCGTCACTTCCGCGACAGTCGTTCGATATCCGTCCGGCACACGAATGCCCCGCAGGATGGTGAGGATATTTGCCATCATTTCGCCGGTTTGCGTGGACATGAATTAAGCCCTTCCCGCCGGGATGCTTCCGGCGTCGCGCAAAAGACCGCACGAGGCCAAAAGGCGGCGGGCCGCAAAGCAAAGTTCGCCGGTGTTGCGCGCCGGGCGCAGCGTGACTTGCCCGCCGCCGGCGCCCTCGGCGGAAGCCGAACGCAGGCCAAGCTCAATTTCATTGAGAATCGAAAGGCTGGGCGCGGAGGCGAGAAAAAGAGCCTGCTCGCAAGCGGCATGTTTCACAGCAATCGGCTGCGCCTCGACCAGAATATAGGGCGACCCGGCCCCAAATTCCTTCGGGGGAGTTTCGAGCAAGATACAAGTTCCTGTCGCCGGATCGAAATCGTCCACGCCGATGAAAATACCGTCATCCGTGCGGATGCCGCCGCCGATGTATCGTTTACGTGAGCCGTTTTCAAGACTCGCGTCACGCAGCATATTTCCCTCAAGGGCGTCGGCGACGCCATAAACAAGCCGATGACCTTTGACGGGAACGGCAAGCGCCTGCCCATCCGGCCACCCCTGCGCGTCGGCCAGCGGTTTTGCCGACAGGGGCGCGCGGCTGATCATCCTGGACGCGGCGACCAGGAGTTTTTCTTTTGTTTCGATGACGATCTCGTCATCGCCGGGCAAATCGTCCCAATACGCGTAATCGGGATGCGCTGAAATGTATTGATCGGCGAATTCGACGCAGGCGAAGCTGTCCGCCGCGAGATCGCACGGTGTAACGTTCAAACTCATTTTTTTCCTCTATCGGCGCGCCGGGGCGACAATTGCCTCCATTGCGCTTGGTAGCGGCGCCGCATTTGGGTGGCGCGTTTTCCATGATCCCCTCGGGCTGTTTCCTGACCAGGGTGCCTGCGATATTGCGTGAACAGATCGGGCGAAACATGCATCCGATACCCTCGAAGATACAGACGGCACCACAGGTCGAAATCCTGCGCCAGGCCTTCGATGTATCCGCCCGTCGCCAAAACGGGATATCGCCTGTAGCAGACGGTGGGATGCGCGATGGCCCAGGGCTGGTCGCCTATGAATTTGCTTTCATCAAAACTTAAGCTGGTTCGTTCGCGTACACGCCCGTCGGCGTCCATCACATCCATCTGCCCCGCCATCAGGTCGATGTCGGGATGCTCGGCCATAAATCGAAGCTGCGTGGCGAGACGTCCGGGCAACATGATGTCGTCGGCGTCGTGCCGTGCGATGAGGTCCGCCTTCGCTTCCATGACCCCGGCGTTGCATGCAGGGCCGACGCCGCCGTGATCGATGCGGATCACGCGCACCCCTTCTTGGCAGCCGAGATGCCGCAGTTCGTCCAGGGTTCCAGCCTCGGTCGATCCATCATCCACGCATACGATTTCAAAGCGTGCGCCCTTTTGGTCCATGGCGGACACGACCGATTCGCGCAGCCACTTCGGAGACGTGTTGAAAACGGGTATCACTACGGAGACATCGAGCGCGGGGTCCGGGGCGCGAAGGACGCCGCTGCTTTTTTCATCATACAGTTTTTCGTAATCGGCGAGCATCCGCTTAAGGTCGAAGAGCTTTTCGACGCGACGCCGCGCTCGTTTGCGAAGCTTCTCGCGCTGAGCCGGGTTGTCTTTTAAAAATTCGGCGGCGGCCAGAAGCTGTTCGTCGGTGTCGCAAAGAATGCCCGCCCCGGCGATGGTGTCCGGCAAACCCTGGACGCGGCGGGCGATCACGGGCGTGCGACAGGCCATGGCTTCGAGCGCCGCATAAGAGATCGAGTCCATGCGCGAAGGCACAAACAAAGCGTCGAGGCTGTGATAGACTTTAGGCATCTCGTGCGGAGGGACATCCGCAATAAGTTCCACGCACTCAATGTCTCTGAGCCGGGCTTCGGTCATTTCGGTTTGCGGGCATGATAAGCCCCGACCGATGAAATGTACTTTAATGCCTTTCGCTTTCCAGTCGGCCAGGGCGCCGACGAATGAAGGCGGAACCTTCTCGGGCGAACGCCTCCCGACGACGCCGACAGTAAATACTCTGTTTCGCTTTTTGCGTTTGGTAGGTTTGAATAGATTCAAATCCACGCCATGTCTGACGATCTGGTCGTGATCACCGCAGATCGGCGCCACGCACGGCATCGGCTCTTTGTTCGCCTCCCAGCCGTGCTGCGTTCCCAGGACCGCGTACTTTCCATCGACCAATTCCCAAAGCCACCGGCCCGATGGATGATGGTGATGGATCAGGTCGGGCCGAAGGGAACTCAGGATCGCCGCCGCCTCGGCGGTGTCGCGAGCGGCATGGCAATGGACGCCTTTGAGGTCGTGGCTCCAATGATCGTCTGATCCGGATTTCGGAAAGATGATGTGAATGTCGCAGAAACTTTTGAAATGACGCGCGAGATCGCAGAAAAATCGCTGCGCCCCGCCCATGCTCATCTGCCAGGGCATCAAGTGCAGTACGAGCGGGCGCCTTCGTGGCGATTCCAGAGTACACGTCGGCGAAGACGGGGGCTCAGGGATCCGGCGCCGCGTGCCGGCAACACGCCAGCGACCGTTCGTAAAGAGCCTGCGATTTTCCTGAAACCATTCGGGCGTCACGTCCACTGTCCTTCCGCCGGGATTTTTCACACGAATTGCTTCTGTCATCAGCGTCCTTCTTAAATGGAGACCGGCTTACGCCGGTCTCCCGCGAGGCGCAAAATTAGTAAGTCTGGATGTCCACGGCGAAGTCGCCGTTGAGAAGGGCGTAACCGTAGATCACATCCACGGTCACCAGCGTGCCGAGGTATTCGGGAACGTAGTTGGCCTGAACGCGGGGTCCAAGCTGGATCGCCAGGGCGAAAGCGCCTTTTTGGAACATCAGGTTGTGCTCCATGTCCACGCCGCTGGCGGTGGTCGTAACGACGTTGTTGCTCATGTAGACTTTGCAGCCGAAGATGTCGCCCAGCAGGCCGGTTTGCGTGGGTGTATTCGGATCGTCGGGAGCCATGTAGTCGCGGTTGGTGAACTTGTCGAGGGTCATGATGTCCGCTTTGGCTTCCGGACAGATCACCAGGAAGCGGTCCTCGGCGGGAGCGTCAACGCCGTCCAACCTGCTCATGGCTTCGATCAAATCGTCGGTGCCAATGATCTCGGCGTCAACGAAACTCGGCAAAGACGCATACAGGCCTATCAGGTTCGCGTCGATGGCTTTGGCGATGGCGTAGCCTGCCTTTTTCGTATAGATCTCGCGCAGGGATGACTTGGCCTGCACCGAAACGATGTCCTCGATCAGAAAGCTGACTTCCTTGTGATTTGTCAGGGGGATGCCGACCTTGTCATCAGCGGTGGACTGCGGGCTGACCTGCGTGTTGGCGGCCTTGCTCTGTGCCGCGAAATTCGAGACGCGCGGCACGTGGATAATGTCGCCGCCCTCGGCGGCCACATCGTCAAAGCGTGTGACGAGCTTGGCCATCACGAGGTTGCTCTCCGCGGCCTCCAGGACGTCCAGCGCCCAGAGTTCGGGGATGAAGTTCGCGGCTGTGTCCGTCGTCATGTGATTGCTGCCTAATGCCATGTTTTTCTCCTTGCTTGAGGGTTTTTGTTTAATGGTGTCGATCAGCGCATCTGCTGCGCCTGATCTTCAAGCTGCGAACGCATCCGCCGAAGCTCGCTTAGGGTTGTTGGACTGCCGGAGCTTGCCGGCGTCGTGGAAGGTTTCGATCCGGCCCCGCCTCCGGCGCCGCCGCCGGCCAGGTTGGGGTTGTCGGCCAAATATGCTTTGACGCCCTCAACGAATCGGTCTTTTTCGTAAAGGCTCTCTTTTCCGTCGGCGCTCGTCAGCGCGAGGATGGGGTCCGTCCCTTCCTCGTTCCAGCGCGACTTCTGAGACAGCAGCGTCACAATCTGATCGGGCCGATAGGCGCCCGCAGCCACCGCCGCTTCGCTGATGAGCCGTCCGAGAAGGCCCTTCTTGTATCGTTTTTCCCAACTGCCGGCCGCGGCCGACAGGCGTTCGCGTTCGCTCGACAACTCCCGAACGCGGCGATCGGATTCGACGGCGCGCCGCTCGGCGTCGTCCATCGTCCCCGTTTCCAGGCGCTCCAGATGCTCGCCGAGCCTTTGAACAAGAGTCGACAGATCCGGCTCCGGCGCCCCGGTTGCGGCAGCATTGTTATCTTCCATGTATTCTCCTTACGGTTCAGTGATTAGTGACTGGTGTAGGAGCGACATTCTGAGTCGCGATCCGCGCGGAAGCACCATTGCTCATTGCTTATTGTTCATTGCCAATTGCCGAATTTCCTCCATCACTTCATCGCGCTGCGCGGCGGGCAGTTCGCGCAATGTCGCGCGGGCCAGTTTCTCGATCAGCCTTCTCCTGAACACCGGACCAACGCCGACGGCGATAGAGCGCTCAACTTCTTCCAGCAGTTTCTGCGGATCATCGACGCCAAAATCGCCGGGGAACTGGATATTTCCCTTCCACCCGGGCGAAGCGATGCCGATGGCGCGCGTGAAGGCTGTTCCCAGGTTTTGCGCAGCGTCAGACAGAGCTTGGTTCGTATCGAGGAAGTCGTAGGCTTTGCTGATGCCGCTGGAGAGCTGCGCTTCCCGGGCGCTGCCCCGGGACAAGCTGGCCAGGCGATAGATTTCATCGACGAGCTGGTCAATCTGATCCATGAGGAGTTTGGCCTGCCCGCCGTCGGGATTGATGAACCCGGGCGCTTTGCGGCCTTCGGGATAAAGAAAGATGGAGCTTGTTCCCAGGCGTCCAATGTCTCCGCCTTCGCCGTATTCGTGAGCGCTTCCCTCGGCGACGAGTTGTGAGAAAGTCTGCCGGTAGAGAATTTCCGACAGCATCGATGAGAGGTTGAAAATCTCCCGGTTGACGTTGGCGATAGAAGCCAGAAGGCTTTCGCCGATCACCGGATCGCCGGTCTCGCGGAAAATGCACGGGGCAAAGGGAACGCGGCCGAAGGGATTTTCCCCCTCTTCGATCAGTTCGCCGTCTTCGCCGATGTCTTTCCAGGACTCGGGCGTCCAGAGTCGATAAATCACTTCATCGCCGCCGTTTTTCGCAGCGTCGGGTTTCATGTTTCGAGTTTTCTGGCAGATCAGGCACCAGGCCAGTTCGCCCGAAACATTCGTTGACCAGTTCAGAAGATTTTGTGGAATCACCAGGTGGAGATAGTCTGAAAGGCCGAGACTCAATTCGTCGGCGCGTGTTCTGGGCGCAACATTGGAGCGGGGCCGATCTACGCCGATCATCACCTGTCCGTAAACGGCGGCCAAAACCAGCGCTTGTTTCATGAATGAATAGATATTGCGGCCTGTCCCGTCGGCGTTTTCGACAAGCCTTCTGACAGGTTCCATGGGAAGAATCGCGGGGGAGTTTTTCAAGATGTGCGAGGCGTAAGTATCCACTACGGGCCGGCAGTAATTGAGGTAGTAGGATCGGGTCAGGCGCCGGCGATGGTCGTCGCCGTGCTCCAGGCGATGCGAAAAAAGATTGGGCGCCGCAAGGTAGTCCGGTCCGCCCCTGTAGCTCGACCAGGCGAGGCGCCAGAAAGGCAGGCGGGATATATGGAGGGGGTGTCGGGACTCGACCAGGTCCTTGAACGGCGCCCGTTTCATAGTAATTTTCTCCACTGGGGGTGCTGAGTAATTTTCGTTTTGCGCTGTTGTATTTTTCTTTTCGCTTATGGCCGAATGACCGGGTGATAACGAATCGGAAGGCCTTGCCCAATCCTGGTTGTAAACGCGCAATACGCCCTGGTGACAAGGCTTTCGCGGAATATTGGGACTGCATTAAGGCTTTGATTCGGCAAGGATGACGTCGCTTGTTTTCCGCGCCTGTCGCAAAGTGACGCGCTGATTTGCTCTGAATGGGGAGTCAGATAATCACAGCATGCCCCGCCAATTTACTCGGCGAACTTCACCGGCCTGGCCACCGCGACGGCGTCAACGCGTTTGGCCCCTGCCTTTTTTAGCGCTTTGGCGCAGGCGTTGAGCGTGGAGCCCGTGGTGACAATGTCGTCGATGAGCAGGATACTTTTGCCCGCGATCAGGGAAGGATTGGCAACAGCGAATGCGCCTCGAACATTCTCGCGGCGCTTGGGGCCTGACAGTCCCGTTTGCGGGGCGGTGGGCTTCACGCGGCGCAGCGCATTGTATTCCAGCGCCACGCCGCTGCCGCGAAGGATTCGCTTTGCGAGCAGAAGGGATTGATTGAAGCCGCGTTCTTTCAGGCGCCGGTTGTGCAGAGGCGCCGGCATCGCCAGGTCGTAATCCCGCCAGTCGATTCCCAGCCCGACCGCCGTGGCCAGAAGATAGCCCAAGGGTCGCGCATAACGTGTGACGCGCCTGAACTTGAATCGGATGATGGCATCACGCAAAGGTCCGGTATAAGCATATGGCGCGCGAAGCATGTCGAAATTCGGCGGATTCTCTATACAGTCTCTGCACGCCCGCGACGTTTCTCCTTGCTCAAAAGGCTTTCCGCACACGCGGCAAAAGGGCGGATGGAGGGGCCATAAATCTCCGCTGCAATCGCGGCAAATGCCGGTGCGATTTCCCGTCGGCAACACGACATCACACAACATGCACGCAGGCGGGAACACCGCGTCGAGAAGAGCTTGAGCAAAACGCTCCATTGTATTCGCGTGCAAATCAACCATGGGTAATCAAATACTATCGCGACGGGATTATTGTTTCAAAGCTCCGGAAACCGTCTTGAGCAATATTTCTATTGAAAAAGGTTTCTGTAAAGTCGCGTATGCGCCAAGTCGCTTTGCGACTTCCAGATGACCCATGACGCCATAAGCTCCTCCACCGGTCATGGCGATGATCTTCACTTCGGCAAAGTTCTCCCTCAATTCCATCATGAGTTCAAATCCGTCCTTTTCGGGCATGACAATATCGGAAATGATAAGGTCGGCGGGAGATTCACGCTGCTTGTTGAGGCCCTTCAGGCCATCCGATGCCTCGGTCACCTCATAGCCATGTTTTTCCAAAGCTTTCTTCAGGAAAGAACGCACCAGTTGTTCATCATCAATGACCAGGATCCTTGGCATTTATTTTTTCCTCATTAACAAACCCAACGCATACTGGTACATCGGCCAATTCCAGACAAATCATTAGCAATATTTCCATCTAAATCATGTGGTTTTGAAAATAATCCCGGCAACAGAATATATCAAATTCTGCTTTAATATAAACGCCATCAAAAGAGAAATTTAGCATGTCAGCGCAACGCAGCGCAGGAAATTCGATATATTGGCGGGTCCAAATCGCCAATGCGCTCACTGGCATGAAGGTAATCGCCGGTGGCGGGGTCGTAAGCAATGGATTCGCCCTGCACCTCCAAGCCGGTGGGTACATTGAATCGGTCCGCGGAAATGATCTGATGAA
>Ga0307990_1001437_pt1 | contig 20100 bp, 18 predicted proteins | sample EllFjometagen129_FD_203168 | JGI IMG/M metagenome (GOLD analysis project Ga0307990, IMG submission 203168) | Marine microbial communities from Ellis Fjord, Antarctic Ocean - #129 | ecosystem: Environmental > Aquatic > Marine > Unclassified | place: Southern Ocean | collected 2014-10-08
ACCCTGCCAAACCTGCTGGCTATTGAGGACGTGTTGGCTAGCTATCAGAGCGAGCAGAAAAAACTCACGGGCCATCAGGTTGAAATTGAAGCCAAATTTATTGAGGTCAACCAGAGCATCATGAACGAACTCGGCTTTGACTGGACGTTGAATAGCGATAGAAACTTAAGTAACCTCTCTCTTCCGGCAGGGTCGAAGCTTCTCTCCGGCGCGTTGCGCACCGCGGGGACAGCTCTCGGCGGCGCTCCGACCGCTGGCACGCTGGGTATCTCGAAAACGACAGGGGCGCTTCAGTGGGATCTGGTGATTAGCGCACTGGAGCAGTCGAGTGATAGCGATGTCCTCTCCGCCCCGCGTGTGGTCACCCATACCCACGAGAAAGCAGTGATTCAGGTTGGCGAAAAGCGGATGGTTCCCAAATCGTTTGAGATCGAAAACCAGGATACCAACCCCTATGTACAGCATGCAGACTGGGAACTTCAATTGATGGGCGTCTATATGGAAGTCACCCCTGAAATCCGCACACACGATGGCCTGATCGATCTCAAGCTCAACACTAAAATCCTCGATATTATCGGGTACGATCCGTATCAAATCACCCCTGTGATCGCAGAGGGAACAGTTGCACAGATCGTTCCGCTCAAGGCTTCACTGCCTTATTTCAGGGTTCGCAAGCTGGAAACCTACGCAACCGTGGCCGACGGCAGTACCATCGGCATGGGTGGCCTGATCTATGACAAGCTCGAGACCTTTCGCGATAAGGTCCCTCTGCTCGGAAGTATCCCGTTGATTGGACGCCTCTTCCGCTCTGAGGGAGATCGCAGCGTAAAGCGTAACCTGATGATTTTTGTTACCGCCACGCAGGTGGATGTGGATGGCCGCAGATCTGCTGACCTGTCGCGCAGAATCCCTGAGAAGGCGGATCTCGCCCTGAAAAAATAACCCGTTTTTGTTAAGGAGAACCCATGCGAAATAGACTGAACCTTTTAATCGCCTCCGTCCTGATGGCTGGCGCTGTTTTTGCCCAGCAAGGCAACGAACTCATCGGAGACATTTTGGCGGAACTGATGAATTATACGGGGCCAGAGGCCCCGGCCGCTGAAGAAACAGCGCAGGCACCGGCTGACGTGTCCGCCGTAGTGAAGCCGGAAGCCTCGCCAAAAGTGGAACAAAAACCCGCAACGGTTGTAAAACCGGTCGAGAACCCGGCCGCAGTTGAGGACACGACAACCTCAGCGGACATGGATGCGAGGGTTGAAGAAACCCGCGAAATGTTTCGCACCGGCGATTTCACTAACGCAGTGCAGGGTCTTGCCGATCTCATCAAGATCGCTCCGGAAAACCCCGCAGCCCGCAGGTATTTGAGTACGCTGATGGAGCGGGATCACCGAACGGTCGAAATCGACGGCATGAACGCGGTGGATGCCGCTTGGTCGACGGAGCTGGTACTTCGAACATACGCCCTGACCGACGGGGCCGCCAAGAGGATGCAACTGGGGAGTGAGGGAAGTACTGTGGATGTAGAGAGTCTGTTTCCGCAGGTCAACTTCCCGGAAGCGGCCTCGGCGATTTACCAGCCGCAAACAGAAACCATTTTTGTGAACAACACCCCGGAAAATCTGGCGGTGATGGAAGCGATGCTGGAGACCATGGGCGTGCTCAGGGGATACAGCGATGCCGAGCAGGTTGAAATCGAAGCAAAATTTGTTGAGGTCTCCGAGGGAACCCTGGAGGAACTCGGGTTTCAGTGGAATTTTGAAGACCCCACGACTATTGGAATCGGTGGATCAGATCTAGATGTGAACGACGGAGGCAACGGGCTTTTTTCCGACGCACTGCGTGCCAGTGCGAGCGGGGGTATGGTAATGACAGATCCTGGGGATAATACGGTTTTGCCAACCATTCCCGCCGTGTTTGAATATCAATATGAAGGAGGTAGCCTGCCCTTTAGTCAGACGGCCGCCGGTGACGGAACAATCGACGCCCGCGGCGACTGGAGCTCGTTCCGCTTTGCGGATACCTTCAGCGCAGAACCGGACACGCTGGAACTTCAGTATGCCGGCGGCAACCCGTTTGACGTGGTGATTAGTGCGCTCGATCAGAGTTCGGGCGCTGATGTCCTGTCCGCCCCGCGCATTTTGACCCGCAACGGCCAGGAGGCCACCATTCAGGTTGGAGAACTTCACAACTTTCCTGAGGTTTACGAAGGCGACGCCTCCCAGGCAACAATCGTCCATGTTTCCTATGAGGACTTTTCGGAAAAACTGCTGGGCGTTGAGCTGACAGTGACTCCAAAAGTGAACAACAAGCGTCAAATTATGCTCGAACTCAATCCGCGCATCACTGAACTCGCCGGGTGGCAGACCTATCAACTGGCGCCGGCGGACTACATCTATAACTACTATCAGGAATTTAAGGGTCCCAGTAGTAAATTCGTTCATGAACCGGTTATTGCCAGCCTGCCGATTTTTAAAACACGGGAGATTGAAACGACCGTGACGATTGCCGATGGCAGCACGATTGGTATGGGGGGCCTGATCAACGAAAAGTCTGAAGCTTTTGAGGATAAGGTTCCGGTGCTGGGGAGCCTCCCGCTGGTGGGACGTTTGTTCCGCAACGAAGGTGAACGGGTTGTGAAGCGCAACTTGCTGATGTTTGTAACTGCGAAAATCGTTGAGCCGAACGGGCGGATCAGCACCACGAGATCTTTTGAGTAACGATGATTCCTCTAGAATTTAAGTTGAACCGGCGGGTTTGGGCAGACGGTTTCGCATCCCGTCTTCTCCTTTGCCTTGAGCGCTCTGCCAGGATTGGATTTTGTTCAACCCGCCGTGTTCAGCTACCGACTGTTTAATAAAGGCGTTGGATATGAAAACGATGAAAATTTATCTGCTTTTGGTTGTTTTTTTCGCGAGTCACCTACTGGCTTTCGGTGAATTAACGAAAGATGAACTCGATCGATTTGAGAGTAATGTGAAGATTGCCGAGGTTCGCACGGATAGCTGGAAAAGTGATGATCGTGAAAAATACGAAGTCCTTGAGGTGAGTACCTTCCAAAGCCAGGACGACCCGCAGCAGTACGATATGAGCCGGTTCCAGATCCGGTTGGTCGTCGAGCTGACCGATAATCAAAAAAACACCTACCTCGTCAAGTTTACAGGGAATGCCCCCGAGGATTATAACAGCGACTATAAGGGCGAAGATTACTGGAGGCTCTACATGGCCCATGGCGACCTCGGACGGTTCAAAATAACCGGTTATGCCATTCAGTATGGCTTCATGGATGACGAAAACTTTGTGCCGCTGGCGGCCGAGGAGGACGATTCTGAAAAAATGCTGGAAAGGGCGAGGGCGCAAACAACCTGTCTTTTCTCCGAAAAGCTTCATCTATGGCATTATTATATCTATGACGATTCGAGTGAGGGGGATACGGAGTCCCCTGAGGTGAACATCAGGCTTGTAAAAGAATGAACATGCGAAAAATCAGAGTTCTTATAGGGGTGGGTAGCCTGCTGTGCATGCTGAGCGGGCAGGCATTGGCGGCTGCGACAGAGGAGTTTGCTGATATCAGTGCCAGTGGACTGCTATACGAGGCCTCAAAGAGTCTGGCTGGGGGAAACTATGTTGCCGCTGTACCCTATCTGGAACACTATATGGAACGAATGGAGCCCATCGAAGAGGACCGGGTGGTCGCGCTGAAGCAGTCCGTCCGCTTAAAGATGGGAAAAATTTACGCCCATATGGAAGATCCATTCACCGCATCGGATTATCTGAAACAATACACACAGACTCTTCCTTGTTACCGACCGCGCGAGGCGTGGAAGCTTTTGGCCTTAACCCTGTTTGAATCTGGACAGTTTAAATCCTGTGTTGACGCCGCGGGAAAAGCGCTAACCCACCCGCTGCCAAAAGGTCTCCCCACGCAGGCAAAGACGACCGATTACAACGATCTTTCAAAAAATGAAATGGCCGGCTTTACCGCCCGGCAGATGAAGCGCATTGAAGAAGAGGCAGGGGAGGATGGCGAGACCCTTTCCAAGGCAATCTCCGAGGATGTGCCCGATGCCGAGCCGGATTACACAGTGGAAGAACTGGTGTTTCTCAATATGACCCTCGCGGAGGCACACAGCAAACTCGAGAATTGGGAAGCCAGCATCGAGCCGTACAAGTTTGTGGTTGAAAACGCTGTGAATGAGGATCGTAAAGGGTTCGCCATTATGCAGTTGGTCAATTCGCTGGTTGCCATGAAACAGTTTGATGAGGCGAAAGATTTCATCGTGAAGCTCTATGAAACGAACGCGCGCTATGATATCCGGGTAAATATGGCACTCATCAGTGCCGCATCGGTGCTGCTCGAAGAGGAGAAGTATGATAGCGCCTTAATGCTGTACCGGATGATCCTTCCGCGAAGCGATCTGGTGGCGTATCAAGTAAAGAAGATGAATGAATTGCGCCGGGACGCAGGCCTTCCCCGTGTAGAAATAAAAGTTTCCACCAACGATATGGGGCGGGTTGAAACGTTGTTCGGTAACAAGTCGAGTGATCTGGGCGGAATCACCAGTGAATTTGCAACAGAGCTTCCTCCCAAACCAATGGAGTTGATCACGCTCGAAGAATCGGTTGGCGTTCTTCTTGGACTGCCGCCGTATGAAGATGATGTGCTGTACCGTATTGGGTTGCTTTTTGCACGTGCGGGTCGCCCCTGGGAAGCGGTCACTGCATTGGACACTATCGCGGGCCTTGATCCGGACAGCGCAAAAGGTCAGGACGCTTTCGCCGAATCCCTAATGGTTTTTGTCGATCCGCTTGAAAAATATGAGTTGGTCGAAAAACGAGGAATGCGGTTTTTGAGCGCCTATTTAACAGGCAGGGGCCCCCGGCGGGTGGCGCATATCCTGACGGGTTCCTATCAGAAACAGGAGCGCTGGAAGGACATTAAAAAACTTCTTCCGATGATTGAACAGTTTGCCCCGTCGACCGACCCCGTCGCCATCCAGTATGATTGCGAGCTCTACTACATGCAGGCGGTGGCTGATGTCGTTCTGTTAAACTTTCAATCGGCTCAAACTGGTTTTGAACGGGTGCTGACAGATTACCCAGACTCGCATCAAAAGGAGAACGCAACTTACTGGCATGCGATGACTCAGCTCTTCCTGAAAAACCATCAGGAAGCAATCGACGAGTTCGATTCTTATGCCGTTACCTGGCCGAATGGAAGCTGGCTTCCGTCCGCAGCATTTCACAGCGGGATCTGCCTGTTCGGGTTGGAAAAATATGACGAGGCTGAGGCGAGCTTTACCCATGTAATTGAGACCTGGCCCGACGACGCCGTTTATTCGGATGCATGCAGTATGCGCGCGGATTTGCTGGCCTCCAAGGGGTTGCTGGATGAAGCGCAACGTGATTATGAAGAGGCGATTGCCTCGGCCGATGTTCCCCGGCAGGCCACCTATGCGGTTTTTCAGATGGCGGGCATGTTTGAACTCGAAGCGCGCTATGAAGAAATACTTAAGGTGGTGAACGCCTATCTGAATCGCTACGGCGAAGAAGCGGATGTGGCCAAAGCGACCTACTGGGTCGGAAAAACCAAGCTGGCGCAGGGCCTGACCGGCGAAGCCGTAGAGGTCTATCGCAAGACCATTGTCAAATACGGCGGGAATATCCAGCAGGACGGGGTCGATCTGATTATTACCGAGCTCCTGAAAATCTCCAAAAGACTGCTGGACGACGATGAGCGTGAGGCCTTGAAAGAAAGCTTGCGTGCTTCGCTTTTGGCCTCGGACAATTTGACTCTTCAGTTGCGCCTGCGGGTGCTGCTGGCGTCAATAGATGGTGCCGCAATCGAGCTTGGCAAACAATTGATTTTGGAGCTGGATGATTTGGAACAGGCCCCGCCGCCGGTTCTCGCGGTGATCTGTGATGCTTCGTTTGAGCAGGAAGACTTTTCTCGGGCCGCGGAGATCTTGAGTATTTTCCAGACCCGTTATGAAGAGTCTGAATTCATGCGCACGGCACTTAAGTTGCGCGGATACGGGCTGTTTGAAGCCGGCGAGTACGACGTGGCGATGAAAGTTATTGAGGAGACTCAGGCACTGTACGGAACCGAACCCGCCGCGGCCTGGGCACAGGTTATGAAAGGCCGGATTGAGCTTAAGCAAAGCGATTTTGATGCGGCGCGCAAAACCTTCAGTGAGGTGATCTCCGTGCGCGAATGGCGCGGCGAGCCCTATGCCGAATCGACTTATTATCTGGGTGTGGTTGAAGAAGATGCGGGCGATCCGCGCCAGGCTTTCGGATGGTATCAACGGGTCTATCTGCTTTACAAGGGATACGCTCAGGGTTATTGGGCCGCAGAGGGCTATCTCGCCAGTGCTCGTTGCCTGCAAAAACTCGGCCTCGAAAACGATCGGCGAAATACCTTTCGCGCTATGTTGTTTGATAAATATGTTAATCGTCTGCCGCAGGCTGAAGACGCGCGAACCGTACTGGGTGCCGAGGAAGTGCTGGAGATCAGTCAGATGATCGCGGATGGGCTCCAGACCAATCTGACGGTGAGTATTGATGCGGAGGTGACTGAATGATGAACCGGATTCTATTGTTTTCAGCCCTGTTCGCCGTCGCGGGATTCGTGTTCGGTGCCGAACCTGTGGCAATCGCCAGCGCAGATAAAGACACCGGCTTTAGCGAAAGCCAGATTCAGGCGGCGGAACAGCGGCTCGCAACCATCACTGACCCGGCGGCTAAACTGTTTTTTAAAACCGCTGTGGAGTGGGCTAAAGGTGAGCCGGAAAAGGCTCTTAAAACGGTGTCTGAGTTGATTGTGCATTATGCCCATGATGAAAGATGGATTGCCAGAGGCGAGCTGCTGAGCGCCGTGCTCTATGCGGAATTGGGAATGCTGGAGGCCTCCGATGTGACCGCGCGACAGGTGCAGGCTCTTTATGCCGGGACCGATGTCGCAGAGGCTGCGACCGCATTGCGAAATGAAATTGAACGATTGAAAAATGAGACGGATGTGAAAGGGAGTGTGAAATGAAGAAAACAGGTATATTTATGTTGGTGTTGCTGGGTGTTGCCGGCGGTGCGTTCGCTCAGGAAGCCTCTGCGCTGACTTCGGAAAACGCCACCTTGTGGGCGCTGATTAAAACCGGGGGCGTCACGATGTTCCCCTTGGGACTCCTTTCCTTTGCGATGGTGACTTTCATTGTGCAGAACCTTTTCTCTCTGCGTGAAAAAACGCTGCTGCACACGGAAATGCTGCCGGAATTGCTGGAAATGATGATCAATAAGAAGGTGCGTGACGCGTTGGTCTACTGTCGCAAAAACCAGTCGATGTTCACCAACACCTTTGCTGCCGGCCTGGAGCGCTGCATGAGGGGCGACGTTGATTTTGCCAAAGTGCACGAGTCGGTTGAGGAGGCTTCGATCGAACAGATGACCCAGTTGATGAAACCGATCGACTACCTGTCGATCATTGGTGCCACCTCTCCGATGCTCGGACTGCTCGGTACGGTGATGGGGATGATCAAAGCTTTCCAGACTATGGGTTCTCAGGGAATGGGTAAGCCGGAAGTGCTCGCGGGGAATATCGGGGAGGCGCTGATTACCACGGCGACCGGCCTGATCATCGCGATCCCGGCCATGGCATTTTTCTTCTACTTCAAAAAGCGTTTCGACAAAACTCTCGCGACGCTTGGCCGCAATTTGAGCTACCTGTTTGATGCGCTTGAAACCGGCGAAAAACCGCTTACTTTTATGGATGTGGAAGCACTTGAACAACTAAGCGACTAAAATGAAACTGATTCGAAAAGACGAAGATGAAGTCGAAATTGACATGTCGCCGATGATCGACATGGTCTTCCTGCTATTGATCTTTTTTATCGTGGCATCACAGATTGTGAAGATCGACAAGGAGCCGATTGAAATTCCCTCTGCGGTGTATGCCAAAGTGCCGGAGGATGAAACCGGGCGGTATATCATTACGCTGAACCGTGAGGGAGAGATGTTTGTTGGGCCGACCTCGGAAAAGGTCACGATCGAAGAAATGAAAGAACAGGTCGAGACCGAGATCGAGGCGAATGAAAAGCTGCGGATCATGATTCGTGCGGACGGCAAGACCAAGTATGAGGAAACCGAGAAAATTATGATGGCTTGTGCAGAAGTGGGTGCGATGGACATGATTTTCGCCGCCTTTGAGGAATAGGCGATGAACCTTTTGTGGAGATAGTTGTGAATTTAAATAAAAAAAGAGGTTCCAGTGATGCGAAAGTAGAATTGCAGATTGCGCCGTTGATTGACGTGGTTTTTCTGCTTTTGATCTATTTTATGGTGACGGCATCGCTGATCAAAAAAGAGGGTGATATCTCATTTGTCCTGCCCGCGACGGTTCCTTCGACGGACATCGTGACGATTCCCCTCGAGGTGCTGATTGAAATTGATGAAGATGGCACCGTGGTATTGGAAAGTCTCCAGTTTCCCAGACAGGATGAGAAGCTTGATGATCTGGTCAGTCAGGTCCGCAGCCTGAAAGCGGTTGCAAAGTCTCAGCAGTCTCCATTTTTCGTCAACATCCTGCCTCATCGCAATACCTTACATGAGCGGGTCATTAATGTGATGGATGCTTGCGCCGCGGCAGAGGTAGAGAGTTTGACATTTAGTAAAAGTTTATAAACGAGATTTGTTATGAAGCGATTGATTCATAAAACAAAAGGCATCATTAAGGGAGCGCCCACCGCTGTACTTGTCAGCGCGGGGATCCATATCGCAATTATTATGGTTGCCGGTGGCCTAGTGGTCTTTACGGCCATAAAAAAATCGGATAAGAAATTTGTTCCGCCGCCGCCGGTTGATCGTCCGAAAATGGATTTGAAAAAGCCGCGGGTGAAAACAAAGAAGGCATCCAAGCCCCGCGCGACCCAGCGAATCTCCAGCAAAAGCGTTGCCAGTATGCCGGACATCCAGCTGCCGGATGTATCCACGGCGGGTTCCGGGATGGGTGGAGGTGTCGGTGGATACGAATTGGTTCCTGATACGGCGGGAATGAGTATGTTCGGAGGAACCAAATCCATGGCGGTCGGCAATGATTTTGAGGGGACATTCTATTCACTTCGGTATGACCGGCGTGGGAAAAAAACCAGCATCGACGACCCGCAGTATAAAGGGATCATTCGGCGTTTTGTCGATTTGGACTGGAATCCTTATGTTTTTTCGCCCTATTACCGGGGCCCTCAGAAGCTCTACACTACACAGATTTTTATTCCGGTGGTCTTTTCGGAATTCGGGCCGTCTTACTTCGGAATTCCGTCCGGACCGGACTTCGACCCGTATCTCTGGTGCGTGCACTACAAAGGAAAAATCATGCGCAAAGAGGGCGGGAAGTACCGGTTTTGGGGCTTTGGGGATGATGTGCTGCTGGTCCGGGTGAATGGAAAGGTCGTTTTGAACGCATCCTACGGACTTTTCCGGTCTGAACTTTGTGAATGGAAACGCCACGAGGAAGACTACAAGTATTTTATGGGGACAGCCGAAGCGGCAGTCGGGGATTGGTTTGAGCTGGAGCCGGGGGTTCCGGTTGAAATGGAAGTGCTGATTGGAGAAATTCCCGGAGGAGAATTCTGCGCCTACCTGGTCGTTGAGGACGCAGATGAGGACTATCCAGTAAACCAGCAAGGCATGCCCATTCTTCCTGTCTTTAAAACCGCTGAAATCCCCGAAACTGTAAAAGATAAGATTAAATACACATTAATTCCCGGAGAAGCCGACTTGGATTCGGACTTAATGTTTAACGTCTACTAACCGGATGGTTAACTCTCGAGCAAGGTCGTATCGTAATGAAAATTCATATCATGCCACTGTGGAACGGTTCTAACTGCCAACAAAATCGCCTGCTGATCTGCTTCGCCCTGACGGCCGTGTTTTTTTGCGGCTCGGTCTCCGCCGAAATGCGCATTTGGGAAGATAAGTCCGGCATTTCTGTGCAGGCGGAGTTCGTTCGGGAGCTTTTTGGATCCGTCGAGCTGAAAAAGCCGGATGGGTCACGGTACTCGATTCCCTTGGAAAACCTTTCTACACAGGACATGAAATATCTTCGCAGCCGGATGCCCCCTGAGATCGAGCTGGACGTGCGTACACAAAAGCGGGGCAAGGTGAGAAATAAGGAGTTCGTGCAAGAGAGCGATGTAATCAACGTAGTCACAGCCACAGTCGAGATCAGGCAAAAAAGCAGCGCTGCCTATAGCGGAACTCTGCGGGCAGAGGTCTATTTAATCGGGAAAGAGGTTGCCACGGATGACTACCGTCTTTCTGGCAAAGGGACATCCCAAGTTCAGCTTACGGAAGCCAACAAAAGGACCTTTACATTTGAAACCTCTGCGGACTTCCGGGTTTATGAAGAATATAACAAGCTGGAGACCCGTGGTGCGGAGTATGATGGCTATCTAGTGGTTGTCTTCGATTCCCTGGGAAATAAACTGGCCACTAAAACGGATTTATCCTGGCTGGAAGAGGGAGAGATTGATGCCTTGCGTAAATTCAATATTGACTCTTTTTTTGGTGAAAACTGCCGCAAACGTTCTGTTCCACGTCCGCGTTATTCCGGTGCCCGGCAAGAATTTTAATTCATGCTGACTTCAGGGCGTTTCTATAAAAAACCCCCTCCCGGTGAGGGGAGAGGGCTGGTTAAAGGAACGAGTCCGCTTATTTAGATAGCGGGCAGGTTCCGCCGGTGCAACCGGCTTTTTTTGTAGCCGCTTTTTTGGAGCAGGCTCCGGCTTTTTTAGTACAGGAACTTGCTTCTTTTTTGCAGGATCCGTCTGTTGTGCAGCAGGCAGCTGCTTCTTTAACAACCGTCTTTTTGTTACAGGTTTTGCCTCCGCAGTCTTTAGCCGGAGTTCTGGCCAGTGCAAACCCACCTGTTGCCAAAGCGATCATTGCTACGAGTGTGATGAACTTCTTCATGTGATACCTCCTTATGTTTATTTAAAATACATTACCTATTCACTCCTGTTTAGTCAACCTTATTAGGATTAAATCTAATTAAACTTCACGGGGGAAATCTGTTGACCGAGGTGGGGGGCAGTGACATAAAGGGGAGCATAAAGGAGCGAGGTGGGGCATGAATACATTACAATCTGGGGTAGAAGAGCTGTTCGTAGGTTCGTATCATCATTCACTTGACCCCAAGCGCCGGCTGATTATTCCTTCCACATGGCGCTCAATGCTCGGCGAAATTCCTCGTCTTTACGTCCTGCCACATCCGGACCGCAAATGCCTTTTTCTCTACACCCTGCAGGAGATGAACCGCCGTTTGATGACGTTGCGTGCAGCTGTGGCGGTGGATGCGAACGATGAGCAGGCGGTTCGTGCGATTACCGCATCGGCGGATGCACTTGCCGTGGACGCGCAGGGGCGGGTCCGAATTAAAGATGAGCTGCTGGCCCATGCAGAGGTGAGCAGCAAGGTGGTGCTGGTCGGCACGATGACCCGCATGGAGCTTTGGAGCGAGGAACAGTTTGATATGGCACTGCCTGCGGATTCATCGCTGGCGGAGACTGCATTTTTTGGAAGTTATTAGGAGGAAACAATCATGAGTATGAGCGGCATCGCTAAATATATGCATCTTTCGAGAGCCATTGACCTGCGGCAGGAAAACGAGTGCTACCTGCAGCTGCCGGATCGGCGGTTCTCCCGAACTGTACTGATGAGCGAAAGAAAAGCCGCGACGTTTTCCGCAGCGTGTTCACGTCGGGCATTGGCCGGCGTATTGATGGGTTAAGGATCTGATGCATATTCCCGTACTACTGAGTGAAACACTGGACCTGCTGGTAACCAATCCGGCCGGGACCTACATCGACGGCACGCTGGGGCGCGGCGGGCATTCGATGGAGATTTTAAAACGGCTTTCCCCTGAGGGACGGCTGATCGGACTGGATAGAGATCTAGAGGCGATTGAGCAGACAGCGGAGATTTTTAAACCGTTCGGAGAGCAGGCGCAGCGGCTGCACGGAAATTTTGCGGATATGAAAGAGCTTTGCGGACAGATTGGCGTGACGGAGGTGGACGGGGTGCTGCTCGATCTCGGCGTCAGCTCGCCGCAGATTGATGTCGCGGAGCGCGGTTTCAGTTTTGGTAAGGATGGACCGCTCGATATGCGCATGGATTGTACGCAGGGTCGCTCCGCCGCCGACTGGGTGAATGAGGAAGATGCCGAAATTCTGGCCAATGTGATTTACCGGTTTGGCGAAGATCGCGACTCCCGACGGATTGCGCGGGCGATTGTGCAGGCCCGGGAGAGCGGACGGATCGAGCGGACGCTGGAGCTGGCTGAAATTGTTGAAAAAGCCAAGGGCGGGCGCCGCGGGCCGACTCATCCGGCAACAAAAACGTTCCAAGCGCTACGGATGGCAGTTAATGCCGAGCTCGAAAGTTTGGAGACGGGGCTGGAAGCAGGGCTGAACATGCTTTGCGAGGGCGGTCGCATGGCCGTCATCACCTTCCATAGTCTGGAAGACCGGATGGTGAAAGAATTTTTTAAACGCCACACCGTGAAGCGCGAATCGCTTCAGCAGGGGGGCGAAAGACTGATTGTTGATGAACCAGCGGTGCGGCTGATGAATAAAAAGCCGCTGATCGCTACGAAAAACGAATGTTCAAAGAATCCGCGTTCGCGTTCAGCCAAGCTGCGCGTAGCGGAAAGGGGAAAATCCGCATGAAGAAAAAGCAGAAGAAAAAAAGCCGTAAAGCTGAAGTCCGGATTCCGTTTCCTAATGTGCTGGCGATGGTTCTGGTTTGCGTGGCGGCATCTGGTTTGTCATATGTCTGGCTGTGCGCCCAGTGCAACACTCTCGGTGATGAAATCAAGCGGCTGGAGTCGGTGCGCCAGAAGGCGAGTCAGCAGATGGTTACGGAGCAGAGTCGCTGGGAGAATATGCAGGCACCAGCCAATTTTGCGCGAGCGCTTAAGCAACACGGTCTGGCGATGACGCTTCCGGGTGAACGGCAGATTGTCCGCGTCCGTCGCCGCAGTGGTTCTCAGGCTTTAACGCTGGCCTACAACAAACAGGGTGTTAATAAAGCGGATGAATTATAAGGGAAGAACCATTTTAGCCTCTGCGATGATCGCGGTGGTTTTTGCAGGGCTGGGTGTGCGCCTGGCCTTTTTGCATTTAAAGCCGTCGGAGGGAACCTTGTCCCGGATTGAACGGGGCCGCCATATGGAAGAGGAAACCTGCGGGCCGCGTGGGCGGATTCTCGACCGATCCGGGAATATTTTGGCGGTGGATATCGCAGCGCGTCACCTTTGCGTTGATCCCAAATTTATTCTGGAAAATGGTGATATTCAACAGGTGTGCGAGGCCGTGACAAAAGTGGTTCCTCTGAGTCGTTCGGAAGTCTGGAAACTACTCGATCAGCCGGAGCGCCAGTATGTGCGCATCAACCGCTACATGCGTGAAAAAACGCTGGAGCCGTTGATGGCGATGAAGCTCAAAGGGGTGATCTTTGAAGAGACCTCCATGCGCAACTACCCCAAAGGAGCGCTCGGTGCGCATGTGATCGGTTTTTCCAACCGTGAGGGAGTCGGCAGCGCCGGTGCGGAGCAACGCATGAATTCCTACCTGCAGGGCACCACCGGACTGCGGATCAGCCAAAAAGATGGCCGGCGCCATGAAATCTATAGTCTCCGCACCGTGGATATTGAACCGCAGCCCGGCGCGGATGTGTATCTGACGATCGACCAGCAGGTGCAGCATTATGCTGAAAAGGCGCTCGACGAAATGGTGAGTAAGTATCAGCCGAAAGGAGCGTGGGCCATTGTGCAGCGGGTTGATACCGGCGAAATTCTGGCGATGGCCTCCTGGCCGACTTTCAACCCGAACCGTTACAACGACCCGAGACTACCTGCGGAGTGGCTGCGCAACCGTACCATCAGCTACGGCTATGAACCGGGTTCGGTGATGAAAGCAATGATTATCGCCTCGGCGATAGACGGTGGATACGTTACGCCGCGCGATGTGTTTGACTGCGAAAATGGGCGCTGGATGTACGGCGGAAGGGCGCTGCACGACTCGCACGGACAAGGGTTGCTCAGCGTGGCTGACATTCTTAAAATGTCTAGCAACATTGGTGCCGCAAAAATCGCCCTGCAGATGGGAAATGAAAAGGTTTATCAGAGTCTGAGAAGTTTTGGTTTTGGCGCGCGTACCGGCGTGGATTTGCCCGGCGAAGAGGGCGGAATTTTGTGGCCGGTTAAAAACTGGTCGAAGATCAGCATCACTCGCCTGTCGATGGGGCACGAAATCAACGTGACGGCTTTGCAGATGCTTTCCGCCCTCAGCGCGATTGCCAACAATGGCATCCGGATGCGGCCCTATCTGATTCAGAAAGTGGTCGGTACCGATGGTGAAACCATTTTTGAAAGCCTGCCGAGCGAGTTGGGCCGACCCATCCGTTCCGAAACTTCTAAAACGATGCGCCGCCTATTGGCGCGCGTCACCCAGCCCGGCGGCACCGGCACCAAAGCGGCGGTTCGCGGCTATTCCGTGGCTGGCAAAACCGGAACCGCCCAGAAGGTGCGCCCCAAAGCGGAGGGCGGCGGATATTACAACCATAAATACCTCGCCTCATTTGCCGGATTTCTTCCTGTTGAAAACCCGGCCATCAGCATTATTGTCGTGGCCGATGACCCGCAGGGCGTGCACTACGGCGGAACCGTTTGCGGTCCCGCCTTCCAGCGAATTGCCGACCAGACCGTACGTTATCTGCGAATTTCGCCGCAGGGATTTCCAACCGAATATGTGAGTGATATAGAATAATGAATTTTAAACCCGTATCTTTTAAACAGCTTCTGTGCGGCATTGACACTCTGGAGACCGTTGGCGATCTCGATTGCGCGATTTCGTCGATCGAATATGACTCCCGCCGTGTTACGCCCGGGGCACTTTTTGTGGCGCTGCCTGGCGCACATGTCGATGGTGCGGTATATGTTGAAGAGGCGTTTCATCGCGGGGCGGTCGCCGTGCTTTCACAGAGCCCTTGTACGCTGGGCGGTGGTTTCCCCTGTGTGCAGGTGGCCAATGCGCGCTTTGCGCTGGCCCGGATTGCCGGCGAGTTCTACGGGCATCCCGCCGCGCGGCTCTGCGCGATCGGTATCACCGGAACCAACGGCAAAACGACCATTAGCTTTATGCTGCGCGAGATTTTTAAAGCCGCAGGGCGCCGTCCCGGACTGCTCGGTACCGTGCGATACGAAATCGGTGAGCGCGTGCTGCCCGCCTCGCGCACGACACCCGAGGCTCCCGATATCCAATCCATGATGGCCCAGATGGACCGCTCCGGATGCGACAGTGTCATTATGGAAGTTTCCTCCCACGCGCTTGACCAGTACCGCGTGGAGGGCGTGCAGTTCGATGTTGGCGTTTTCACCAACCTCACACAGGACCATCTCGACTATCACGGAACGCTCGAAAAATATTTTGAAGTGAAATCCCGCCTCTTTTCGCAGGTGAATGGGTCCGCAGTGATCAATCGCGACGACCCGTGGGGCTGTCGTCTGCTTGCCGAAAAACGCTTCGATGCCGAGCGCCTTTCCTACGGTTTCGAAGAGGGTGCCGAGGTGCGGGGCTTCGATGCTGAAAGCGACGCAAACGGATCGCGCATGCGGGTGGAAAGCCCGTGGGGAGCCGCCAATATTTCGCTCAAGCTGATCGGGCGTTTTAATCTGTCCAACGCGTTGGCCGCCTTTGCGTCCGCCGCTTCCCTCGGTATTCCGCTCCCAACCATTTGCACCGCACTCGCCGGAATGGAAAATGTGCCCGGTCGGATGGAACCGGCTGGTTCAAAAAAGAAGCGGGTGTTTGTCGACTACGCTCACACCGACGATGCACTCCGCAATGTGCTGCATGCCTTGCGCGAAATCACCCCCGGCCGGCTGGTTGTTGTGTTCGGTTGCGGCGGCAACCGTGACACCGGCAAGCGTAGTCTGATGGGCGAAGTTGCCTCGCGTTTAGCCGACTACACCATCATTACCAATGACAACCCGCGCAATGAAGTCCCTGAAAAAATTGCGGCCGCCATCGCCGCCGGGTTTGACTCCGAACGTAAATATGAAATTTGTCTCGATCGCGCCGCAGCCATCGCCCGCGGAATCGAATTGATCGGTAGAAAAGATGTCCTGCTGATAGCGGGCAAAGGTCACGAAACCTACCAGGAGTTTGCCGGAACCATCTTTCCGTTTGATGACTGTGAAACCGTCCGGGAGATTCTCTGATGCTTCAATTTGATGAACTTGCTAGCTGGACTTCCAGTGCTTGGAAAGAAACAGGTGTTGCGACGCAGTCGCTTGGGATTTCTCACGATACGCGCACGCTGAAAGAGGGTGAGGTGTACATTGCCATTCGCGGGGATAATCACGATGGACACGATTTTGTCGAACAGGCGATCGTGAATGGCGCTGCGGGTGTTATTGTTGAATGCGAGTTTCCGAGTATTGGAAAACCTCAGTTGGTTGTGCCGGATACACGAGTCGCTCTTTGGCAGATTGCTGCCGGGGTGCGCGCGAGCTGGTCGGGAACCGTGATTGGCGTAACCGGCAGCGCGGGCAAAACCACCGTTAAGGATATGATTGCCTCGGTGTTGTCGCAGAAGGGGGTTGTTTCAAAGACGTTCGGCAACTGGAACAACGAGATCGGCCTGCCGCTCAGTATGATCGCTGCCAATCGTGATTCGGACTATTTTGTTTTTGAGCTGGGGATGAATCATCCCGGCGAAATTGATTTGCTGGCCGGGTTGCTTAAGCCCGACTGGGCGCTGATTACAAACATTGGGAAAGCGCATATCGGATTTTTCCAACCGATTGTGCCGGGGCACAGTACTCTTGATCCGGCGTTGGGGAGAATTGCCGATGAAAAAGCGGCCATTCTGAGCCATGCAAAACATGGACTGCTCGATGCAGACTCCAAATGGTTTGTGCGGATGAAACAGCGGTTCAACGGGCGGGTAGTGGCGCTTTCGACTGAGCCGTTTCGTGTTTCGCAGCCTGGCGCGCATATGATGCAGAACGCGCGTTTCGCCGCCACGCTCGGGCTGGAGCTGGGGCTTTCTAAAGAGGAAGCACAGGCGGGTCTGGATGAGTTTGATCCGGCGCCGATGCGCTGGGCGGTTAGTATGTACAAGGAAATCACTTTCATTAACGACGCCTATAACGCCAATCCACTTTCCATGCACGCGGCCATCTCGACGTTTGCGGAGCTTCCCTGCGAGGGACGCAAATTTCTTGTGCTGGGTGGTATGCGCGAGCTCGGCGGTTGCGAAGAGCAGGAGCATCGGGAACTCGGTCAATTTGTCGACTCATTCGGCTTCGAACGCATTATTACGATTGGTGAACTTGGCGCACATATTCAGTGCAACGGCCTGTCGGGTGTTGAAAAATCTGGCGCGGTACAGGTTTTGCGTGACGAGTTGCGCGCAGGTGATATGGTGCTTGTTAAAGCGTCCCGTAGTGAGCGGCTCGAAACTATTTTAGAACAGTTGAAAGAGAGTTTGACGTAAAAAATCGCATAGAACGTAAAGAGAGAAATATGACAAAATCATTTATCAACAAAATCATTTTAAGCCAGATATCCGGAATCCCGGATATTGGAAAAATAATTTTGTCGGCCATGATTTTGTCATCATCTTATCCTGGCACGCTCGTTTCTAATCCAATATTCCACTAATCCAGCATCCCATTATTCCAACATTCCATTCATCTATTCATTTCAAGGACTCCTTATGTTGTACTGGCTTCATCAATTCAGTGATGTTTTTTCACCGCTGCGGATCTTCCGCTACATTACCTTCCGTACCGTTATGGCGGCCGGAACCGCCTTTATTTTGAGCCTGATTATCGGTCCGTGGCTAATTGAAAAATTGCGCGCAGTCAACTTTGGGGAGCAGTGCGAGGATGAACGGGTTGGGGAACTCGACCGTTCCGCCAAAGTCGGCACGCCGACAATGGGCGGCTTGCTGATTTTATTCACGACTGCTGCCGCCACGGTGATGTGGTCTGAGCCGGGTAACTTTTATGTGCTGTGCGCGCTGACCACGTTTGGGTTTATGGGAACTCTCGGTCTGGTTGATGATTACCTGAAGGTAAAACGGCACAAAGGGCTTTCGGCGCGTATGAAACTGGCTGGACAGTGCCTTTGGACCGGTGTTTTGCTATTCGCTCTGCTGTCCAATCCGGAAACATTTGTACGCACGCAGGAGCTGATGTTTCCATTTTTTAAAGAGCCGGTGATCGCCTCGATGGGTGTGATCGGCACGTTTGTTTTTTTAATTCTGGTGCTGGTGGGTGCTTCCAATGCGGTCAACCTGACCGATGGTCTCGACGGGCTCGCGATCGGTTGTTCCAACTCGGCGGTGGCGGCTTATCTGGCGATGGCCTATGTGGCCGGCCATTTCACCTTTGCCGAATACCTGCAGGTTCCGTTTGTTAAAGGTTGTGGCGAGCTATCGGTTTTTTGCGGTGCGCTGCTCGGCGCAGGGCTCGGTTTCCTCTGGTTCAACTGCCATCCAGCCAAAGTGTTTATGGGCGATACCGGTAGTCTGGCCATTGGCGGTGCCGTGGCCGTCGTGGCGATTCTGATCAAACAAGAGCTGGTGCTGATCTTTGTTGGAGGGGTGTTCGTAATGGAAGCCGCCAGTGTGATGATCCAGGTTGGATATTTTAAGTTAACCCGAAAAATCTACGGCGAGGGGCGGCGGGTGTTTTTGAATTCGCCGCTGCATCATCATTTTGAATATTTGGCGATCAAACGGGGCTACTCGGTCGAGGCCTACGAAAATCGCATCACCATCCGTTTCTGGATTCTTTCCATCATTTTCGCCCTCGTCGGTGTCGCTTCCCTTAAGATCCGCTAATGCATAAGTACGAAAAAATATTGATTCTCGGGAGCGGGCGCAGTGGACAGGCGGCCGAGGCGCTGTTGCAGTCCGAGGGAACCGAAACCCTTGTTCTGGATGAGAGAAATCAGGGAGTTTCAAGTTTCGAGTTTCAAGTTTCAAGTTTCAAACCACCCGTGGCGGTTATCAGCCCTGGTTTTTCACTGGATCATCCGTGGGTGAAGGATCTCAAGGAGCGCGGCATTTCGCTTTTGTCCGAGCTGGAGTTGGGTTGGTCGCGCCGGCACTGCCCCGTGATTGCAGTGACCGGTTCGAATGGGAAAAGCACGGTGGTGAAGTGGATTGCTGATGCGCTGACGCAGGCCGGGCAGACGGCGGTGCCATGCGGTAATTACGGTTTGCCGGTTTCCGCCGCGGTGATGCTGCCTGAGGTGCCGGACTGGCTGGTGGTGGAGGTCAGTTCTTTTCAGCTCGAAACGGTGCAGGAGTTTTGTCCGCAGATCGGCGTGCTGCTCAATGTGCTTCCCAATCACCTCGATCGTCATGGTGACCTCGAAATCTACCGCGCGCTCAAACTCCGCCTTTTTGAACGCATGAATGAATCCGGTACAGCGATTGTTCCGTTCGGTTTCCAAACCGACTGCGTCGGGGCACAGCGCTTCGCGGCGCAAGAGCAGCGTTTTTCCCAGGCATTGGAAAATCCAGAGGAAAAAGTTCCAAGCATTGGCTTTGAGGTATCCCGAAAGTACTTTTCGTATTCTCGAAAAGAAGCATCCCTAATGGATGCGTCAAAACCCACCCCGGCCTGCGGCCACCCCTCCGAGGGAGGGGATTCAACTTGCGTTGATTCGCGACCATTCGCGGTTGAACCTAAAACCTTCGGCACGGAGGAGGGGGCGGATTATCATTTTGCGGGCGGGAAGGTCGGTGAAGTTGATTTAAGCGGGACTTATTTTGATAATGAGGTGCTTGGCGCCGCGGCCGCGGCGGTTGCGGCGGTCGGCGAGGCCTGCGGGCTTTCAGCGGAGGCTTTGGAGTTATCGGCAAGGAGTTTTGAGCCGCTGCCGCACCGGATGCAGATTATCGCGGAGATTGGCGGCGTACGGTTTGTCGATGATTCTAAGGCGACGAATCTGGCGGCGATGTGTGCGGCGTTGCAGATGAGCTCCGGACGGGTGCATTTGATTGCGGGGGGGCGGGCTAAGGAAACAGATTTCAGTT